>ERZ808028.541-NODE-541-length-30492-cov-7.247904_pt1 | contig 30492 bp, 49 predicted proteins | sample MGYA00380184_ERZ808028 | MGnify/ENA primary metagenome ERZ808028 (study PRJEB31490, sample SAMN06133397) | mouse gut metagenome | isolation source: J8_1 | host: mice | place: China: Chengdu | collected 2015-05 ...
GAAGTATTGATATTAGTAATATAAGAGAAGGAGAAATTAGAAACAACAATAAAGGAACTCCAATGAAAATAATTCATTATAGAAGCTGGGATGATATAGATGTTGAATTTCTTGATAAATATAAGTATGTAAAAGAACATGTTACTTATAGCAATTTTAAAAAGGGAGAAATAAAAAACCCATATGATAGATCTGTGTTTAATATCGGTTATGTTGGTGTTGGAAAATATATGACTCGTAATACAGTATTGAAAAAGCCAGAAACATCATATGAAACATGGACAAGTATATTGGAGCGATGCTATAAAAACGAAAAAAGTTTTCCTGCTTATTTTGGAGTTTGTTCAGTATGTGAAGAGTGGTTGAATTTTCAAAATTTTGCTGAATGGTTTGAGAATAATAAATACGAAGTAAATGAACGATTACATATTGATAAAGACATATTATTTCCGGGCAATAAAGTATATAGCCCAGATGTGTGTTTATTAGTTCCACAAAGAATCAATATGCTATTTTTGAATAAGCCTAATGATACAGGTTTGCCTAATGGCATTAGCAAAACAGAATCAAATAGATTTAATGCATCATATTGTGGAAAATCTTTGGGTACATTTTCTACATTAGAAGAAGCATATTCTGTTTATGCACAAAATAAAGAAAATGTAATCAAGAGAATAGCAGATGAGTATATTAATATAATTCCACAAAAGGTTTACGATGCGTTATACAAATACAAAGTAGAAATTATAAATGATAGAAACTTTTCTGCTTAAAAAAATTCATTTCAATAGGAGATTTAAAATGAGTAAATCTATTTTAGTAATTGACACACCAATAAGCTGTAGAGACTGTATCGCAAGGAGTCTATCTGACGATTGCAATATAACACATAAATGTGTAGGAGAGCATAGGTATAATAAAAGTAAACCAGATTGGTGTCCGCTTCAGGAGATTCCTTTAAAAAAGAGTGTCAGAGATTTTAATATAAGTCATAGTGACTTTGAACAAAGAGGATATCAACAAGGATGGAACGCTTGCATTGATGAAATGCTTGGGAATAGTACGTAGCAATAAAAATTTGATTTTCAAGCAATAAAAAAGAGAAGTATATATCAAGTATAAAATAGGAAAAGGAGAAATAAGTTATGTGCAATTTTAAAAGTGGAATTATTTTAAAGAACAAGGTTGTTTTAACACCAGAAGGAAATGAGAGTCATTCAGATTTATTGGAGAATCTTGGAATTGAAGATAATCATATGAATGCCGCTAAAACATTTGTAAGAGCAGAATTGATTCCCCAAAATGATGACAAAATGACGAACGTAAGAGAGTGGAGATATAAAGTTGATCAGGATATTGTACCTGATTGGTATGAAAAAGATCCAGAGAGATATGAAAAAGAGTTCAGAGAGGCAGTTGAAAAATATATGGAGGATTGGAGGAAGAAATTCAAATTTATTTGTGGACACTATTGGACAAGTGTACAGGATGGAAATCATACATATTACTTTATGAATGGTATTCTTAAAAAGTCTGAGTTCGGTAAGGCAAACAATTATGCAGAATCTTATGTACGAAATGATCTTGTTAATAGTGAATTGGCCGAGGATTTGAAGAAAGAATTTGGAGATAAGTTAGTTCCTATTTCGCTGGATCTGACATCTATGGATGGGTTTAAAGATTATGAAACAGTTGAAGGTGATATTCTTGCAATTCCTAATATTCAGTTGTTAATGAAATTTGGAGAGAATATCCCACTGATTGATAATTGGTATTGGCTTGCCACACCTAATCAGACATCTGCAAGAAAAGATTCCCGCTGTGTCCAGTGTGTCCTCTCGGGTGGTCGTGTGGACTACTGTGGCTGTGGCTACGACGTGGGCGTGCGTCCGTTTTTCATCCTTCGATCTTAAATCTTTGAATCTTGAGAAAAACTATCAGATAGCCAGTAACTAGGAATGTGTGCGTCAGCACACTTCCGTGGCTTACCAATAAGCGACTGAAAGGAGCGGAATAACCAGTGAGCGAAGCGAAGCTGGATGTTATTGTAAAAGCAATAAATCTTATGGAATATACCATGACAATTACATCAAACCGAAAGAGGTATCCGGTTAAGCATTTAACATTGGTAAAACGCATCCAAGATCGCTGCATGGATATATATGAATATTTGCTTGATGCAAATAGGTTGAAATTGGATACTTCAAAATCAGAGCGTCTGGAGTTGCAAACAAAAGCAATTTCATGTTGTGACAAATTATCTTGTTATGTGGAACTTTCTATGAAAATGAATTTGATTGGGAGCGATACGGCAGGATATTGGCAGAAGCAAATAAACGATGTGAAATATATGAGCATCGCTTGGCGTTCAAAAGATAAAGAAAGATAATATTAGGTTGTCTATTGTATGACCCGCTATGTCCAGTATGTCCTCTCCAATGGTAATGTGAACTACAATGACTGTGACTACGACAAAGGCGTGCGTCCGTTCTCAGGCAGAAGACGAAATAAAGTAAGAGAAACACTGAAATTAGAGTCCTGTCATGAAAAGAATAGACGACCTTTCTTGAATCGAAAGTGTCAGGATAAATACAAAGGAACAAAATATTATGATAGAAGATAAAACAGATTTTGAAAAAGTAGTAGATTTTGGCAAATTGTATCAAGCATATTTAAAATCTAAATCAGGTAAAGGATTTTCAAAAAGCGGCCAGAAATTTCAGGTAGCTGCTCTTGATGGTATTCATCAAATAAAAAGAAGAATAGAAACAAAGACATATAATGTATCCAAATACAATGAGTTTACAATATATGAACCAAAGGAAAGAATTATTAAATCCTGTTCTTTTGTAGATAAAATTGTGCAACATAGTTTATGTGATAATGTACTGATTCCAAAATTAAGTAAAGATTTTATTCAGACAAATTTTGCTGGTCAGATTGGCAAGGGTACATTATATGGATTGGATTGCCTAAAGGCACAAATGTATCTTGCTTATCAAAAATATGGATATGACTGTTGGATTGTAAAGGCTGATATCAGCAAGTTCTTTTACAATATTGATCACGATATTTTAAAAGATGTTGTTGGATATTTTATAGAAGATAAAGATGTATATTGGCTGTGTGAGAAATTTATTGATAGCACAGAGGGGTTAGGAGTTCCATTAGGCAATCAGATTAGCCAAGTATATGCTCTTTTATACTTATCTGGACTGGATCACTTTATTAACGGGGAGCTTGGAGTTAAGTATTATGGTCGATATATGGATGATTTCTATTTGATAGTACAAGATAAAGAATATGCTAAATGTTGCCTATCTGCAATTTACGAGTTTGTTCATTCTTTAGGACTTGAATTAAATGGGAAAACTCAGATTATTCCGTTTAAAAATGGGATAAAGTTTTGTGGTTTTCATACATATGTTACTTCTGATGGTAAGGTGATCCGTAAGTTAAAGAACGAAAATAAACATGCTGCTAAGAAGAAGTTTAAGAAGATGATTGGATTGATAAAAAGCGGTAAGTTAAGCGAAGAAAAGTTTTATGAAAGTTATAATGCTTGGAAAAATCATATTTCTCATGGAAACTGTGTGAAATTGGGATATGAGATGGACAGATATATAGAAGCGTTATTTGGAAAATAAGATATGGAGGAGATATATGCGGGCAGAAGATACATTACAATATATGGCTGATTTTTATCCAGAATTATTTCCAACAAGAAAACATGCATTAAATCAATTGTTTTGTGTTCTTGGAAACGGATATGAATGGATAAATGGCGAATTGGTTGATGATGACAATGAATATGAAAAAAGATATAAACTGAGAAGACCAATTAAAAGAGCAGAGTTCCCCAATGAAGAAAGCTGGTATCAACAAAATAAATTTTATAGAGATTTGTATGAAGGCAAAGAAAAAAAGACACCTTGGGAGTATGATTATGAATGGTATCCATTAGATAAGAATTATGCAAAATTGTATGATTATCCAGATGATATAAAGCCTGACTGGAAGAAATTATTAGAAGAATGTAAAGCACTTTTGATAGAGGATGGTATAGAAGTATAGATATTGAATTGAGTTTCAAGGAAGGAGAAAAATATGTTTGGTTTAATAAGAAAATCAGAACATGAAAGAATATGCAAGAATTTACATTCACATATTAACTGTTTTTGGGAAGCTAATAAAAATTATCAGGAAGAAATTCAAAATATGAAAAAGCAGTTGGACTTAGAAAACAGGCGTGCTACATACTGGAAGATGAAATTTTTAATACCAGATAAGGAACCGGTAGTGTTAGGATCAAAGGAAGATATTGATTATATAAAATCATGATTTTTCCGTTTTAAGTGATGAAATTGAGGATAGATTATATGGGAACTATTAGAAATAGAGTTGTTATTGTTCATCATTATAGAAAAGAAGAAATTGAAGAAATTAGGCAGAATGCGGTTGATTTTTTCCAAAAGGTTGTTTTAGAAGATAATGAGTTTTCTAAATATGAAGTTAATACTAAAATGGTTACACCTATAATGGAAAGTTTAATAAATGGTGAATACACCTTTATGATTATGGGCGAGTGTTCTAAAATTGGTTGGAGTTCATCAGATTTATTTGATAAAAGACGCAGGGAATGGATCGAAAATAATAGAGATAAGTGTCAGAATATTATTTTACTTGATTTTGGAGAAGAATATGAAGCTGAAATGGAATCGTATTAGACAGTAATGAATCGAAGGTTTCAAATAGAGGTGGAAAAAGTGATCGTATTGGATATTATGTGTTCTCTTGTAGTAGGTTTTATTGTATCAATTATTTTTAAGAAATTAGTCAATATTGGGCTACATCATATGGTTCATTGTATAGAGTCGATGTTGATAATTTTATCAATAATATCGTTTACAACTGATAAATGTTATTGGTATGTACTTATGATTTTATCTACTATCATGTGGAGACAGATATTTAGAGTTATGTGTGATTGCTCAGATATTTTAAAAGATAATAAAACCAAATAGAAGAAACATTTTAACTGGAGGTGAAAAGATGTATCAGAACTGTTGTAAGAAATGTGGAAGTATATCACTACATACAGAAGTAAAAGGAAATAATACGGGTCTGTATTGTGATGATTGCGGTGCCTGGGTGAAATGGATCGGAAAAGATGAACTGAGGGCATTTGAACATAGTAAAAAGAATCAAGTATTGGCTCAAATGAGAGATTCTACACCAGAAGAAAATCAGGCAATTTCAGAGTATATTAAAGGTATCAGTGTTCCAACAGGGATAAATATTTTTGGTGAAAAACCAATAGTTAAAAGATTGGAAGAATTTGTTGAATTTCTTGAAAAAACAATAGACATAGAACATGATAAGATGCCATTGTCCACAGAGGATGCAATTAGGAAAAATTCATACTGTTTGGCATTAGAACGTGATAAAAGAGCTATTCAAAATATTTTGAATGGACATGAGTTTAATTTTATGGAATGACGTATAAAATGAATTATAAAGAAGATGAAGTTCCAAAACATATAAAGAAAAAGAAATCATCTGTATCAAAGTCAAAAGAGAAATCTAAACATAAACATGAGTATATATCGTGTTTATTAATTGAAAATATTGAGATACCATATAAAGCAGCATATTGTAAAATATGCGGAAAAATTGGTGATATAAAATTTGGTGAAACAGAGAAAACAACTCGCGGATCATACCGAATGTTGAATGCAAAAGAAGTATTTGAAAAATATAAAGATCTTACTCAAATACATGTAAAGGATATTTTTCAGAAATATGTTCCTATTGATGTAGAAGAATAAAATAAGGACTATAACAATTCTTTGTGACATATTCAAGTCATTAATTCCAAAAAATTTAGAATGTAAAATAATTTTATTAACAGGGGTGATTAGCCAATTTAATATGAACATTAGTCGGATATGGCATATGCCAAACAGCAAAACATTTTCAATTAAACCAATTAATGAAATAATACATAAATATGCATATGGACAGATTATTGATCCGTTTGCAAATAACAACAATTTAGCAACAGTTACTAATGATTTGGATACTCAGTATGATACGGATTATCATATGGATGCTTTAGACTTTTTAAAGTTATTTGATGACAAATCTGTTGATACTGTATTATATGATCCGCCATATTCACCACGGCAAGTAAGTGAATGTTATAGGAATTTAGGACAAACAGTGAATATGCAAACAACGCAAGCTTCTTATTGGTCAAAACAAAAAGAACAAATAGGCAGAATTGTGAAAACTGGCGGTGTTGTTATAACATGTAGTTGGAATAGTGGCGGAATTGGTAAGAAGTATGGATTTGAAATTCAAGAAATATTACTTGTGCCTCATGGTGGATGGCACAATGACACAATTGTTGTTGTGGAGAGAAAAAATTAAATAGCAAATGATATATATCTTTCAAAGAAAGAGAAGTAATAATTGAAAAACAAATAACGAAAGGAGTAAGAGGTTTGCTGGCCAGCATGAAAGACTGTCTTTACTCCAAAATGTAATTGTATAAAAATGGATTAAAAATATTAAGTTTATGTGGAGGAATAGAAACAGGAATACTAGCATTAGAACACCTAAAAATACCAATAACTGAATATCATACATATGAAATATTACCAGAAGCAATAGCAGTATCTTCATATCATTTTCCTTGGATTACACATCATGGAAATTTATTTGATGCAAATTGGAATGATTACAAAGGTTTTGATTTAGTAATTGGTGGAATGTGCTGTCAAAGTTTAAGTAGAGTAAGAATCGAAAATAAAGAAATTAGTAATGGATTATTAGGTAAATCTGGTATTGTCTATAATTTACAAGAAGCATTAGAAATTATACATCCAAAATGGTTCATGTCTGAAAATGTAGTTCCCACAAACAAAGATGATTTGAATAAATTGAATAAGATTATGGGAGTTTCTGGTGTGCTGATTAATAGTAATAAATTTTCAGCACAAGATAGAGAAAGGTACTATTGGACAAACATACCTATAGAGCCAATACCTAAAAACAATTTATTAGTTTTAAAAGATATTATGGAAATTGATGTAGAAGAAAGATATTTTTATAAAAAAGATTTTGAAATTTTAGATTTAAACAGAAAAGTGTGTGCTGAGTTAAAAGTAAATACAACAGAGATGTGTAAAAGAATTTATAATCCAAATTTCAAAATGGCAACATTAACTTGTGTAACTGGCGGATACCAAGAGAAGAAAGTTCTTGATGGCAACAGGGCGAGAAAATTAACTGAAATAGAATATGAAAGACTACAGGGTATACCTGATAACTTTACTAATATAAGTGTAAATGGTAGAAAAATTTCATATAGTAAACGATGTAGTTTGATGGGAAATGCTTGGAATGAACCAACAATAGAGCATATCTTTAAAGGATTACAAAAAGAAATACTGTCTTAAAACCCACGTTTCAAAGGATATAGAAAAAGGAGAAAAGTGATATGAGAACAGCAAAATATTGTTTGATTAAACAGATGGATTGGAGTGAGTATTTAATCCAACATAACAATTTAGGAGTGGTTACTGGATATAACATCTATGTGTGCTCTTTTCAAGACGCTTGTTCTTATATCATTCAAGATTTGCTGAAATATTACTCTGATTATTGTAAAAATACTGCTGATAAAAGGTATGATTGTTGGAGAAAATTGTTTGATAATTCCAAATATATTCTGTTACCAGGAGAATATAAACAACCAAAAAATTTAAGAGCATTTGAATATATTTATGCTAATTATAAGCATTATTATTTGGATGAAAATGGCGATGTTAAAGATATTAATTTTTTACCAGATGAGAATTTGTTGTTATCAAATTTTATTTCAAACACAATTAGGGAAATTGTGGATGGAGGAAAGCTCGATATCTTTTATTCTTTTCCAATAGAAAAAGTAGAAGTAAAAGTTAAGGCAATGTGGAACAAGCAGCATCCAGAATCTCATCATCTAAAAAGTATGCATTATGTGCTTCCAAGAAAGAGAGAGCTTGCATTATCGCATGATCCTGAAGTGAGAGAATATTTAGATGCTAGGGACATGTTTAAAGGCAACTTTTGGCGACATAAAGGAATTAGACATAATAGACACAGTTATGTTCCTGGTGATTGGAAGCATTATCATAAATGTCGTAAGCAATGGGCGAAAAATATTGATAATCCATCTTATGAAAAGTTGTCAAAAGCAGTATGGAAACAGGAAATAAAAGAGATAGAAGCAGAAATAAATTGTACTTGAAATCTGCGTTTTCTGTGATAGGGAGGTAATATATGATAGAAACAATTAGCGAGAATGATGAGAGAAGGCATTTAAAGAAAAAGTAAATAAATTGCTTTCGCAAGGATACAAAATTTCTTCGACAGATTGCGGTTACGCTGGAGAAATTGGTGGTAATGTATATGATTGTGAATACTGGATGGCGATTTTGATTAAGGGGGTAACGATGAAAGAATTAAGAGTAATTATTGCAGGTAGTAGGGATTTTGATGACTTCCCAAAACTTATGAATAGCTGCAATGATGTTTTATCAGGTATTACAAATAAATATAATGATTTATGTAAGATTAGAATTGTTAGTGGTACAGCTAGAGGAGCAGATCAGTTAGGAGAACAATATGCAAAAATTGTAGGATATGAAGTATCAAGATTTCCCGCTGACTGGGATAGATTGGGAAAGAGAGCTGGCTATGTGAGGAATGATGAAATGGCTAAATTTGCTGTAGCAGATGGTAACTATGGAGTGTTAATTGCATTTTGGGATGGTAAGAGTAAAGGAACAAAACATATGATTAGCTTGGCAGAGAAGAAAGGATTGGAAGTACATGTCGTGAGGTTTTAGGAGGTTTAAAACAATTGAAAGTTGTGAGAAATAAAGGAAGTGTGGATTTTCAAATTAAAATTAGCGATAAATACGTCACAATCGCCTCTCTTGTTCCTTATTTTATCAGTAAGCATTTAAATAAATACTCATTATATTTTTATTATTATGGAGAAGAATATACAAAAGGAACATATGCAGGTCAACATGTAAATGGAAATGTAAGTATGACAGTATGGTTAGAGGAATTTGAAAGTTGGGAAGATTTTATAAGGAGAATTAGCAAAATTGTTTCTAAAAAACTATATATTATAGGAAGTTCTATACTTGATGAAATTAAATCTATAGAGTCTATTGGAGATAGAGTTTATTAAGTCTTAAAACTTGCATTTTATAGGGAGAGAAAACACAGAAAGGAAAAATATATGAGAACAATTTGTATTGCAGATGATGGCAAAGAATTTGATGATCAGTATAAATGTGAACACTATGAATGGATATTAAATCATTCACATTTAAAAAGTATTAAGTATTATGACAAAGACGGTAATGAACTTGAAGATATAATGGAAGAAGATACATACAATTATTGTCAAAAAATTGTAGTTCCAACAGGTAAAGCTGTGAAAGAATTAAAAGATTTAGCAGATTATACTGGTTATTGTTATTATTCACAGATTACTGAAGCTGGAACATGGGTATATAAAGAAAATGAATTTGGAACAGACGGAAGATTTGTAAAGGAAGCATAAATTAAATAGTAGTTAGGAGTAACTTAATGTATGTAGAGAATATTGTAATAGGAAGTCCAATTATAGAACCTTCATCAATGTTTTCAAAAGATAAATACGATTGGGATAGTGTTGAAAAAGATAAAACATATTTTACAGAGGAAAGGTTTCTTCCAAAAATATTAGTTAATATCGGTATTTATCCTTCTGTGAATGAGATAAGAAGAAATAAACCTGAGTTAATGGTCGCTCTGGATAAATTGGATTTTATTGATTGTTTAAAGGTAAGTAAGAAACGTAAGGTATGGATTTTGGTGGGTAAATAAATAAGAAAATATTAAAGAGGAAAGGATAAAAATCAGAAGTTCCTATAGGTGAAAAGTGCGCACAGCTTATGACGGTAAGCAAGAATGGAACAGAAGAAGTATATGGATATTGAGCGTCTGAAAGACAAATATATTGATGGATTTCAGAAAGGTGATTACATAGTAGTACAGGAAAAGATTGATGGTGCTAATTTTTCAATCAGATATGATGAAGAAGCAAATAGTATTAGAGCATTTAGCAGGAAGAAGATTCTTGATTTAGGAAACAACTTACGTGGAGCATGGGAGTGGTCACAGAAGTTAGACAAAGAATTGGTAAAAGAGGTATTAGGCACGAATCTGGTTTTGTTTGGTGAGTGGCTTGTATCACACACAATCGTCTATCCTGATGACAGATATCAGAAGGCATATTTTTATGATGTGTGGGATACTGAGTCAGAAAGATATTTGGATCAGGATAAAGTAGAAGATATTATTAAGCGGCTTAATTTGATTTATGTGCCAGTGTTTTATAAAGGTGAATTTGAATCATGGGAGCATTTAAAACAGTTTGTTGGAAGGACAGATTTAGATGGAGAAAATGGAGAAGGTATTGTTGTAAAGAACATGACAAGGCTTAATGATCCGAATACAAGACTTCCATTTTATACAAAAATTGTCGCTGATAAATTTGCAGAAAAAAAGTCCGTGAAAAAGTTTGATGAAGGAAAACTGGAGAGAAGAGTAAAATTACAAGCCATTGTGGAATCTGTTGTTACAGAAGGACGAGTTGCAAAGTTAGTACATAAAATGGTTGACGAAGGCATTATTCCCGAAGATTGGAATGAGCACGATATGGGAATCATTGCTAAGAATATCGGAAAAGAAATCTATTATGATTGTGTGAAAGAGGAGCCTGAGACAGTAGAACAGGTAGGAGAATTATTTGGTAAATTGGCAAGTGGTACGGCTATGAAGATTGTTAGAGGTATGCTTGTAGCGTAGGCAATAAATTCGAGATTTCAAGGCAGAAAAGGGGTGATAAAAATAGAAAAATCTATTGTTGAAGCATTACAAGAAATACAGGAAGAAATAGACGAAAAACAAAGTCAAATAAGATTGATTAAAAATATTGATTGGAACAAGCCTGTAGATGAAGAAGTATGGCATGAAATATGTGAGACTCCTTTGAGATCAAGTGATTTACTTGGTGTAATGGTTAAAAATATTTTTCCTGATGCAGAAAATGTTAATGTTCATTGTAATTATGTGTATTTTGATTTAGATGGTTTTGAGTGTGGATTACCAACTTCAAGATGTAAAGGCGTATACATAAAAACAGATTGGTATAAAAAAGATAATGGGAAACCAGAAAATACTTACTTTGCAAATCATTCAGCTATGAAAAAATATTTCGATGCAAAGGATAACGGTGAATATTGGGATATTTTGTTTAAATATAGACTTTCATATCTCAGTCATTATAAAAAGTGGATTCAATTTATCTTATGGTTTGGATATTATAAGTGGAAAAGTGATAACAGAGAAAAATGGGAAAGGATTTTTAAAGAAGATGAAGTCTCTTTTGTAGAAAGAGTAAGTAGATATAATGAAGAAAGAAAAATAATTCATAATAAAGCTGAAAATATGGTAAAAATTCTAATCCCTAAATTAGAGAAATTCTCAGATAAAATATATAAGTTTGATAATAGTTGGTATGACATTGAAAAAATTATAGAGTGGGAAAATCTATAAAAGCGAATGTACACTTGACTATCTACCAGAGTGTTCAATCACTCAATCAGATAAATTTCGTTGTTTTCATTTTAACCTCCTTTCTTACGAAGAATGTTCAAGTTTGTGACTTGGCCATTCTGGTAGGTGGTCAAGTGTGGAAAGGAAAGATAGTGATATGATTGATAGTAACGAGACAATAATGTATGAATCGGGTAAAGATGCGGGATATCAAGAAGGATATGACGATTGTAAAGAAGGGATGAAAGAAATTATAGAATCTATGGCTTGTGAAATAGCAGAGCATAGATATCCAAAACAGTATGCTTATAATGAGGATCAAATAAAATCAATTATGTCTGAGTTTGGATATACCGAATGAAAAATCTGTTTCATTGAAAGTTTGGAGGTGGTAAGAATAATAACAAGAGAAGTAGATATTGAAATGAATCCTAAAGAATTAGCTGAAGAATTTTGGAATATGGATTCAGAACAACAAGCAGAGTTCTTTAATGAACTAGCAGATATTATTGAAGAAAATCAAGGCAGAGGTGTAATGCAGTTAGATTATATATCGTTTGAGTCTTCATTATATCCATATGGTGCCAAACTAATCGGTATGTTGGCAGAACGAGTAGAAGAAGAATGTAGAAAATCTAAATAATATTACAGAAAGGACAAAGGTGCTGCAGCCGTGAGATGATCATGCCTTTCTGGGTGAAGAGAAATATTCGAGAATAGTAATTATGAATTGTGGCAAGGTGATTGTCTTGAGTTGATGAGTGATATTCCTGATAAGTCTATAGATGCAATTATTACGGATCTTCCTTTTGGGCAGACCGCCAGGAATGTTTGGGATACAGTAATTCCGTTCAACGACTATATAACTTTAGAAGTCAGGAAGAAACAGAAAGTATTTTATAAAGATGATTTTCTTTTATGGTGTTATCAGCAAGGAGAAACAGATTATAATGGAGCAGTTACATATTTCGAAGAAAATAAGTCTATAGGATTGTGGACTCAGTATAAAAGAGTCATCAAAGATAATGGTGCAATTATTCTATTTGCAAATGGTATGTTTACTGCCGATCTCATGGAAAGTAACCGTGAAATGTGGAAGTATAATCTTGTTTGGGAGAAGACTCAGCCTACAGGATTTCAAAATGCAAATCGGATGCCAATGAGAAATCATGAGGACATGTGTATTTTCTATAAAAAGCAACCAACATATAATCCACAAAAAACGAGTGGACATATTAGAAAAGTAAGTACAGCAACTCACAAGAGAAATAGTAAACAGTCAACAAATTACAACGAAATCAAAAAACATACATATGACAGTACAGAGAGATTTCCTAAGTCAGTTTGGCTATTCGCCAAAGATACCCAAAAATGCGCATTAACTCCAACTCAAAAGCCGTTAGCGTTAGCAGAAGAAATTATTAAAACTTATACTAACGAGGGTGATACTGTGCTTGATTCAACTGCTGGCAGCATGACAACTGGTGTGGCTGCTATTAGGACAGGCAGGAAGTGTATTTGTATTGAGAATAATGAAGAAATTTTTAATATTGGTAAAAATAGAATGATGGAATAGCAAAAGGAGAAATTAGTAAATGTATAAAGTAGATTATTACACGTTAGCAGTGTGTAATGATGGTTCAACAGGAAATATAATTCAATACACAGATGTTTGGTATACAGAGCAAAAAATTGAGGTTATCCCAAAGGAATTACAGAGAATAATCAATCTTGGAAAAGGTGCTGATAAATATGTTCCTGTGATTACTAATATTGAAAAAATAGAAGGGCATTTATAAGGCAAGGAAAAGCCAATTTTAAGTAGAAAATTTTATAAGAAATGATAAAAATATGAGAGAAAATCGAAAGGAGTAATACCTATCCGGTGAAACCGGTTGTTGTGAGACTGTTTAACTCAACATAAAAGCAATTTAGCAGCGTTGGCGAAAGCTGGCATGGGAGGGTATATTGCTTGCCACGATCCGTAAGGTAAGTGGTTGGTATGAAGTATATTGCAAGTTGTAGTTTTGGCAAGGATAGTCTTGCTATGGTTTTAAGAATTTTAGAAGAGAATTTACCTTTGGATGAGGTTGTTTTCTTTGACACAGGAATGGAATTTGACTCTATTTATTATAACAGAGATAAGATGAAACGATTGTTAGCAGAATATAAGATATTATTTTCTGAATTATCTTCTAAAAATCATTTTTTGTTTGATATGTTTGTTAGACCAATTAAATACAGAAATCCACAGAATAAACCATATCCGATTCACTATGGATATGAGTGGTGTGGAGGTAGGGGTATTCGTTGGGGAACCAGTGGCAAACTATCAGCAATAATGAATCATTATAAAGAATATTACCCAGACGAGGAAATAACTGAATATGTTGGCATAGCTGTAGATGAACCAGGAAGAATTAGAGAAAATAGCAGAACTGGTGTAATTAAAGCTTATCCACTTGTTGATTGGGGAATGACAGAAAATGATTGCCTTACATATTGTTATGATCATGGATGGAACTGGGACGAAAATGGTGTTGAATTATATAGAGTTCTAGATCGTGTGAGTTGCTGGTGTTGCCAGAATAAAAATTTACGAGAACTAAAGAATATTTATGTGTATCTGCCAGAATATTGGCAGAGATTAAGAGGACTGCAGAGCAGAATTGATTCTCCTATGAAGGGAGTTGGTAAGTCTGTATTTCAGTTAGAAGAAAGGTTTAAAAGAGAAATTGAAAATGAAAAGAAAGGTGGTGAGAAGTAGTGCTGCATCCGAGTAAGTTTTTTGAATGGTGTGCAATAAGAACAGAAATTGATGTGTTTGAGATATTTGATGATAGTTTAAAGAAAAAGTTGATGAATATTCATCCAAGGAACTTCATCAAATCAAAATTGGAACTTCCGGTTTATAAAGTATCTGTAGGGTACGAGACAGATAAAGGCAATTATAAAGAATCCGAAAAATATATGATCCTGAATAGTAGTGAAGAACAAGAATACGATGATATGTGGGCAGATATGTTCGCTAGTGATTATGAATCGGAACATAAAACATCTATTAAAAATATAGAAGTCCTGAATGTAGAGTTTGTAGGAGATGCTGTGCTACAAATTGGTTAGACCATCACCCAAGGTATTTATAACCTTTAGCTTATAAAGGTTGTCACAAGATTATTTATTGTGGCACGTTGATGATAAGTAATCGAAAAAGTTATGTGGTAGTGACGTAAAAAGACACCCACGAATACGAATATAATTCGTGAATAAAGTATGGCTTTACCTCACGTAAACGTAGATCAATTACGTGAGGAAAGATACATATTGGGTGAAAAAACATTAATGGGTCTGTTGGAAAACTGCCCTCAAAATCAAACTATTGGAGATAATTTAGTAAGAGCATGGTCAAAAATCAATAGTAGTAAGTATGATAAAATTGTTTGTTCAATATCAGGAGGATCAGATAGCGATGTGATGTTGGATATTTGTACGAAGTGTGATAAAGATAACAAGATTGACTATGTGTGGTTTGATACTGGTTTAGAATATCAGGCAACAAAGGATCATTTAAAATATCTTGAAGAAAAGTATGAAATAGAAATTAAATCATATAGAGCAATAAAACCTATTCCATTAACTTGTAAAGAGTATGGACAACCATTTCTTTCAAAACAAGTCAGTGAATTCATGAGCAGACTCCAAAAACATAATTTCAAATGGGAAGATGAAGCGATAGATGTTTTAATACCAAGATATTGTAAGTGGAATGAGAAAAAGCAAAAGTGGATTGGATGTATTTCTGCCTTGGAATGGTGGTGTGGGAGTAAAGGAAGTAGCAGCAAGTTCAATATTACACAGAATAAGTGGCTGAAGGAGTTCATTATAGAAAATCCACCTACTTTTAAGATATCAAATATATGTTGTAAGTATGCTAAAAAGGATGTAGCCCATAAACTATTAGTTGATTTTGGATATAACCTAAATATAGTTGGGATTAGAAAGGCAGAAGGAGGTTCCAGATCCTCGGCATATAAAAGTTGTTTTGATGAAACTGGTAAAAGTAAAAAGCATACTTATGACAATTACCGACCTTTATTCTGGTATAAGAATTCAGATAAAGAAGAATATGATGGACATTATAAAATTATACATAGTAGATGTTACACAGAATATGGATTGAAACGTACAGGGTGCTGTTGTTGCCCATATGGGAGAGATTTTGAATATGAATTGAAAATAACAAAGGAGTATGAGCCAAAATTATTTAAAGCTGTTAATAATATCTTTGGCGACAGTTATGAGTATATCAGAAAATATAAAGAATTTTGTAAAGAAATGGATGGGGAGAGAAGAAATAAGTAAGTGACAATAAAAATTTCGCTTTATGGATAAATCATCGGTTTCATAACAGGAGGTGATAAATTATAAAGGTTATATTTTTAGATGTGGATGGGGTTCTAAACTCAGAAGATGATCTGATGATAAATAGAAAAAATAATAATATCACAGGATGTATTATATATGATGAAGTTGAAGATAGACCATTGAGATTACTTAAAGAAATTGTTGAAAAAACATCGGCGAAGATTGTGGTGTCATCTTCTTGGAGGATTGGTTGTTGTAAGCGTGGTAAAAAAGCATCTTCGGAGGTAAATTATATAATAAATTAGAAAAAAGATTAAAAGATTATGCTATGTCCATATATGATATTACACCATCATTGGGATCTGGAACACAAAGAGGAGATGAAATAAGAAAATGGTTGTCTGAAAACTCAGTGGATAACTTTATTATTTTGGATGATGATTCTGATATGTGTGAATTTACTAATACAGATAAGTTTATTCATACAACATATAAGCATGGTCTTACGAAAGAATTGAAAGATAAAGCAATTAATGTATTGAATAAATAAGTAAAAATTGGAATCATCAGCTCATAACATGTGATTTTCATTCGGGGATAGTTGCCTTACCAATTCTAACGACTCCCTTCAAACGGCAGGAATGGCGTTTACGACAGGCGGTAGTGCAGAGCCTTCCTTGTACGTCAACAATGGCAAACTACACTGAAGAATAGAAAAGGAGAAAAAATACTTTGGGAAGTTTCAGTAGGCTGAAAGCAGATGATTTAACAAATATTGAAAATATTGCATATGGAGCATCTTTTAAATTTCTTATACCAAAGGAATTTGGTGGCGGATTTATCAAAGATAAATATCAGGATTATGGATATCTTGGTAGAAAAGATGATGATACTCCCAAATACGATATGTATGAATTATTGGCATTTTGGAATAGTGATATGCCTTATGGTTTGGGAACGGTTAAAGATAGATTATATTATGGTGATGATATAGAAGAAATAACTGAATTGCCAATGATGAAAGAGATTGATGAACATACAGATAAAAACAGAAAAATGGGTATAAGTATCGGATGCTATGACGATGAAATTGATAAATTGAAGTATCCTCTAAAATTAGTGTCACCTTCTTTTAAGGGGCGTTATGAGGATTTAAGTAAGCCTAGTTATGGCGATCCTAATCAGGGCTTTGGAAGTACAAGAAGAAAAAAGAATAGATGAATTTTTCATTTCAAAGGAATGGAGGAGATAGCAATTAGAGAAGAAGAATTAATAAAAACCTTGGAACAAATGGGTAAAGAAGCTACATGGTGTAGAACCTGTATGAGAAGAAATAAGTGTGACATTAAAGAAACGGTTGCTATGGAACAAAAATTAATAGTTCCATATCCTGTTAAATATGTAGATGTGAAAATAAAATGTAGAAATTATATCAAAGATAGTAAATTACCAGACACACCAGATGTTTTTGCATCAATATTTTCATTATAAAAACGGGGAAAGTAAGTAATGCAAAACAAATATTCAAAGAAACAGTTAGAAGAGTTATATAATTGCGAGATTTTTAAAGATTCAGGGTTTGATAATAGTCACTTGTTTTGGACAGCACATGGTCTACCGTTGACAGAAGATGGAGAAGATATTTTATTTACATATGCAGATGGATGGGATTTGAATGAGCTGCATGAAAATATTAGAGAAGCTATTCGAGAACATTGTATTGTGTTTGATGGGGAATCGGAGGTATCAAAATAGGTAGATTAGGAGAAGTTAATAAGAATTCACATAGCACATTAATGAAGATAATTCGTTATGGTGGTTGGGAAGATATTGATGTGCAATTCCAAGATGAGTTTTATTATATAAAAGAACATCAGACATATAGTAATTTCAAAAAGGGAGAAATTAAAAATCCATATGATAGAACCGTATTTGGAGTAGGTTATGTTGGAGTGGGAGAATATAAAACTAAAGAAAATGGTCGTTTCACAATATATTATCAACAGTGGAAAAATATGCTTCTAAGATGCTATGTAAAAGCAGAACGCCATCATGCATATGAAGACGCAAGAGTTTGTGAGGAGTGGTTAAATTTTCAATTTTTCGCAAAGTGGTATGATGAACATTATTATCAAATAAAAGAAAGTCTACAGATTGATAAGGATATTAAATATTCGTGTAATAAAATATATAGTCCGCAAACTTGTATACTAATTCCACAGAAAATCAATCTAATGTTCATAAACCAATCAAATAATCGTGGATTACCAAATGGAATTATTAAACAAGGAAAAGGTTATTTGGCTAAATATAACAATGAACGTTTAGGCGTGTTTAAAAGTCTTGAAGAAGCATATCATTATCGTAGTAAAAGGAAGAAAGAAGCAATTATAGAATTAGCAAATGAGTATAAAAGTGTAATGCCTAAATATGTTTATGATATTGTTGTTGGATATAATTTTGATATTAGAAACGACAGAAATTATGTCAAGTAATTCCTTTTTGAAATAATTTTCATTTACAAAATTGGAGGTATATAGAGTGAAAGTAAGAGTATTATTTACAGGTTGTGATTTAACAGAAGGTAAGATATATGATGTGATTTTTGAGTATGACACAGTATATGAACTGCAATGTGATACAGGGCAATATTGTAGACCTAAAACATTTTTTGAAATTGTGGAGGAGGAATAATAGTGGGAAAGAAATTGATTTGTTTTCCGTTTGTTAATGGAGATCTACAAGAGTATTCTTTTAGAAATTTAGATGATTCAGAAAGAGAAAGAGTATATAGAGGTGAAACTGTTGAGATTGAAACATATTCGGGAAGAAAAGAAGTATGGAAACCGAATGAAGAAATTGAATTAACATTACATTATGATGGATATGGGAGAGGTAGAAGCGCAGTTACATTCTATTGGAAGGATGATAACAATCATCAGTATCCTATGTTTATTAAAGATGTTGATGAATTATTGAGACAAGACATGGGAACTTCTAGTGTTCATGGTATTTTTACATATGTGAAGCGTGGAGCTAATTATGGAATTAAGTTTTTGAGAAAAGTAGAATAGTCTTGAAAGCACGATTTTATGGGGGTGATTTTTGATTGCTAATACCTGCAATTATAAAGAAAAATGAAATACAAGAAGCGATTAAAAGATATTATTATTCAGATGATATGATGTACGAAACTGGAGGCTTAAACAATTGGTTGCCAAGTATTCAAGAAGAAACTGAAACAGGAAGGTTTCAGTATGCTATTGTAAATTCGGAAGAAAAATTGATTGGATATCTTGATTATCATATTGACTGGTATAATTCCTGTGCTTCCAGATTTGGACTAATTTCTTTTGACAGAGGGAATCCAATTGTGGGGTTGGATTTACATAATGAATTGAAGAAACTTATTTATGATTATAAGCTACATAGAATCGAATGGCGAATAATAGGTGGAAATCCAGTAGAGAAAAATTATGATAAGTTTTGTGAAAAATTTGGTGGCACAAAGCACATTCTAAGAGATGCTATTAAAGATAAATATGGTAAATATCACGATGATATTATTTATGAAATTATCAGTAATTGAGATTGAAATACGATTCAAAGACATATAAAAAATGAAAGGAATGAAAATTTATGAAGAAAGTATTAGTAGTTGTAGATATGCAGAATGATTTTGTTGATGGAGCTTTAGGAACAAAAGAGGCAGTTAGTATTGTAGAGAATGTAGTAAATAAGATTAAGAATTTTGATGGTAAGATTCTTGCCACACTTGATACACACCAGAGTAATTATATGGAAACATCCGAAGGCAAAAAACTCCCGGTTCCTCATTGTATCAGGATGACAAACGGATGGTTGCTTAATGAGAATATTATGAAGGCATTAGATGGTAAAGATTACAAGACTATTGAAAAGAGAACTTTTGGATCAACGAGATTGGTGAATGAGATCCGTAGAATTAAAGGAGAAGATGATATTGAAATTGAGTTTGTAGGGTTATGCACTGATATTTGTGTGGTTTCAAACGTATTGCTACTGAAGGCATATTTCCCAGAAGTGAAAATGACAGTGGATGCAAGTTGCTGTGCCGGTGTTACACCTGAGAGTCATAAGGCAGCGTTAGATACAATGAAGATGTGTCAGATTGATGTGATTGGAGAATAATATATGATTAAAGTTAATGACGAAGTAATTAACATTGAACATTTTCCAGATGGAACACAGAAGTTATCTGTAGAATCTATGTGGAGAGCGTCAGGAGATTATAGTATTGATTGGAGATATGAGAAAGAGGAAGAGTTGTCAACACTGATTTATATTACAAGACATTTAAGAAATAATCCTTTTACAAAATCAGTAAGATTGAAAATGAATTATCTCCCAAATGCAAGAATGGATCGGATTCATGAAAGAGATGAAGTATTTACATTGAAGAGTTTTGCAGATGTAATTAATTGGCTTAATTTTGATTTAGTTGAAATTCTTGATGTACATAGTAATGTGGGAGCAGCACTAATTGATAATGTACTTATAGAAACACCTAAGATTTACATTAATGAAGTAATCAGAGAAATTGAAAAAGATAATACAGATTTGATTTTATATTTTCCTGATGAAGGAGCAGCTAAAAGGTACTCTGATATGTTTCCTAGATACAAATACTGTTATGGTGAAAAGAAAAGAGATTGGGACACAGGAAAGATTCTTGGTTTGGATATAAAATCTAATGGTATTAACTTATCTGGCAAAACAGTTCTTATGATTGATGACATCATCGCATATGGTGGTTCCCTTTATTACAGTGCGAATACTTTAAAAGATAATGGTGTAGATAAAATCTATGCTTTTACAACACATACTGAAAATTGGGTTCTTGATAGAGAAAAGGGTACTTTGATTAAGTCATTAGAGAATAATACAGTAGAAAGATTGTTTACAACAAATAGTATTTTTACTGGCGAACATGTAAAAATTACAGTTATGGAGGTATAAGGGAAAATGAGTAATACTATGGCGTTATTGCTTTCTGATACATATAAGCAGTGTCATGACAGAATGTATCCAGTTGGATTGACTAAATTAGTGTCATATTGGGTTCCAAGAAAATCTATGTTAGAGACTCAGGATAAAATGGTATTCTTTGGACTTCAAGCATTTATTAAAGAATACTTAATTGATTATTTTAATGAGTATTTCTTTAGTTTGACAAAAGATGAAGTATTGGAGTTATACACAGATTCAATGGATATTCAAATTGGAAGAGAGAATTATGATTTAGATAAGATTATTAAACTTCACAGTTTTGGATATTTGCCGTTACAAATTAGAGCATTACCAGAAGGAACACTGGTTCCTATGGGTGTTCCGTGTATTGAAATTACAAATACACATGACGATTTTGCATGGTTAGTACAGTGGATTGAATGTATTTTACAGGTAGAACTTTGGAAGCCATGCTGCCATGCCACTATTGGATATATGTATAGACAGATTGCAGATAAATGGTATGGGAAAACAGTAGAGAATGTTCCTTCATCTATGGCTTGTGCAGATTTTGGTATGAGGGGAATGTCATGTATGGATGAAGCTACGAGATGTTCTGCATCTTGGCTAATCTCTTTTGATAAGACCTCGACAATTCCGGCAATCAATTATATTGACAAGTATTATAATGCCGATTGTAAAAATAATGATTTGGGTATTGGGGCGGTTTCTACAGAACACTCAGTCATGGGAGCAAATTATTCCATTGATGGCGATGAGGTTACATTTGTGAAACGTCTTTTAAATGAACTTTACCCTAACACATCATTTAGTATGGTTTCAGATACTTATGATTATTGGAATATGGTAAATAATATTCTTCCACAGGTAAAAGAAGATATTATGAACCACAATGGTAAACTGTTGGTTCGTCCTGATAGCGGTGATATTGTTGATATTTCTGTAAGAACAGTAGAAAAACTGTGGGAGATTTTTGGTGGTACAGTAAATTCTAAGGGGTATAAGGTGCTTGATCCGCATATTGGTATCATTTACGGAGATAGTTGTACTTTATCAAATGTAGATACTATTTGGTCTGAATTAGAAAAACGAGGTTTTGCTGCAAATTGTATTGCTTATGGTGTAGGTGCTTTCTGTTTCTCAGCAATCATTGAAAATGGAAAATTGATTGTAGCAACAAGAGATACTTTTGGTATTGCTATGAAAGCTACATATGGAGTTGTTAATGGAAAGAAGTTGATGATTTACAAAAATCCTAAAACTGATACAAGTAAGTTGAAGAAATCTCATAAAGGATGCTGCGAAGTATATTCTGGGGAAAATGGAGAACTAATGTGCAGAGATGAACTTTTGGAAATGAGCAACAATACACTTCTTAAAACGGTATTTGAGGATGGCAAACTTGTAAAAGAAGATACATTTTTATATATTCGCAAAAGATTGTACGGAGGAAATTAATGAAAGAAAAAGATTACTTTTTATCAGAAGATAATTGTTATCAGAGATTAGAAGACGAATTTAAGAGATACGGAAAACTTATTTTCTGTGTTGATTTTGATGATACGCTATATGATTTTCATAAATTAGGTAGAACATATGATTTTGTAATCAATTTGTTAAAACGGTGGGAAAAATATTCTGAGGTCGTCATATTAACCGGGAATGGAGAAGAAAAATACAAAGAAATAAAAGATTATTTAGAGAAAAACAAGATTAAATTTAAAGGTATTAACTGTGACAGTTCAGTTTCTTTTGGTGGCAGAAAAACATATGGTAATGTTTATATTGATGATAGAGGTGGATTACCATCTGTTTATAGAATATTAGACAAACTGATTACAAAAATTGAAAAAGGAGAAATTGTCTATGAGTGATTTTAATGCGACAGAGGTGAAAAATAAATGCGTTGACTGGATCAGAGATTTTTTTGAAGAAAATGGTAAAGAATGTAACGCCGTTGTTGGCATTTCAGGTGGGAAGGATAGTTCTATTGTATCTGCTCTATGTGTAGAAGCGCTTGGTAAGGATAGAGTAATCGGTGTGTTAATGCCAAATGGTGAACAAAGTGATATTTCATATTCATATTTCTTATGTGGGAATTTAGGCATTAAATTTGTTACAGTTCCTATTAAAAACGCTGTTAATAGTGTACTTAATGCAATGAAAGAGAATGTAGATATCAGTGAACAGACAATTATCAATCTTCCGGCTCGTATTAGAATGTCAACTTTGTATGCGGTTAGCCAAAGCATGAATGGTAGAGTTGCAAATACATGTAATCTATCTGAGGATTGGGTAGGGTATTCTACACGATATGGTGATGCGGCAGGTGATTTCAGTCCGTTATCTAATTTGACTGTTACAGAAATTAAACAGATTGGAAGAGTGTTAGGCTTACCAGATGATCTGATTGATAAGGTTCCTTCGGATGGACTTTGTGGAAGGACAGACGAAGATAATCTTGGATTTACTTATGATGTATTGGATAAGTACATTCGCACTGGCGAGATCGAAGATGAAGAAGTAAAGAAAAGAATTGATACAATGCATGAGAAGAATTTATTCAAATTGCAGTTAATGCCGAGTTTTCAACCATAAGTGATAATGAAACCGAAATTTCATTGGATAAAAAAGGAGATAAATGAAGAAATATTTTATAGATAACATTCATGTAATGACTGATTATATGGGTGGATGGAGCGACCAATGGATTGTAATTGGGTGGTATGATGATCAATCTCATTCTTATTTCAATCTTGATGAGGTGAAGGAAATATGTGAGAAAGGTGAAGCTGATAATGTAGGAATCAGAGAAGATGGAAGTCTATATATGAAAAGTAAGTGGCTTGATGCCAGAACTGCATTTTCTATTATTTGTGGAATTCCATTTGGAGTACATAGTGGAAATGAAAATCTTCTATCATATGCAAAAAAGATAGGACTTGTAAAAGAGAATCCCATACCTATTCGGATGTATTCAGGAACAAAATGTCTTGAAATAAGAGAAGATGGGTTATATACAGTCAAATATACATTAGATAAAAGCAAGTTTTTTGATCCAGTAGTAGATTTTATTGAAAAAATGTGCGTGGGAAGAATTAAAAGACTAAAAAATAGGACATATACTTATTGTCATGAGGGAATAGAGGAAGAAAAACATTACTTTACATGTGGAGATGTAAGTTTCGATAAAGAAAACTTTACTTTGATAATTGATAAAATTCCATATGAAGAAGTGTATAAGAGAGAATTAATAGATTCCATTAGAAATATGGATTTGGAGTTTTTAATATCGAATTCCAATCTGGTAAATTTTTCAAATGTTTTGTCAGCATGTCATGATTGGTGCAGAGATTATGGACAGTTCCATTGGATAGGAGATTATCATAAAGAAAAAGATGAGAATTCTAATGTGTATTGGTTTGATAAATAGCATTGAAAGCGTTCTTTCAAGAGCGAAAATATTAAGAAAAGGAGAAAAAAGTATTGAAGAAGAAAATTTTAGGTTTATTAGTATCAGGAGTTTTAGCAACAAGTATATTAACAGGATGTAGCACAGAGGCAGAGAGAGAGTAAATTATAACCTGACCCAGCAAGCAGATAATTTTAATGTGGTACGTCAGCTCACAGTGATTAACTGTATTGAAGGTGATGTATTGTTCCAGATGACAGGTAAGATGTCAATTACGGCTGACACAGCAGATAATCAGTTGGAAATTATTGTGGAAGATGGCGGTACATATGTAAAGCATTTTGTTGGTTTGAGTGATAATGTTACTTATGTGGTTGAGGATCTGAATCTGGGCAACAATGTAGTTTCAAAATATAAGTATACTCTGAATTTCAATCTTAATATGTGGATTCCTGTAAATGTAGAAACTATTGACTAAAATAAAAAATAACGATTTGAATAGGAGAAATAATTGAGTAGTAGTTCTTATAAAAAATATGTACTAGAAGTAATGACAGAATTGTCTAAATCGGATGATGAAGAAATATTGGAAAAGTTTATTAAAGAATTATGTAAAATAAGTACACTTAAACAATTTAATAAATATAAAACTCCTATATTTAAACAGTCGGATGTGGTAAAAAGTGTATTCAAATGGCTAGATAATAAATGCAAAATACAAAGAGATAATTTAGAAAAAGTTAAACAACAAAAGAAAAAGGGACATTTTATGTATTTTGATGATAATGGCGAATCATATATTAAAGAAGAGGAAATTAGATTAGAGACATTGGTAGGAGTCAAAATATCTGTTGAAAAATATATGAGAAAATTAAGGCATCAAGAAAATGAAGTAAGCAGTTGAAATTCTTATTTCATTGGGAGGTATGTAGGTTAATAAATACAGAAGATTTATATTTTAAATATCATTGTTTATACAATGCGCAAACAGAATTATATGATAGGTCTTTAACAGATATGCGAGAAAGATATGATCCAACATCAGCATATATAGATTGTTCAAAAGAGGTAAGAAACGCTTCAAACTATTATGCGTATTCATTACATTTATGGTGTAGAAGAAATATAGAATACAAGACAAAGCAACCATTTAATAATCTTTTATGGAAAGAATGTATTAAAAGATATTTTAATTTATCAGCACAAGGTTGGATAGATTTGTATGAACATCTTGTTGAGAATGGTGATATAGAATTTATATCTGATTGTGAGGTGATACATAATAAAATTTGAAACAAGTAAAAAGATAGACAAATGGGTAGAGAAACACATGAAACAAGGATGTGTATCTCATGCAACAGCAGGTGAACAGTTTGTATACGAATTTTTACCAAGTGGCATTGTAGAATGCCAAACAGTAAAGTGTATGTGTTGCAATGAAGAATTTACTGATTATGTAGATTGATAGTTGAAAGTTCTGGTAGTAACAAATAAACAATTCGCACGGTTATCCGTAGACAACTCCAATAATTACAACTGAACAGTTATATCCGTTTTGGGTGGTGAACAGCATACCCTTGGTTAAATTACGCAAAATTTAACCATAAACCACTGATTAGCATAGATTTTATATAGATTTAATCTCTATGTTCCAGTCTTAGCGGACTGTTGAAGTTATATATGATGTGAAAATATTTATATTAATTTTATTTTACAGGAGGAATGTTGCTTAATGGCAAAAAAGGAAAAGAAAGTGTTAGAAAAGAAAAACTGGTCAAATTCATTTATGCTTATCGGTGAAGCAAAAATTAATGAGTATACCTATAAGACAGATGAAAAATCTGAGAAGTCAGATTGGATTTACAATAGTCTGAATTTGGGTGTTTATTGCGGAGAAACATGTGGAACCGTATATGCAGAGCTGATGGGTGGGTATGGTGCAGAAAGAGATAATGTGGTGTATGTTCACGGTAAAGATGAAGATGGTAAAGACGATTTTGAGAACAAATTTACTATTGATTGGGACGATAGATTCGATGAAACCATTCTTGAATCCGTTGGTGATCTTTGCTTCCTGACAGTTGGGTTGGAACGTGATAAAGGTGGGAAAGTATTTTATAAGAAGTTCCTTTCTCCTTATGACATGATTGCTTATATCAAAGATAACATGGAAGAAGACATGGTTGTAAATGTCAAGGGCAATTTGAAATATTCTACATACAACGATGTGACACAGGTAAAGAAGGAAATCAATAGTGTTGTACTTTCTAAGGTAGATGATAGCAGTAAGTATTGTGCGAGATTTACACAAACAATGTTGCTTACTAAGGACAGTGTAGGCAAGGCAGATAAAGACACGGGTGTCCTCCCTATTTATGCAAAGGTACTTGATTATGTCAAGGAATATAAGGGTAAAGAAGTAAAAACAAATATTCCTTATGAAAAAACATTTGAGTATGAATTGAATCTTTCTGATCCAGAGACTTCAAAAAAGGTTGTAGAAAAGGTATTTAAGGTACAGAAGGGTGTAACAGAGGTTACTTTTGAAGGCGATCTGATTGAGGGTGGAGCAGTGGTGACAGCCACAGAAGATGATATTCCCGATGATATCAAGACTCTTATTGAAATTAATGTTTATACTCTCGAAGAAGCGTTGGCAAAATGTACTGTAAGTTCTGGCAGAGAAAAGAGAATGGTAATTAGGAAGCCTTCTATTAAAATGGTTGAAGATAAAGACGGTAGTAAGACACCTATTATTCAGAAGTTTGAAAAGAAGTACGATGAAGAGGATTTGATTCTTGACTTTATGATTAGTGACAATGACAGTGACGATACATCTGAAGAAGCAGTGGATACAGAAGATGAAGAAATTCCTGCTAATGACGATACTGATTGGCTAAATAATCTGTAAAATATAGAGTTTATTTACATTGAGGTTGCTTAAATGCAGCCTCGCAAATTTAAAATATAAGGAGAATAATAACTTGGGAAAATACGGAAAAAAGAACGAAGTAAAGATTGATCCATTATCATATAATATTTGTTTGCTTGGTGAGCCTAAGATTGGAAAGACAACAATTATCAAAGAAGTGTGTGAGAAATTGGCTGGGGAAGATGGTTATATTTTCTTGGAAATGAATGGCGAAGCTGGTGCAGATGCAATTTCCGGCATCGTATATGAGGATTGTGATGACTGGGATAAGGTAGAAGATATTATTGATGATATCGAGAGTAATAAGACCACAGATTATAGCGATTTGAAAGCTATTGTTATTGATACATATGATGGATGGATTAAATTAGCTGAGTCAGAAGCTATTAGAAAGTGGAATGTTGAACATCCTGACAAAAGGGCAGACAGTATTGATGCAGCATGGAATGGTTTTCAAAAGGGACAGGGTAAGGCTTTTGAATATATGTTTGATATTATTACAAGAATGCGGAGAATTGGTGTTGCTGTAATTATTATTGGACATGTTAAAAACAGAGAACTTACTGACATTGCAACAGGAACAACATATCAGACATTAACTTCTGATGTTGAGAAAGTATATTTCAACTTGTTAAAGAAGAAGATGCACTTCTTAGGACTTGCTTATTATGACAGAACAATTATTACTGAGAAAACGGGTAAGAAGAATATTGTTACCAAGAAAGACATTACAGTAAATAAAATTTCTGAACAGACAAGGAAGATTAAGTTTAGGGATGATAATATGGCATTGGATAGTGGTTCAAGATTTGCGGATATTGTTGATGAAATTCCTATGACAGCGGATGATTTTGTTATTGCTATTACAGATGCAATCAAAGTTGAGCAGTCTAAATCTGGTAAATCTTTTGATGAAACCAAGGCAGAGCAGGAAGCAAAAGAAGCTGAAAAGTTAAAAGAGATTGCCAAGGCAGAGCAGAACAAGAAGGAAGCAAAGAAACTTGAAGATGTAGTATCAAAGATTACTGATTTTATCAAAGAGAATAAGTCTAATATGGATAAGATCAAGCCGATTATTGCAAAGTCGAAGGAACTTGGATACGATAATCCGACTCTGATTACAGATATTGACGATGCTAATAAGGTATTAGCACTGATTTCATAATGTTCTGGGAGGAATTGAATTGAGAAATAAGAAAATGACGAGTGTTGAAAAAGAGCAATGGGATAAATTATACCAGTATGTGAAAAATGAAATACTCTTATATGACAGTTCTCAGTCAATTCCTTCTGGTCTTGTATTAAGGCTGAAAGGGTTGACAAAAGGAAAGTATATAGAAAACAGAAGCATTGAGGATAAAGCGGATTATTCTTATGAGATTGTTTTATATACTTTCCAGATTTGTAAACCATCAATTATGAGTGCTATTTCAAATAAGGTATTTGAATCTGAGAGTAGTAAGTTTAATTATATTTGCAAGATAGTAGAGAATAATATTAATGATGTCTATTTTAGAGTACAGAGAGCGAAGAAATCAGAAGAAAATATTGATAAGTTAGACACGAATATTTTATCTCATAATTGTGGTGAATATCAAAAGAAAACAGAGGAATTAAGAAATAAAAGACTAAATGAATTATGGTAAGGTGGTGAAAAATATATCAACAGCAAAGTCTTCCACAAAGGGAAAGAAATTAAGTGCTTTTGAACAGGAATTAATTGATACAATCAAAAAGATTAATGAATATAAAGAAGCGGCAGAGGCAAATATAGTCTCAATTCTATATAAGATTCCAGATGCCATTTATGATACGAATTTAGAGCTTGAGGAATTTAACAATAATATTTGGAGAGTCTATTGGACGATTGCAAATGATATTGTCAAATTAGAAAAGAAAAGTTCTCTTGATGATATTACAGTCGGTTTATATCTCGAAAAACATTCCAAACTAAGAGCAAAATATGATGAATATGGTGGATATGATACTATTGTAAACGCTGGTACATATGTCAAAGAAGAAAACTTATATGGATATATCCAAGAATTACGTAAATGGAATAGTGTAATTAAACTGGCTAAACGTGGTTGTCCTGTCAAAGATAGACTCAGCGAATATTGTGATATGACTGCTGAAGAAATATATAACGAGTGGGAAGCATTTATCAATGATATTTTTGTAAACGTGGATTGTGATGTAAAAAGTTATGATATTTGTGATGGTATATATGATTTAATTGAAAGATTGGATAAGGGGGTTGCGATAGGACTCCCATATAACAATATGGAAATGATGACCCAAGAAACAGGTGGTCAATATCTTGGTTCTATTACTTTGGTTGGTGGACTTAGTAATGTAGGCAAATCAACATTTGCTAGAAATGCGACAATTCCAACAGCAATAAAAGAGAAAGAACGTGTTGTTGCTATGATTAATGAGGATAATTTGGATAAGTGGCAAAGGGAGTTGCTTATATTTGTTGCCAATAATATTATCAAGGAAGACTTGCAAAAGCACATTGTAAGAGATGGGCATTATCAAGAGAATACCAAAAGTTTACTGTATAAAGCAGCAGACTGGTTAGTAGAGCAGACGCACAATCACATTTTAACAATTATTCCATTTACACAATATAAGACGAAAAATGCAATAAAAATTATCAAAAAATATTCCAGTATGGGTGTTAAATATTTTATTTTGGATACTTATAAGTTGGATGCTGGAGATGTGAGTGATAAATCATGGCTTGAAATGCAGCAAAATATGGTTGAGATAAATGATGTCATAAAACCAGAATCAAAAAACTTACATATTCTGATTACGTTCCAATTAGCGAAAGGAAGTGTAAAACAAAGATTTTATACACAGGACAATATAGGAATGTCAAAAAATATTATTGATCCTGCATCAACATGCATCATGATTCGCGATTTGTATGATGATGAATATACTGGTGAACGAAGAGAACTTAGAGTTTATAGGCTTGAGGGGAAGAATGGCAAAACTAAAATACCTGTTAAGTTAGATAAACACCACTTTACAAGTTTTTAAGAAAAAAATATCGTACAGGACTTTCCGTTGTATAATAAGTTTACGACAACCATTA
>ERZ808028.542-NODE-542-length-30444-cov-6.749300_pt1 | contig 30444 bp, 23 predicted proteins | sample MGYA00380184_ERZ808028 | MGnify/ENA primary metagenome ERZ808028 (study PRJEB31490, sample SAMN06133397) | mouse gut metagenome | isolation source: J8_1 | host: mice | place: China: Chengdu | collected 2015-05 ...
GGGGAAACTGCCATGCTGTATGCCTTACATACAGATTATTCCTATGATTTAGCTATTGTGGACAGGATGCTCCCTGTTATTGACGGGCTGACAATTATTAAAGCTATGCGGAAAAAAGGCATCCAGATTCCTGTTATTATCATTACAGGGATGACCGCCCTTAATGAAAAGATAGAGGGATTGGACGGAGGGGCTGATGATTATTTAGCCAAGCCTTTCCATATACAGGAACTGCTTGCCCGTGTGAGGGCTTTAACAAGGCGTCCAGGCGAAATAAAAGCAGAAGATAAACTCTGCTACGCAGACTTGTGTTTTAATAAATCAAACCGTGAACTGACTTGCAGCCTAAAGACTATTTTTTTAACAGCAAAAGAGTCTGAATTGTTATATGTCCTTATGAAAAGTCCGGAAACACTTTTCCAAAGAGAACAATTGATATTGAAAATATGGGGTACATCATCGGAAGTTGAACAGGGGAATGTTGATAATTACATTTCTTTTTTACGGAAACGGTTAAGGGAATTAAAGAGTATCTGCGAAATAAAAACGGTATATGGGGCCGGATATTCTCTAACCCAGAAACGGAAATAAGATTGGAGACCACAAATGCTGAAACCATTGTCAAAAAAATTAAACGCCTTTTTTATAACGACTATTATGTTAATCATTACATCAATTATGATGATTCTCTGCAAAAACTATATCCACATGGAGCAATCGAATGAGATTATTTTTTTTCAGAAAATGGTCACGCAGATGATATACCAGCTTGAAGATAGCAGCCAGGATTTTGAATCCATTGCGGATTTCTACCATGAGTACAGACACTCAATATTCTGCTATATTCAAGATACCTCTGGAAAGATGATATACCAGACAGATTCTGACTTTCCTACTGACGCAGACACTCTTTTGGAGCGTTTCCGCATACAGACTAAAAAAGAAGATACTTTCATAATCACAAATGATAATAAGCCGACTACAAACCAAAGCGGAATATTTGAGTTTAATGGAACGAGAAATGACGAATATTTAGGGATACTTGCAACGATTGTAATGCCAAATAACACGGCTTGCTACCTGTCGCTGATTTACAGGCAGCAGTCCTTATTTGATATTTTAACAAAACAGGCTTTCCTCTATGCTTCCGTATGGTTTCTTTCCCTTATTGCCGTGACGATTATGAGCTATTTTCTAATAAAGAAAGCATTAGAACCAACGGAAGTAATGTTGAAAAGCCAGAAGGATTTTATCGCTTCCGCTTCGCATGAATTAAAATCGCCGCTTGCCGTTATTCTGGCAAACGCAGAGAAGCTGGAACAATTACAAATAGATAATACTGAATTTAGAAAATCTGTTAAAATATTAGACAATGAATGCATGAGAATGTCGAAACTGGTCAAGGATATGCTGCTTCTGGCTTCTTCTGATGCGAAATCATGGACATTATGCAAAAATATCATTGATATAGATACATTGTTAATCTCCTTATATGAAGCTTATGAACCAATCTGTATCAGTAAAAAAATCCGCCTGCGCTTGGAAATCAGTGAAAGCAGTTATCCTAAATTCTGTGCAGATGGAGAACGGCTTTTTCAGATCTTGACAATTTTTATGGACAATGCAATTCACCATTCCATAAACAATAAGCAAATCGAAATTAAAACGGCAGTAGCGGCAAAACATATCACATTTTTCGTAACCGACCACGGAAAGGGCATTCTGGAAGATGATAAGCCGTATATTTTTAACCGTTTCTATTGCGCCGACAAATCAAGGACAGATAAGTCAAATTTTGGATTAGGACTTAGCATAGCAGATGAACTTGCAAAAATGATGAACGGAAACGTAGGCTGTGAAGATACGGATGGGGGAGGGGCTACATTCTTTGTCAAACTTCCTTTGAAATAGTCGGAGTGCAACTTGTGATTGCTTTTTAGCACTTTTCAATCTCTTTATTCTTTCGCTTATATACTGTATAATGCAAAAAAGGAGGATTTTCATGAATACCAGAATTATTTCAAGATATTTACAGTTGCTGCGCAAAAGCCATAATTATACACAAGAGGAATTGGCAAAAAAACTGGATATATCCAGACAGGCCGTTTCAAAATGGGAAACAGGAACCACCCTTCCTGATTTAGAGGTTCTGCTAAAAATTTCTAAATTGTATGGGCTTACAATAAACGAGATTTTAGAGCCGGCGATACAGACGGAACGGATATCTGATTTTGAACAAATATCCGAAATTCCGGAAAATGAACTGAAAGAAGTATTAGAGCAGTTCGACGCACGATCTCTTGTCATAGCTTCAATGGGAGCATCGCCAGAGATAAATAAATTACTGGAACGATTATTTCAAAATATTGATTATAAATTGCAAAGGGAGCATATTGGGATGGTCAGGATCACGGAAGTCGAAGCAATACAAAAAGAGATTGTTTCTATGATAAATTTATATGTCAGAGAACAGGAATTTCAATCTGCACAATGTAATCTTCAATCCGGTCAATGACATTTTCATTTATGCCCATCTCATAGGAAAATCCGCAAAGTCATTTCTCTGTCTCCATAAAAATCCGTTAAATTTTCAAAATGTCCTTGACTGTACTGTTACTGTACGGTCTATGATACCGTATACAGGAAGAAAATACAAGGTGACTGGAGGAAAAATTTGTGGAAAACTTAAATGCTTACGAGAAGCCTGTAACTCTGAAAAATATTGTAAAATTTGCCGTGCCGACGATTGCCATGACGGTGTTTATGTCCTTCTATACAATGGTTGACGGCCTGTTTGTGTCAAACCTGATCGGTACAACGGATGACTTTGTATCCCCTTTTGCTGGACTTGTGAAATGCGGTGCTTGCGGCAAGGCGTTAGGTTTGCGGTATTGGGGAAAGGACAGAAACCGTATTTATGTCTGCACCACTTATGCTCACAATACCAAAGCCTGCACCGACCATCGTATCTATTACGAGGATTTATACAAGGCGGTCTTGACGGACATTCAGTACCACGCCGCCCTTGCCTATGCGGACAGGGAAAAGGCGGTTGCCCTTGCGGTCAAGATGAACGAAAGAGCAGACGGAAACCGTGGGAAAAGCAATGAGAGCAGGCTGAAACAGGCAAGGAAACGCTATGAGGAAGTGACAAGGCTGTTTGACCGTCTGTATGAGGATTCGCTTTCGGGGCGTATTTCGATTGGTCTTTTGGCGGTACTGCTTACAGGGTGTGGGGAAACGGATATTGTCAAAACGTATGAGAAGTCAGAGGATGTCTCAAAAAGTCTGTATGGCAGTTTACTTGAGGATAGTAAGATTATGGAAGGCTCTATTATTGTAGAAATGAGATAAAAATCCAGTTGATCGAGATAACTATATGGAGAGAAATACAAAATACAAACCAGAGCATTTGTGCATTGTAATATTCACGCTTTGTTTATCCGTGAGGTTTGTAGAATATTTTTTGATTGAAACAGATAAAACGGCTATTGGCCAGGGAGGAATCGAAATTTATGAGCTCAATACTACAATCAACACGAAACACGCGCGCGTTGCCTACGGGGGAAATCCGATATATTAGAAGTGATGTTCCGGAGAATTTATCGGATAAGGAAATTAGGTGGTTGTTGGAGAATCATATAATCACAATTGTGGACTTGCGGTCAGATGAAGAAGCAGCCGAAAAACCATGTATTCTTAAGGAACAGAAAGGATTTAGATACTTTCATCTCCCGGTTACAGGAGGCGGCGATACGCCAAAGTCGCTTGAGCATCTGCATACTATATATCAACAGATGGTGGATGAACAGATGGAGAAGATTATCAATACGATTATGAATGCAGAATCCGGAGTTCTGTATTTCTGTACGGCAGGTAAAGACCGTACAGGCGTTGTATCAGCAATTATTCTGAAACGGCTTGGATTCAGTGACGAAGTAATTATTGATGATTATATGCAATCAAAGGATAATTTAATGGATATGCTTACAGCATATGTTTGTGTTCATCCAGAGATAGATATAGAAATTATTATTCCGCATAGAGAAAATATGGAGCAATTACTGAAGCAGTTATGAGGAGGAGGCAATCGATTATGGAACTTGTGAAACTGACACACGAAAATATGGAAAAGGAACACATTTGCTGCGCCATATCCAATAACAAGGATATTCAGGTCATATCCAAAAAGAACTGGCTTAAGGAGCGTCTGGACGAAGGACTTGTATTCTTAAAAGGCAATGTCCGGGGAAAATGCTTCATTGAGTATATCCCTGCGGAATACGCATGGGCGCCTGTCGAGGCGGAAGGTTATATGTACATTGACTGCCTGTGGGTATCCGGACAGTTCAAGGGGCATGGATACTCGAACCTCCTGCTGGATGCGTGTACCCGCGACAGTAAAGCGCAAGGGAAAGAGGGGCTTGTGATCCTGTCCTCCAAAAAGAAAATGGGATTCCTCTCTGACCCAAAGTATATGAACTATAAGGGATTTCAGACAGCGGATACGGCAGAGCCATATTTCGAGCTGATGTACCTGCCCTTTGGGGAGGGCGCCCCGCTTCCCCGTTTCCGGGATACCGTGCATGGGCATGAAGCTTTGCCAGAAGGGTTTGTGCTGTATTACACAAACCAATGCCCCTTTACGGCAAAGTATGTACCGCTGCTAGAGAAGATGGCAAGATCCAGGAACGCAGTGTTTCAATCGATACAGCTCCAGACCAGAGAGGATGCGCAGAAGGCGCCCTCGCCCTTTACAACCTTTTCACTTTTTTATGATGGGCAGCTTGTGACCCATGAAATCCTGTCGGAGAAGAAATTTGATAAAATATTAGTGAGCAAGGGACTGTGAACCGGAATTACACAAGTCAATAAATGGAGGATAGCAGTATGAAAATCTTATGAGTTTTATTTTCGTAGCAAGGAACGGTAATCTATGGTATTGGTTTCATGGCAATAAAAATGGGTGGAAGGATTTGACCTCTCACCCAATAGCCCAAAAAGGGAAGTATATTTTTAGACGTTGTATTCATTTTTTGATAAAATAGAAACACCCACAACTTAACCTTTTTCTTTCGGTCAGTAATGGGTGCTTTGCAATCGGATATTTAATTATAAGGATTAGCATATCTTATGTTCTCTAAAAATGCAGATTTACGGAATCTCAGCCTTTGTTACCTTATTTGGGATTCTGAATCGGATTAACATGATGATCGGAAATATTGCCACGCTCTATTTATCTCCAGGACTCCAAATTCTTTTTAACGAACTGTTGGAATGACCGGGGCTTCTTGCCCATAATCTGCTCGAAAACGGAAGTGACTTCCTTTGCAGTTCCAAAACGTGTCATCATATACAGTATTCCCATAACTGTACAGTATTCTTTTTCCAACCCCCTGATTTCGATCCAGTATTTTTTGGCAAAGGATGGATTGGGGTTCACGTATTTGATTTCCCTGCCCAATTCTTTTGATAAAATTTCTGCTGCCTGCCAGTAGTCGATTGCTTCGGGACCGGTTATTGAATATGCTTTATTTTGATGCGCTTCGGGTTCACTTAATACTTTCGCTGTGATTTCCCCAATATCCTCTGCGTCTATGAAGCTGGTCAAGGCTTTTTTTACGGGAACGACAATCCTGTTGAAATGTTTAATTTCAAAAGCGTGGACTCCGCTGATGTTCTGCATGAAAAAGCCGGGGCGTATATGGCAGTATGGGAGGTTAGCCTGTTCTATATACTTTTCAATTTTGTGATGCGGAGGGAACGGGTTATTTTCGACGCCGATTAAGGACAGGAAACTGACAAGCCTGATTCCGCCCTTTTCTCTTAAAGCGTCTATAAAAGGCTTCAGATCTTCAGGGTTTCCCAAATGCGGCGGACGCATGATAAATACTCTGTCAACGTCATTTAAAGCGCCGTGAAAGGTTTTGGGATCAGTGAAGTCAAAATAAACAATCTCTGCACGGTCTTTAAACATTTCAGAAAGTGTGTCTGTATGTGTGCCTGCGGCCGTTATCTTCTGCCCGTTTTTAAGAGCATATTGCGCCACATATCTTCCTACATTTCCGGATGCCCCGGTAATCAGAATTCTACCCATTGTTTTTTTCCTCCAATAAAATCTGATTTGCTGTTTCCAGCAGACTGATTAATTTGTCAAAATCCTTTTCCCCCATCTTGGTTTCCAGGACAGACATCATTTTAAAATATTCTTCATATGTGTCATCTACCAGACGTACTGCTTTGTTTGTCGGTATCAGGCAGAAGCTGCGCTTGTCTGTTTCGGATTGCTTTTTTTCTATATATCCATTGTTCAGCAGAGAGGTGGTCATATTGGTAGCCATCGATTTGGTAACCTTGAAAAACTTTGCAACTGCATTGGGGGTCTTTTCACCATCGGTTTTTACAAGGTATATCAGCATTCCCATTTCACTGGAGCGAATGGGCAATCCCCGCTTTGTATTGATGTTAAGCCGGCAGAAAAGTGAAATCTGTTCTGACGATTTTATCATTTTATCCATATGCATGCTCCTCTAATGGTTCTCTTACAAAGTATACCAGATGTATTATATTTATAATAGTACATCAGATGTACTTTGTCAATATTCTATATATGATTACCTTTCAAAAAGAAATCTTTTGCATATAGTAAAAGAAATATAAACTAAAAAGGTATGCTAAGATATGAAAGAATATGTTATTTTATCACTAGAAACACATCTTTTTTACGGAAGGATCATGAAGGAACATTCCTTATTCCTGCTCGCCGGATTTCCTGCGAAGGAAACAGCGTTCATACAGCGTGCAGACCGGTTCCGGGAAGAATTTGAAGATGGGATTAGAAAGACGGTAAGGCTTGCGGACGGCATCGTAAGCGAATCGGTTTTAAATTCCGGGGAGGTTGTAACAGAATTTACGGGAAAGGCGGAACGCCAGACCAGGAATCTGACAGGAATTCCGATTGATACAAAGATTACCGAGGCAGAAGAGAGGCTTCGTGCCGGAACCTGTGTTACTGTAAACAGAGAAATCGTTTCTCAAGTAAGAATGCTGAATCGGCAAATGCTTAGAAGCCTGAATGGATTGATCTCATTGAAGGAGGAAATCCTGAGGGATGTGGCAGGGTGCAGGCTTTATACGACAAATTATCCCCTGTTGATTGAGCATATTCTGCGGGAGGCCAGACTGTACCGGGAGATTATTTCGGAACTTGAAAGGAGGGGCAGGATTTCATCTCCCGATTTAAGAAATCTGGAACTATTCTGGAATCAGATTATGATGGAACACGCCCAGTTTATACAGGGACTGCTGGATCCGACAGAATGTGAATTAATGGAGTCGGCAGGTGGGTTTGCAAGAGACTATTGCCGTCTGATAGAAGAGGCAAAGGAGCAGGACCGCAGGGCGATGAATGCCCTGACAGCAAGAACTTTACAGACAACAAAGAAGTATCAGCAGTTTAAGACAGCGGGAACAGAAGGAATTACAGGCTGTGAGATACGCTCCGTTATACTGCCGCTTCTGGCGGATCATGTACTCCGTGAGGCAAATCACTATCTGCGAATTCTGGCAGATGCACAGAAGGGCAGGGATTCGTGTGGAATTATGTAAGTACCCTTAGAGGGGAAAGGTCAGGACATTCCATATTGAGGCGATACAGATTCCCATTGTATATAATAAATATGGAGATTATGATCCGGAGGTCCTGCTCTATGTGCTGGAAGAGGGTGCCAAACGGATAAGGAGAGAAGCCCTCAGGAGATTTGAAATGGATATTCCGCAGCCATATAAGGAGGTACAGCCGTTAGTCATCAGGGCAAATCTGGGAGATACGGTGAAGCTCCGGTTCTGGAATTCTCTGGATCGCAGGTTGTTGATTCATGTGCAGGGACTTTCTTATGGTGTCAATACTTCGGACGGAGCCAGTGTAGGATACAATAATGACAGTACCACAGGCGGGGAGTTCTGGTATACCCGGTATGCGGATACAGAAGGGGTATTTTTATTTCATGATATGGCAGATCCGAGAAGCACGGAGGATGCAACCAACATTCACAGCTTGTTTGGGGCGATCATTGTAGAAGCGCCGGAAGCAGAATGGTTCTTATGTCAATTACTTTTACCATGAAAAACTTGTTAAGGAGAAATTAAATAATCAATAGATAAATTATGAGAAGGCAAATACGCCCATTGAATAAAAAAACGATGTTCGATGGACTGTATTGCTGTACCTTAATTACCCTCTAACTTTGTTTTTGAAGTTTGGAGGGATTAAAACAGAAAGAGGGGAACCAATTCGACATTAGCCGACTTCCCCCCCCAATTATACCCGAAGGGTATGCTTTACGGCGTGTCCTTTGAGTATACCCATGGCAATATTATTTTTTCTTTACCGGTATCCATATCTCCGCATAGTAATTTTCATCCTGCACGCCCTTGGGATATTTCTCCGGATTCTCGTACATCTCCACACAATACCCTGCCGCGAATTCGTAGTCCTTCAAAGCAGGAAGCCATTCCGAAAAAATCTTGACATTCACATCCTGAAGTGAATCCGGCATCGGGCCTTTACACGGGAATACGGCCCATGTGAACGCCGGAATGGTCCTTGTCACAAATCCCTGGGGAATGTCTTTTGCCGGATGATAGACGTCTGCGATGAGATACTCAAAAGTCTCATGTCCCATCTGGGGATCGATATTGATCCCAAACATCCCGCCTACATGCTGTCCGTTTCCGGATGTATAGTGCTCATTCCAGAACGCCGGAATCTCCTGTTTGGCGTTTTCATATTTAAATTCTTTTGCTGATGCGAGAACGGTAAAGCTCTCTTTTTTTGTAATCCTGTAATCCATGAGATAACCACCTTTCAATGATATTGTCAGCTTCAGAGGCGCGAAGTTTTTCACCATTGCGTTTCCCCTTCGGACAGCCGAAGGAGAGCAGCCGTGGAAGCGTATAAACGCCCTAGTGAAGCTGTCGGGGGAGTCATAGCCGTATTTTATAGACAATTCCATGACGGATATATCACTGGATACCAGTTCTGCGCCTGCCAGGGAAAGCCTGCGGCTTCGGATGTATTCCATGAGCGAACATCCGCATAACATACTGAAGCCCTTGTGAAAATAAAAGGGAGAGACAAAGACGTGTGCTGCCACGTCGTCTACCGTAAGTTCTCCTGTAATATGCTTTTCAATATAGTCCAATGCCTGCGTGATAATTGTCATCCAGTCCACAGCTTTTTCCTCCGATTGTCGTAATAATTCCTGTTTGTTTGAGCGCTCGTCTTTAGTATAACATTCTTTGGCTTCTTATTCCCGTCTTTTCTTGTTCTCTTTTGTCTAAAATATTTTTGTCCCAGAAAAATTATGAAATATCCCATCTTATAGAATCGATATTTTCAAAATGTTATAGTGAATTTAATTATGTTATGTACAGGAGGTATTACCAAAATGAAGAACAACATGAGAAAATGGCTCTTATCTCTGGCTTTCTGTATCGCACTGTGCGGTATGGCAGGCTGCGGCAAAACTTCAGATTCACCAGGGGATACAGGACAGCAGGGAAAAGACACGGTACAGGAAAGCGAAAAGCCTCAGGATTCGGAGTCGGAAACAGAGGAGGAATTTGAGATTTCGGAATTGAAGGGAGTACCGTCAGATTACTCCAAGGAGGAGAATTGGATGAGGCTGCCAGAGATTACCCATGAGGTGGATACCATATATCTCTATCCAACCAGCTATCTGGACGATTCTGAAGATGCGAAGCCAATCTGCGATATTGACAACGAAGCAGTCAGGGCGCGTGCCAGGGATGTCTATGAAAACCAGGGGACGGTTTTTGAGGAATCAACCAACGTATTCGCGCCGTATTACAGACAGAGCAATATTTACGCAGTGGGAGGCTTAAGTCATGAGGAATTGGAGGAATATCAGTTGAATGAGCAGCGGACAGATGTGTATGCGGCTCTTGACTATTATTTTGAAAATTATAATGAGGGCAGGCCGTTCATGATTGCAGGCCATTCCCAGGGCTCCATCATGACGAAGATTGTTCTTGGAGAGTACATGCAGGCCCATCCGGAATATTACGAACGCATGGTTGCAGCATATCCGATTGGATTTTCCATTACCGAAGACTGGCTTTTGGAACATCCTTATCTGAAATTTGCCGAGGGCGCTGATGATACGGGCGTGATTGTATCCTGGAATACCGAGGGGAAGGGAAACCAGGGGCAGAACAATCTGGTGGTAGAGCCGGAGGCGTTAAGCATTAATCCCATTAACTGGAAACGGGACGATACTTATGCTGGTTTTGAAGAAAACTTAGGCAGCAGGATTCTGAATGAGGAGACGGGCGAGTATGAGATTGTGAAAGGGGTTGCGGACGCACAGGTGGACACTGAGAGGGGCGTGGTCATCTGTACAGCCGAGAATGTAGAATATTCACCGGCGGAATTGTTCGGACCGGAGAGCCTGCATGGCCATGATTATGATTTTTATTATGAGAATCTGCGGGAGAACGTCAAGACAAGGGTGCAAGCCTATATGAAGCAATAAGAGACTGTATGAAAAGAAAAAGGAGGAATCAGTGATATGAATTTTCTGGACGAATTTCAAAGTATGGTGCGCCGGTATCCGGACAAGACGGCTATCGTTGACCGAGGCGGGAGAAGAACCACGACGTACCGAGAGTTAGACGCTTTAAGCCGCAGGATTGCGGCGAAGCTTGCACAGTCAGGGGAGATTTCCGGACAGGCGGTTCTGGTGTGCATGGACAGGAGAATGGAGTATGCGGCGGCAGAGATTGGAGTTCTGATGGCAGGGGCGGCTTTCGCACCTGTGCTGCCGGAATACCCCAAAGAGAGGCTTGACTACATCCAGGAGGATTGCCAGGCGGCCGTACGGATTGACGCAGACTGGCTTAGGGATGTGGGCCGGTATGAGGAGGCTTCCCCTGTGAGGGTGGCGGATGAAAACAGGGCAATGCTTATCTATACCTCCGGTTCTACCGGAAGGCCCAAGGGAATCGTTCACAGTATGGCGAGCCTCACCCAGGGAATCATGAGAGTCAGGAGTATTTTGTATCTGGAGGATAAGGATGTGGTAGCTGCAATGGCGCCCATGTCCTTTGTGGTTCTGGTTATGGAGTATTTTGGCACCTTAAGCTGCGGCGCGTGCACCCATATCGTACCGGAGGAGATTCGCAAAGATGTGAGAATGATTGAGGATTATTTTGTGGAGTATGATATTACCTGCGCCTTTTTCAGTCCTCAGATCATGAAATTTTTTAAGAATAAAGGAGGAGCCCTTAAGAAGGTTGCCACAGGAAGCGAACGGGTTTCCAGGCTTTCAGGGGATGGATTTGAGCTGTATAACGTCTATGGGTGTAGTGAGACGGCGATGATTGCGTCGTACTATAAGATTGACGAGCCTATGGAGAATACGCCGATTGGAAAGCCGGCACAGGGCCTTAAGTTTTTCGTGCTGGACGAAAACGGAAATGAGGTGGCAGACGAAGAAGACGGCGAGCTTTGTATCAAGGGTATCCTTGGGGAAGCCTACTTAAATCTTGAAGAACAGAGCGCACGGACGTTTCAGAAGCAAGAGGACGGGGAGGTGCTTATACATACAGGAGATATTGTAAGAAGGCTTAAGGACGGGAATTATCTGTATGTCAACCGCAAGGACTGGATGGTAAAGATTAACGGGCAGCGAGTAGAGACGGGAGAGATTGAGATTAAGATGTCTTCCATGGAGGGCGTGGAAAACGCAGTTGTGAAGGCATTTTCGGACGAGAACGGGCAAAATTATCTCTGCGGCTACTATGTGGCAAAGCCAGAGATCATGTCAGGACAGCTTCGAGCCTTCTTAAGAGACTCATTGCCGGAGTATATGATTCCACGCTTCTTCAAGCGGCTTGACGCGCTTCCAAAGAATGTCAACGGCAAACTGGACCGTACGGTACTGCTGCCGCCGGGACCTGAGGAGTATAAGGCCAAGTATCATGAGCCAAAGAATGATGTAGAGCGTCGGATTTGCAGCGGCTTTGAGGAGGTTCTCCATTGCGGTAAAACGGGCAGGGAGGATGATTTCTTCCGTCTGGGCGGAGATTCCATCAATGTACTGCAATTACTGGAATGTGTTTCAGAGCTTCCTATGACGCCTGAGATGGTCTTAAGGGGTAGGACGCCTGAGATGATTGCAGAGCTTTTGGATGCAGATGAGGCAGAGAAAATCGAGAAGGCCTGCGGCAAGAGAGATGTTTATCCTCTGACCGATTCCCAGATGGGCGTTTATCTGGAGTGCGTAAACGACCCAGAGGCCACTATGTACAATATCCCCATGTGCTGTGAATTGCCCAAGAAGATTGACCTTAATCGATTCAAAGAGGCTGTGGGGCTTGCTGTGGCGCGGCATACCTCCTTTGGCGTAAACATTGCGCTTGATAATGGGGCGCCGGTGATGTGCCTGCATCCTGAATTCCAGAGGGCAGACCTTAAAGAATGGGAAGTGGAGGACATAGAAGCAGTAAAGAAAACCTTTGTCCGCCCGTTTTGTATGGAGGGAGAGCCTCTTTACCGTATGGCTCTCTATCGGTGTAAGGGACGCTGCTACTTTTTGTTCGACGTCCATCATCTGATTTTTGACGGTACGTCGGTCAAGGTATTTCTGGATGAAATTTCCCTTCTCTATCAGGGAGAAGAACCAAAGCCGGAGGAGATTTCCCTGACGGATTTGGCGGTTTACGAGGAAACGCTTAAGGAAACGCCCAGGTATCAGTCTGCGCGAGAGTATTTTAAAGGCAGATTTGCAGGCGTTGACATAGAGGAAATGCTGATTAAGGATTTTAGGAAAAAGGTAATCACCCCGCGAAGCAAGGCGGTGAGGCAGGCATGCGGCGAAGAAGTTTCCTGTATGGCCGTTGAGCAGTTTGTAAGGCAGAAGGGAATCTCCGAAAACACGCTGTTTCTCGGTGCGTTTTCCTATGTCCTGGCTAAGTTAAGCGGACTTAACAAGAGCTTCTTCTGTACCGTAAACAACGGAAGGCATACAACGAAGCTGGCTCAGTCTACAGGAATGTTTGTGCGTACCCTTCCGGTGAGCCACTCCTTCGAGGAACGGATGGCGGTAGACGAATACCTTAAAGGCTTCCAGGAGGATTTCTATGAGCTGATGAGCCATGACTGCATTTCCTTCGCAGAGCTGGCAAGGGATTACGGGATCGCCTCTGATATACTGTTCGTCTATCAGGGGGAAATGTTAAACGGTTTGACCTTTGCAGGAGAGAAATATCCGGCCAAGCCAATTCCTGCGGGAGACGTGCAGGCGAATATTTCGGTTATGGTTATGAAGAATCAGGAGGGTTATGAGATTTCCCTGGAATACCGCACGGATTTGTACCGTGATGAGACAGCAAGGGGACTTCTTCGGATGATGCAGCAGACCCTTCAAGGGATGCTCTCCTGCGTGACGTTAAAGGAGATTGCTCTGGCGTCTGAGCTTGATTTGCAAGTTTTAGATGAGTTTAACGATACGGAAAAGCCCTATGACAGAAGCAAAACCGTGGTTGATTTATTCAGAGAGCAGGCCAAGAAGACGCCGGAGAGAACGGCTGTGGTCTACTGCAATAGAAGGTATACTTATGCCGGAGTGGATGAGATTACGGACCGTCTCGCCGCTTATGTGGCAGAGATGGGAATTGGCAATGAGCAGGCTGTGTCCGTACTGATTCCAAGGTGCGAGTATATGGCCATTGCCTCCCTTGGTGTTTCCAAGGCGGGTGCGGCGTATCAGCCTTTGGACCCCTCCTATCCGAAGGACCGTCTGGAATTCATGATGAAGGATGCGGACGCGAAGCTGCTCATTGCAGATAAAGAGCTTCTTCCATTGGTGCCAAACTTTCAGGGAAAGGTTCTCTTGACAGAAGATATTTTCAGTCTGCCGAAAGTAAAACAGCTTCCGAAGCCGCCGAAGCCGGAGGATTTATTTATCCTTTTATACACTTCAGGGTCTACGGGCGTGCCCAAGGGCTGTATGTTAGAGCATGGAAATATCGCCGCGTTCTGTCACTGGTATAGTGAGTATTACGGGCTTACAAAGGAGTGTAAGGTGGCTGCGTACGCGAGCTACGGTTTTGACGCGAATATGATGGATATGTATCCGGCGCTGACTGTGGGTGCGGAGACTCATATTATTGAAGAAAATATCCGTCTGGACTTGAATGGCCTGAATCAGTATTTTGAAAAACAGCGGATTACCCATATATTTATGACTACCCAGATTGGGCGGGCATTTGCCACTAGCATGAAGAACGGAAAGCTTATGCATCTGGCCATGGGCGGCGAGGCTCTTGCACCGTTTACTCCAAAGGGGAATACGAAGTATTACAATATTTACGGGCCTACTGAGTGTACGGTAAATGTGACTGTTTACCCTCTTGAGAGATACGAGGATGAATTCCCTATTGGAAAGGCAATCTCCAATATTAAGCTCTACGTATTGGACAGTCAGGGAAGACGCGCGCCTGTGGGAATGCCAGGCGAGCTTTGTATCGCGGGATATCAGGTGAGCCGAGGGTATCTGAATAGGCCGGACAAGACAAAAGAGGTATATTCCTCCAACCCCTTCTGCGCTCTTAAGGGCTACGACAGGCTTTATCATACCGGAGATATCGTGCGGTTTTTGCCGGACGGAAGCATCCAGTTTATCGGCAGGCGTGACGGCCAGGTGAAAGTAAGAGGTTTCCGTATCGAGCTTTCTGAGGTGGAGGAGGTTATCCGCAGATTCCCAGGGATTACGGATGCCACTGTGGCGGCGTTTGACGAGCCGGCAGGCGGAAAATATATCGCCGCTTATGTGGTGTCAGAAGGGGAAGTGGATGTGGACGCTCTGAATGCATTTATCGAGGAGAGCAAACCGCCTTATATGGTTCCTGCCGTGACCATGCAGATTGACAAGATTCCGCTGAATCAGAACCAGAAGGTGAATAAGCGCGCCCTTCCTGTACCTGAGCGCAGGCAGGAGGAATTGGTGCTGCCAAAGAATGAGACGCAGCAGAAGATTTTCGACTGCATAGCAGAGGTAATCGGCCATAAGGAATTTGGCGTAACCACGGATATCTATCGAGCAGGGCTTACCTCCATTGGGGCCGTGAAGCTGAATGTCCTGCTTTCCCAGGCATTTGACGGCGCGGTTATCCGCAACAAGGATTTAAAGGAGAATGACACGGTAGAGAAGTTAGAGCAGTTCCTTGCACAAAGTCAAGGGGAGGAAGCCTTTACAAAACAGGAGGCATATCCTCTGACCCAGACCCAGAACGGCATTTTCGTGGAGTGCGCCGCCAATCCGGGCAGTACCATTTACAACATTCCATTCCTGTTCCGTCTTGGGGAAAAAGTGGACCTTGGCCGGCTTAAGAAGGCTTTGGAGGACACGGTGGAGGCTCATCCATATATTAAGACCACTCTGTATATGGATGATAACGGCAATATCTGGCAGAAGCGAAACGACGAGCTGCCCTTTGAGGTAGAAATATGCCAGTCTATGTGTAAGGAGGATTTGGTTAAGCCCTATCAGCTTATTTTAGACCGTTTATTTAGAATTTGTCTTTTCGATACGCCGGAGGGGAAATACTTGTTCCTGGAATTCCACCATATTATCAGCGATGGGGAATCCTGCGGGATCTTCCTTAGGGATATGAATCGTGCATATGAAGGCGGCGGGCTTACGAAAGAGAGCTTCACCGGCTTTGAGGCGGCGCTTGTAGAGCAGAAGGCGTTAAAAGGCGAGGAGTATGTCCTTGCGAAGCGTTATTATGACTCAGTATTTGAAGGCTGTGATACGGATTTCCTTCCGGCCAGGGATCACAGGGAGGCTTCCCCAGGCTTGGGAGTATATAAGAGGACGGACACGCTAAAGCTGGACGCTTTGAAGAAATTCTGCGAAGAACAAAGGATTACCATGAATACCCTGTTTACGGCGGCATTTGGGTTTGTAGTCGGACGTTATGTCTATAAAGACGAGGCAGTATTTACCACTATTTATAATGGAAGAAATGATTCTCGTCTGGCGTCTGTGATGAATATGCTGGTAAAGACCCTGCCTGTGTACTGTAACCTTGATGGGGAGAAGGAGGTAGGAGATTATCTGAGGGAAACTGGCGAGCAGTTGATGAACAGCATGAATTCCGATATCTACTCCTTTGCGGAAATCAGCAGGGCTTACAATATCAAGGCTGACCTTATGTTCGCGTTCCAGGGGGACAATTTCCAGTTTGATGAGATTGCCGGAGAGAAGGCGGTTTTACAAGAGCTTTCCTTAGATACGGCCAAAGCGCCGTTGTCTGTTGACGTGCTGGTGGAAAACGGGGGAATTGTGTACCAGGCAGAGTACCGAAGCGACATGTACGAGGAACGGACGGTGGCAGGGCTAATGGAGAGTCTGTCGGCTGTGGTTTTGGAATTCCAGACAAAGAAGCAGTTGAAGGAGATCTCCATGGTAAGCAGGAAGGCCCGCCGTGAGCTTGACAGTTACAACGAGACGGATTATGAGGTGGAGCAGACTACGGCAAACCTTCTCTTTGAACGGCAGGCGGCGCTGTATCCGGACAAGACGGCTGTGATTGCCTGCGGTACGTCCCTGACCTTTAGGCAGTTGAACGAGAACGCCAACAAGATTGCTAATTACCTGATTGACATGGGCTTAAAGATTGAACAGATGGTGGGCGTTATGCTGCCTCGGACGGTGGAGGTCTACGCTGCAAGACAGGGAATTATGAAGGCGGGAGGCGCATTTCTCCCCATAGACCCTGAATATCCGGACGAGAGAATCAGTTATATCCTGGAGGATTCTAAGGCGGAGTTCTTACTGCTGCCTGAGAGTCTGGCGAAAGAGCGTAAAATGCTTCTGGATAAATTGTCGGTCAAGGCCATTTTCATCGACCAGCTTCTTTCTTCGGAGGGAAAGACAGAAAATCCCCATGTGGACATCCGGCCTGACAATCTGTGCTACTGTATCTATACCTCAGGCTCTACTGGAAAACCGAAGGGGGTAATGATTGAGCACCAAAATCTGGTCAACTATGTGGATGATAACCGTTTCAACGTGGAGGCGCAGGCGTATGTCTATAATGCCACGGTATCCCTGGCGTTTGCGGCTATTACCTTCGACGTATCCATTTTGGAGGAATGTATCCCCCTTTATCACGGGATTACGGTCTGCATGGCAAATGAGGAGGAAATCCATAATCCTCTGGCTCTTTCCAGTCTGATTTTGAAAAACGGGGTGGATATCCTGACTTGTACGCCGTCCTTCCTGATTAATATTATCGACATGCCGGAGATGAAGAAATCCCTGTCCCAGATTAAGATGTTTAACGTGGGCGCAGAGGCATTTCCGGAGGCTCTCTATGACAAGATCAGGGCTTTGGGGACAGAGGCTATTATATTCAACGGGTATGGGCCGACGGAGACCACCATTGGCTGTGCCTTTGACCAGATGACAGGGGAAAAGGTTACCATTGGAAAGCCTATGGCGAATATTAAGATGGTGATGATTGACCGTTATAGGAACCTTCTGCCTGCCGGAGTGCCGGGCGAGCTTCTGATTATCGGAAACGGCGTCGGCAGAGGCTATGTTGGGAAGCCGGAGATGACGGCGGACAAATTTATTCAGTTCGAGGGCAGGAGGGCATACCGAAGCGGTGATTTGGCGAAATGGAACCACCATGGAAAGATTGAGTTCATGGGGCGCATGGATAATCAGGTGAAGCTTAGGGGACTGCGTGTGGAGTTGGATGAGATTGAGAATGTTATGAATCAGTATCCTACGGTAAAATCCAGTGTGGTGCTGGTAAAGGAGAAGGATTCTATCCAGTTCTTGTGCGGATATTTTGTGGCGGAGAGCCAGATTGACAGGCAGAAGTTGACCTGCTTCATGCAGAAATATTTAACGCCTTACATGGTGCCCAGCGTACTGATGCAGCTTCCTGAGCTGCCCCTTACCAACAATGGCAAGGTAAATAAGCGGGCCCTTCCTGAGCCGGAGTATACCACGGAGAACCAGAATTATGTGAAGCCGCGAACAGAATTACAGCGTAAGCTTTGCGAAATCTTTGAGATGGCTCTGGGCGCCGAGCAAATCGGAATTGAGGATGATTTCTTTGAAAACGGCGGAACGTCCCTGTCAGCTTCCAAGGTGGCTATGAAATGTATGAGCGCAGGGCTTCCGGTATCCTATGCAGATTTGTTTGACTATAAGACGCCTCTTAGCCTGGAACGCCATATTCAAGAATTAAATCAGGCAGAGGGCGAGGACGAGACAGAGGGTGGCGAGGATAAGGAAGGCTCTCTGGAGAAGATTTTAGGCAGGAACAGCGTAGAGTATGTGGATGAGATCCGTCCGTCTAAGGCTGGCAGCATCCTGCTGACAGGGGCAAACGGCTTCCTTGGGGCGCATATTCTGAAGCACTTGATTGACAATGGGGACCAGGTGATCTACTGTCTGCTTCGGAAAGGAAAAGCATTATCCTTAGAAACACGGCTTAAGAGTATGCTGGTGTACTATTTCAGTAATCCTTATGAGGAATTATTCGGCAGCCGGATTCGTTTGATTGAGGGAGATATTACGGACAGCGCTAAAGTTGACGGGCTTAAGGTCTATGATTTCGAGCAGATTATTAACTGTGCGGCCTGTGTGAAGCATTTCTCTGCGGACGATACGCTTGAAAAGGTGAATTACCAGGGAGTGCTGAATCTGATTCATCTGTGTAAAGAAACGGGACGGGAGTTAATCCAGATTTCCACCGTGAGCATTGCAGGTGAGAACGTGGCTGGAAGGTTTCCGGTAGAGAAGCGTCTCCATGAGAATGAATTGTACTTCGGCCAAAGCCTGACCAATAAATATATTGACACGAAATTCCGAGCAGAGAAGGCGGTGCTTGAGGCGGCTTTGGAAGGGATGAAGGGCAAGGTAATACGTGTAGGAAACTTAATGAGCCGTGTAAGCGACGGAGAGTTCCAGATTAATTCTGTGACCAATGGATTTATGCGTACCCTTCGGGGGTATGTGGCTCTTGGGAAGTTTCCGGTATCCATGCTGGATATGCCTGCGGAGTTTTCACCCATTGACTCCACGGCAGAGGCGATTGTAAGATTGGCTTCGTCGGAAGGAGATTTCACCGTGTTCCATGCTTACAGCAGTTATTTAATCCAGATGGCGGACGTAATCGAGCAGATGAACCAGTCAGGAATTAAGGTTGAGATTGTGAGTGATGAAGAGTTCCAGAAGGCCCTTGAGGCTGCCCTTGAAAATGAGGAGAAGAATGAACTGATTTCAGGGCTGATTGCATATTCCTCCAGTGACAAGGATAACAGCTCGGTTTACATTGACGCGGATAATGGATTTACCACCAAAGCCCTTTACCGGCTTGGGTTCAAATGGCCGATGCCGGATGGGGATTATCTTAAGAATGCGCTGACCGCGCTTGAGACGTTGGGATTTTTTGACGGCAGAATATAAGTTGTATAAAGGGACGGCAGTTCAAAGCTGCCTGTATATTCACAAGATTTAGATTTCATGTTTGGGTGGAAAAATATGGAGAGAAATGCGTTTTTGATTAATAAAAAAATTCATCAGTATATTCTGCCGAGTGTGTTGATGACGGTTGCCATGCAGCTTGGGAATGTGGTGGATGGCATGATTGTGGGGAATATCCTCGGACCAGACGCTATGGCTGCTATTGAGATTTCTATGCCTGTGCTGCTCGTCCTTCAGATGCCGGCCATGATGCTGGCAATGGGAGGGGCAGCCGAGGCTGCCGTGTTGTTGGGAAAGCGAAGCACTCAGGAGGCGGATGGTGTGTTTAGCGCATCATTGGCAGCAGGACTTCTATTGTCCGTGATTTTTGCCCTTTTTACTCCGTTTCTGCCTGGGGTTCTTGCTATGGCGCTTTCTGGGAACGGGGTAATGGCGGCGTTGGTTGAGCCTTATATTGCTGTGAATTTCGGCGGGATTCCCATTCTGACCCTTGCGATTATTTTTTGCTATTTTATGAATGCAGACAATCATCCGCAGCTTGGCAGCGCCCTTTTTATCATTGCGAATGTGGTGAATCTTGCCTTGGATTTGATTTTTCTAAAGGGGTTAAAGATTGGCATGGCAGGGAGTGCCCTTGCCACTATAATCGGGTATCTGACAGGCATGGTGACGGTCCTGATTTATTTTCGGTCAAAGCATCGGATGCTGCATCTTGTAAAGCCAGACAGGGAGGTGCTTTCTTACGCCTGTCTGGCGGCAAAGGCGGGGATTCCAAGTGCGGCGTTTACCCTGATGTCAGCCTTAAAGTCGGTTATTATCAATTCTGCCATTGTAAGGCTTTTGGGAAATGATCCTATGGCGGTTTACTCGGTGTGCGCCAACGCTGTGCTGATTGCAGAGCTGTGTGTGGGCGGCATCATAGGGCTGGTTCAGAATATTGCAGGAATTCTTTACGGGGAACGGGATTATTACGGGATACGCGCGCTGTGTAAGAAGGTGCTTACATACAGCTACATTGCCATTGGGGCGCTTTTGCTTTTATTCCTTATGATTCCCCAGTTTATTGCAGGGCTTTTTGGAATTACAGAGGGGGACATGCTTGGCATGTGCAATATGGCGCTGCGCATTTTTGCCTTAAGTTTTCCGTTCTATGTGTACAACAAGTTCCTGATGTCCTACTATCAGACCATCTTACAGCCTGGACTTTCTACGGTAATTACGGTGCTTCAGGGATTTCTGGTCATCGTGCCTCTGACCCTTGGAGGAATCCTCCTGTGGGGGCTTTTGGGCGTGTGCGTGGCGGCGGTGGCAAGCGAAGCGGTTACTATCTTGTTAAGCGCTCTGTACCGAAGCGTGGGACAGCGCAAGGGAAGATTTGCGGCAGGAGTCTATATGCTTCCCCAGGTGTCAAAGGTTAAGACATTAGACTGCTCGATCCGTAACGACTTGAGTGAAGTGGTTGCTTTCCGTGAGAAGCTGTTTACCTTCTGCGAGGAAAACGGCATCACCGAGAGGGACGGGAAAATCCTTGGACTTGCTATGGAGGAGATTGCGGCTAACATTGTGCAGTACGGCTATCGGTCTGACCAGAAAAATTATATGGACATTAGTTTTACCATTCAGGATGATAAGTATATTTTACGAATCCGTGACGACGGGATTCCCTTTAATCCTTTGGAGTATCAGCCAGGCGCGAAAGAGCAGGAGGAGAAGGTGACAGTGGGCGGAATCGGTCTGCTTCGTAAGATTATGTCTGATTTTCAGTATATGCGGGTGTTAAATATGAACAATACGGTGGCAGAATTAGATATTGTCCCAAAATAAGTATATATTATCCCAGGCACAACAATTCAAGGGATGAAATTGTTATAATTGCAGAAAGCGTCTGGAAAGAATGGGGATAACTCTTTTCAGATTGAGGCAAGAAATAACAAGGAGGAATATGAAAGTGAACCATTGTGAAAATCGAAGGCCCTGTCCTTGTACCTACGATTGTCCAAGGCATGGCAAATGCTGTGAATGTGTAGCACATCACCGCGACAATGACGAAGGGGTGCCAGGCTGCTTCTTTTCCAAAGAGGCTGAGGCGACCTATGACAGAAGTATCGAAGCATTATGCCGTGACCATGGCATCATACCCTAAGATCCTATTCTTCGGGCAGGCGGGCTTCGGCCAAAAAGGAACACATAATATATAATTTAGGAGGTATGTTATTATGCAAAAACCAAATTTTACGGGATTATCCCATGTTTGTATCTTTGTAGACGATGTTTCAGAGGCATTCAAGTATTATGAGAGAATTCTTGGGGCAGTTCCCAATCAGCACATTCCTCACTGGAAGAATAAGGGCTTCTTCCAGGCAGGCGGATTTGTCAAAGAGGCTGAGGAGGCGGAAGTATCCATCGGCTTCATGGATGTACCCGGAACGAAATTCACCATTGAATTAATGTGCTACCACAATCCAAAGGGACGTCAGGAACCGGTGATTTTCAAGGCAAACGACATCAGCGGCGCAAGACATGTAGCGTTAAAGGTCATCAATATTGAAGAAGCTTTTGAGTATATCAAGGCGCAGCCAGACGTGACGTTGATTAACACCACGGAGGACTACAAGGTTTACCAGATCAGTAAGACAGAACCATCAGATTTCTACTATTTTGATGAGGCAAAAGAGAAGGATGCCGAAGGAAAACAGAAGGCGGCGGATATCCTTGGAAACACGAAATACTTTTATTTTATTGACAAGTATGGCCTTCAGTGGGAGTTTGAGCAGGGTCATACAGATATAGGAGATTAGTGGGCAGTTATGGATGAAAAAGCAAAGAAACCCAGGATGCAGACGTTTCATGCGGACGACATGATTCTCAAAGAGGGAGAAGTAAGCGACAGTATGTTTAAGATATTATCCGGATCTGTGGCGGTATTTAACCGCTATGAAGAGAAGGATGAGCATCTGATTGGAATCTATTCCAAGGGAAGATGTTTTGGAGAGTTAAATGTATTTTCCGACCTCCCCTGTATCTACACGGCGGTTGCCTATAATGATGTGCTGGTTATGCGCGTCACCGGTGATTCGTTGGAGGAATTTATTGCCACCAATGCGCGAAATGTGATTGACATCATGCAGAATATGGCGCATACGGTACGGATGATGCAGAAGAATATTGAATTCCTGATTGACGATTTCTCCCAGAAGGAGGACGAGGAGCAGAAGAAAAAGGACGAGGTTAGAAGCAAGATTATGCAGTACACCAATCCGATGAACTATCCGCTTGCGAACCTGATACATACGAATGTGAGGGCATAAAGGAAATTAATATATTAAGAAATGAGGTAGGACTATCATGAATATTACAGAGAATCTGAATGGAAACCAGCTATGCCTTTCCCTTGAAGGGCGGCTTGACACGACCACCGCGCCTGAGCTTGAGAAGGTGACAAAGAGCCGTCTTGACGGCGTGACTGAGCTGGTTATTGATATGAAAGGGCTTGACTATCTTTCATCAGCAGGGCTTCGTGTGCTTCTGGGCGCTCAGAAGACGATGAACAAGCAGGGAAGCATGAAGGTGACCAATGTAAATGAAACAATCATGGAAATCTTTGAGGTGACAGGCTTTGGGGATATTCTCACCATTGAGAAGTAATTCCGAAAACCTTTCAGAGCAGGGTTTTATTTATGGAACGGGAACTAAAGCGAAATAACTTTTTTTTGAAAACGGTCTACGGTAAGTATGTGATTGCATCGGTTCTTTCTATGCTTGCCGCCAGTATGGGCGGGATGATTGATACGGTAATCGTGGGACGGTTTTTGGGAGAGACGGGGTTGGCTGCCATGTCGTTGGTCAGTCCCGTCTATTTGTTCTACTATACCATCGGCGCGGTTATCGGCATGGGTGGTTCTATTGCGGCGAATCTGTATATCGGAAAAAATGACTACGAGGCATACCGGCAGGTGTTTTCACTGTCCTTCTGGATGACTGCGGTTGTGTGCGTGGTGACTACGAGCGCAGCGCTGCTTTTCATAGAGCCGTTGCTTTCACTGCTTGGCGGCGAAGGGCTGGTAAAGGAATATGCGGCGGACTATCTGTTCTGGTATATCATTGGCGGCAGCGGTACGCTGTTTATCTATCTTCCTTTGAATTTCTTAAAATGTGAGGGAAAGCCAGAAGACTCCTCCCTCTTGTTTTTGATGTCCAGCGGTTTGAACGTGGCGCTGACCTGGCTATTTATGTCGCCTGTGTGCGGGATGGGAATGAAGGGCGCCAGCATTGCCACAGGGCTTTCCATGAGCCTGACGGCGTTGATTGGACTCTATCTTTTATTTTGCAGGACTTGCAATATCCGTCTGGTGAAGATGCGTCCCACAGTCCGGATAATGGGAGAGATTCTGGTCTGCGGCAGTCCGAACGGCTGTAATAATCTGTTAAATGCGTTGAAAATCCTGCTGATTAACGGGATGCTTCTTCGGATTGGCGCGGCTGTGTATCTGCCTGTATTCTCACTGGTTAAGAGTGTTTCCGACCTGGTAACAGGTGTGATTGTAGGGGTTGCCTCTGCCCTCATGCCCATTGTCGGCGTATTTCTGGGAGAGAAGGACGCAGGGAGTATCCGGCGTGTGTGCCAGAGGGCGATGGGGCTTGGCGGTATCCTGACTGTGGGCTTGTCCTTCTTGATTGCGTTGTTTCCCCAGATGCTCTGTTTTCTTTTTAATATTACGGAGTCGTCTGCCAGAGAGGGAAGCCGCGGGGCAATGATTTGTCTGGCAGTCAGTTTTTTGTTTGCATTTCCCAATCTGATGATGTCCGGTTATTTTAATACCATCCGAAGGTCTATGCTGTCGAATTTGATTCTGTCTCTGCGGCTTTTTATCTACCTTGGGCCGGCGGTTGTTTTGCTTGGCTTTTTTGCAGGGGCAAAGGGAATCTGGGCGTCCCTTGCGGTGGCGGATATGCTGACTCTGGGAACGGTTTTGCTGGTGGTGAAGGCCATCCGGCGTCGTTCGCCCTGCCTTGATGGGTATCTTCTTGATACCTCCATAGAGGGGGAGGGTGAGATATCATTTTCTGTCCGTAATACGGTGGAGGATATTATGTTTGCTTCCAATAAGATTACGGATTTCTGTGAGTCCTCCGGCATTGGGGTAAAAAAGACCATGCAGGTGAGCCTGGCTATTGAGGAAATGCTGACGGTGATTATTACTTATTGTATGGATAGGGAAAAAGAGCAGTTTATTGATATCCGTATTGTGAAAATGGGGGAGGACGTGCTGCTTCGTATCCGTAATTCCGGCAAGATATTTGATCCTGTGAGTTTTTATGAGGAAAATCAGGAGTGTGAGGAGATGGCGGACCAGGTGCTTGGGATTAAGATGATTGCAGGGACGGCAAAGAAGATTGAGTTTCGGGAGACTTTTGGTATGAATAATCTGCTGATTCAGTTTTGAATGGCGAGGGGCGATAAGGAGGGAGAGACATGGTATTGGAAGACAAGGGGAGGGACGGTGTTAGGGACGACGGCATGGAGTTCGTAGAGAAGGAATCAGGCAGCCGTGTGACTGTCAGTTTCCGTTTGTTCCGGCGGGGGGACGGAGAGGAATTTCGTCGATGTATTGAGGATTTTTATGGTGACGGTTATCCTTATAAGGAATATCTTAAGGAGGAATTTCTTCTGGATAAATGTGCTTGTGGAGAAATGACTGTGTTGTGCGGCGTTACTTCTGACGGTGAGATGATCAGCACCTCGGCTGTCCGGCAGGATGAGGAATTTAGAGGAAGCGCTCTTTTGATGCTGCGGGTGGTGAAGGAGGCCTATCGGGGAATGGGGATTGGAAAAGTCCAGGAGGTGTGTCTGTTTCGCTATGCCGAAAGGCAGGAGGGCGTTTATTCTCTCTATGCGGATGTGATGACCCACAACAGCATCAGCCAGGGAAGCCTTGCACGACGGGGATTCGTATTCTGCGGCATACGGATGATGCTGTACCGGAATCCTGTCATGGTGCCAGGGCTTGGGCTTGCAAAAGAAGGGAAGATGAGCCAGGCTGTCATGTGCAGAAGGGGATGTGTGCATAGGATTGGAATCCTGTATTGTCCATCCGAGCATGTGGAGGAGGTACGGCGTATCTATGGTGAGCTTGGCGTGGAGTGTGGGATTCTTAAGGAGACCAGAATAGACGTGAGTGTACAGGCGGATGGCCCAAGTCGGTGTGAATGTTTGCTCAGCAGCTCGGTTAAGATGCCGGAAATGGAAGAAACCGATATGTCATGGAAGGAAGAAGCGGCACATAATTCTTATATTTTGATGGTTCAGAAGATGGGGAAGGATTTTGAGAAAAGGCTGTCCGTCAGGATGGAGCAGATTGGAGAGTACGGGGATGCAACGGTGGTCTGCTATCTGAATCTTCGGGACTTAGCGGCTGTTTCCGGATATGAGACGCTTTTTAGGGCAGGCTTTTTCTTTACGGGGCTTAAGCCTTTGCAGGAAAATGCGGAATACATGCTGCTTACCTATATAGGAGGGCAGAAGATCCGCTATGAGGATATCCATTTGCATGAGAATGGAGAGAAATTATTGTCTTACATAAAGAAGCACCGCCGTAGTGCAAAAAGGGGGATTAATAAGATTGAAAACAATAAAAAATAAGGTGGTTCGGCTGGTGCTCTCGATTTCTCTTGCCTCGATTCTGCTTCTTGGAGTGGCTTCGAGTTTTGAAATCTGGAGGATACGAGAGAATACCACCGACGGACTTAAGGGCTTGAACGACCAGGCGACAATGGACGCCACGGACGCCCTGCGTACCCAGAAGAAGGAGGAGCTTCAGGCAATGGCGGAAAATAAGAGCAGCCTTGCAGATACCAGCCTAAACCTGATTTTAAACCAGACCAATCTGGTGGCTATGGCAGCGCGGGAGGTATATTCCAATCAGGAGTTCTATACCCATGGGCAGCCAGACAGCGAGCTTTCGGTAAATGCCTATGATTTTTCCTGTAATTATCCGCCGGAGACTCTGGGCACATTTTCCTATCATCTGCGCGCCCCCCGTTCCCTGATGGATTCGGCTTCGATTGTGGAGGAGGACGGAACAATTATAAAGGCACGTCTTGACGAGACGCGTCTTACTGATGAGATGAGGCGGGAATTGTACCTTGCCCGTTATCTGGAAAATGCTTTGGGGGGTATCCGCAATTTTGACAATGGGGACGGTACGTACAGTGGAATCGGCGCAACCTATTTCTGTCTGGATTCGTCGGGAATTGACGTGTTGGCAGACACGCTGACTACTTCTATGGTAGAATATGATGCAAGGGAATCCTCCTGGTATAAGGAGGCGGCAAAGTTAAAGGATGGAGAGGTCTATTGGAGTCATCCCATTCAGGACGGGTCAGGGCGCGGGGTTGCGCTCATCTGTTCTATGCCGGTGTATGTGGACGGCAAGCTGGTGGGCGTGGCAGGAAGCGGCGGCCTGATAGAAAATATTCAGGAGATGGTGCAGAGTACCAGCATCGGTGAGAGTGGATATGCGTTTCTTCTAAATACCAGCAGTATGAATGTGATTGCCAATGCCAATCCGGACGAGGACAGCGAGATTAATCGTTTCAGGGACAATCTGTTGGACGCAGGAAATGAAGAACTGACAGCCGTGATGGAAAAAATCAGGGAGGGAGAATCGGGAATCACTCAGGTGACGCTGGACGGGAAGGAATCTTATCTTGCGTATTCACCCCTGACCACTACCAGTTGGGTGGTGGTGACGGTGATTGGCCTTAATGACGCCTCGATTGTGACCCATATTAATGATTTGCAGGAAAATATCAGCGCCATTACCCAACAGACCATAGAGGATATTAATGTAAAGATCAGGCTGATGGCAGGCTTATTCGTGGTCATTGCCCTGGTGATTACTGTGGTTATCATTTTCCTGTCAAATAAATTTGCCAGACGTCTGACACAGCCCATTTACACCCTGACTGAAGGGGCGGGACAGATAAGCGGAGGTAATCTGGATTACCGGATTGAAGTGGAAGCTGATGATGAAACGGCGCTGCTTGGAGAGGCGTTCAATCATATGACAGACAGCCTGAAGGATTATATTGAGAATCTTTCCCGTATCACGGCGGAGAAGGAGAGAATCGGGACGGAGTTGGATATTGCCAAGAATATTCAGGCGTCCATGCTGCCTTGTATCTTTCCGGCATTTCCGGACCGGACAGAGTTCGATATCTATGCTACCATGGACCCTGCCAAGGAGGTAGGCGGCGATTTCTATGATTTCTTTATGGTGGATGAGAGGCATCTTGCCATCGTGGTGGCGGATGTGTCAGGAAAAGGTGTTCCGGCGGCTTTATTTATGGTGATTGGAAAGACGCTGATTAAGGACCATACGAAGCCGGAGAGAGATTTGGGAGATGTGTTCACAGAAGTCAATGAGCTGTTGTGCGAGTCCAACAGCGAGGGGCTGTTTATCACGGCGTTTGAGGGAGTGCTGGATTTGGTGACGGGCGAGCTTAGGTTTGTCAATGCAGGGCATGAGATACCTTATATCTGTAAGGGAAATGAATATGAGCCGTATAAGCTTCGTGCGGGCTTCGTGCTTGCCGGCATGGAGGGGATGCGCTATCGGTGCGGCTCTATGCAGTTAGAGCCAGGAGATAAGCTGTTCCAGTATACGGACGGAGTGACAGAGGCCACCAACCAGGAGAAGGAGTTGTACGGCATGGACCGCTTGAGGGAGATTCTATGCAGGAATGTGGATGCAAAACCGCAGAAGCTCTTGGAGAGCGTGAAGGAGGATATCGACGCTTTTGTTGGAGAGGCTTTGCAGTTTGACGATATTACCATGCTGTGTCTGGAATATAAAGAAAGAATGAAGGTGGAGGAATGAAGGAATTAACCGTAGACGCGACGGTGGAAAATATTACCCAGGTGACGGCCTTTGTGGATGAGCAGCTTGAGGAGTTGGGGTGTCCAATAAAGGCCCAGATGCAGATTGATATTGCGATTGACGAGCTGTTTGGGAATATTGCGCATTATGCTTATAATCCCAAGGTCGGGGTTGCGACTGTCAGGGTGGAGGTGGTGAATGAGCCTCTTTCAGTGGTGGTGTCTTTTATTGATAATGGGGTTCCTTATGATCCTCTTGCCAGGGAGGACCCGAATGTGGGCTTGTCGTTGGAGGAGAGAGAGATTGGGGGGCTTGGGATTTATATGGTGAAAAAGAGTATGGATGAGATTACTTATGAGTATAGGGAGGGGCAGAATATTCTTAGGATTAGGAAGGAGATAGGATAAGTATTGGGGGTGGAAAATGTAAAAAAATTAAAATAAAGGGTCGAAATTTGGCGGGATATGTGGTAAGATAGAGGTGGTCGATCAATGGTAAGGTGAATGAGGAGAAGAAGATTCTCCTTATTTGTCTACCATTTTTTTATTGTAGGGATAAAAAAATTGGTTTGACGGGATGCGAAGGGGGATAATTCGTAGTTATCCTGTATTGAATCATGCTACATGATTACTTTCAAATTTATAATAATTTAAAAGAAGGGAGGTATAAATGTTAATCGAACTAAATTCTTATGTAACTTGTGGGGTTGCCGTAATACTTATTATGTTTGGAAATTTGATTTATAATAAAATAGCATTTTTACAAAAATTCTGTATTCCAATTCCAATTATTGGTGGTCTCATTTTTTCACTTTTTTTATCTATGGGATATGTCTTACAAATATATGAAATTAAAATTGACACTTATTTCAGTGATATTTTTATGTTAGTATTTTATGCTGGAATAGGATATAATGCCCGAATTAAAACATTAATAGAAGGCGGAAAACAAATCCTAATATTTTTAATATTATCAATCGTTTTAGTTTTCCTTCAAAATTTAATAGGTATTAAAATAGCAGATTTATTTCATATAAATAGAATAATCGGATTGGCTTGTTCATCAGTTGCTATGACTGGGGGACATGGTACGTCTGCAGCGTTTTCAAAGATTTTTGAAAGTGCAGGTCTTTTAGATGCAATTTCAGTTACATTCGCCGCTTCTACGTTTGGTCTTATTTTAGGTGGTTTAATTGGAGGTCCTATAGGATGTTATTTGACAGAAAAAAAGCCAAAAAGTAATAAAGATATATATATAAAAACAAGTACAGGTGAAGATAATAATATAATAGATGATAGAAATATTAAAGTAGCAACCTTTCATTTGTTATTAGCAGTTGGAATAGGTAATATTTTATCTTCCATATTAGAAGATATTGGATTTATTTTTCCTGCTTCTGTCGGTACAATGATTGCTTCTGCATTATTAACCAACACTCTAGAAAAAGAATCCTTTTTTAAACCTCCGCGTAAAGAAATACAAGCTCTTTCTAAAATCTCATTAATGCTTTTTCTTTCTCTAACCACAATGGAAATAAAACCATGGCAGTTGCTTAATATTGCTTTGCCATTGCTTTTTATTTTGCTTTCTCAAACAATTCTTATGGCTATTTATGCTAGTTTTATTGTGTATCCAATTATGGGTAGCAATTATGAAGCTGCTGCTATTGCTAGTGGACATTGTGGTTTTGGGTTAGGTGTTGTTGCTACTTCTATGGCAAACATAAACTCACTTGAAAAGAAATATGGAAATTGTGAAAATGCTATTATTACCATTTCACTTGTAGGAAGCTTATTTATAAATTTTTTTAATTCAATAATAATAACTCTTTTTTTAAATTATATTAAGTAATAAAGGTGAATGCAAAAATGATAATACAAAATTTTAGTGAAATACAAAAGAAAGTCATGGAAAAAGCAAAAGACTTTTTAATTGTTTTTGTATCCAATGTAAAGGGAAAATCTGATGTAAGTAATGATTATTCTGGATTATCTGTAATTTGAGATTATTATACAATATCCCAACTTTAG
>ERZ808028.543-NODE-543-length-30428-cov-6.362097_pt1 | contig 30428 bp, 25 predicted proteins | sample MGYA00380184_ERZ808028 | MGnify/ENA primary metagenome ERZ808028 (study PRJEB31490, sample SAMN06133397) | mouse gut metagenome | isolation source: J8_1 | host: mice | place: China: Chengdu | collected 2015-05 ...
AAGTCTATTATCCACATCCCTAATTTTGTCCCAGCCATATCATAAGTATATTTTAGTACCCATGAGCCACTTTATTTGGGGATACTGTATGACTCATGACCTATTTATTATGTTTTTATGGCGTGGGGGTAGGTCTAGTATTTATATATTTTTATGAACTCAACGCATAGTTAAAATTATTATCATGTATATAAAACATTATTTCTGTCCGTATGTGCAAATTAAACTGTATATCTAATTGTTTAACTCACACATGGAATACCATACAAACTGAGCATACAAAATATGCAGAGTTAAGTGTGCAATTTATATGTTTCATATATCCAAATCAAGCCATAAAGAACGTAAAAGTTCCTTATCTTTCAGCCTATTTCTGACAGTATTGGGCGAGCACCCTAGCTTATCCGCAATCTGCCTATATGTATAATTTTTCTTGCGGAGGTATACCATCATTTCCGTTGACAAGTCCTGCCGAAAGGCGGACGCTTCCACTCCATTCTTAACAGGTCGTTTTTGTGGTTCTAGTGGTTGTGTTTCCTTATCCGAGTCATTTTTCAGCTTGTTTACGTTTGAAGCGTAGTCAACCCCGTATGCTTCCCAAAATTTTTTGACTACTTCTCTCTCATAAAGTTGATTATACTCAAAATCTGTCATCTATATTCCTCCAAAGCATTTTTCTTTCCTGTGTTCTCATAAACTTTTAAAAAATTCACCCAAACAAAACCCAATTTTCACCCCCTGACTGTATCAAAATTTTCCTTTCATGTATTCGTTAATGTACCCCCATTTTTTTAAAAGAGGAGCGGATAGTTTTTTGATTTTTCAATTATCCATTTCAAAACAGAAATTTGGTCAAACGCTGAACACTATCCTACTGCCTTCCGTTTTCACCATCCTGCTTATTGAACTGCCTGTATTACAAGGCCCACTATTGCCAATTTCCTAACACCCCCTAGGCTCCATTTTGGTCCCCTCTGGCCCTTTCCATTCCTTCAGCATACCCCTAACCCCTCCAGTCCTTTCCAACCTTTCCAGAACCCTCTGAAACACTTTATTAAATCTACTTACTAATACCAACAAGCCGCAAAAAAAGCACCCACTTTAAAAAGTGAGTACTTTTTATTTTATCTATGCTCTTTTAATAATTGTACCAAATGACCTCTACACGCTTATTATCTTTCTTACTTCCAACGCCTGTTGTTGTATGAAATTCTTCCCGGTGCCATCCTGTGCCCTCATTCAAATATTTGTTGTACAACTGCAAGTCATAGTTTGATACCAGAATTCTGCATTTCGCTTTTTGAATACAACGTAAAAACTTTTCCTGGTCGTCATATCCAAATGACATAGAGTATATCTTACCTAAATTCTTAGGCATTCTATCCCCATAATTCTTTTTAATTGCGTCCGATAAACGAGGTGTACTGTCAACATCAATATCCTTTAACAGCTCTTTTTCACTATCCACGCTGATATATGAGGGGTCACAGTACATCATAACACGGGGATTGTTTATCCACTCATTCAACACTTGAAACGCAGATGGTACTTCATCTAATGGGGTGTCCAGGTCTATAAACATCATATTTCTAAAAAAGGCCATAGCGTCAATTTGAAAAACTTCTACGCCCTCTAATCTTTCAGCACAGTCAAACAGTTTAACGATCTGCCGTCTGTACTGCTCATCTGTTTTAAACTTTTCGGCGCTCCATGTTTGCCCCATTCCATCCCGTGACTGCTGAAATACTACATAAGTCGCTATTGCTAAATCCATGTCAGAGATGTCTATACTATAATCTCTTGACCGCTCAAGAAAACCTTGTGTTTCTTTTAACTGATATGATTCAATCCAGTCAGCAAGATAATTTCTCAATGTTTCTTGGAGTTTCCTACGCTCTTTAACAGTCTTACCTTTTGCGTTGTGTTCTTCCGCTTGCAATACCTGTTGCAACTTATTTAAACCAGCTTGTACTGTTGGTATTATTTTATGTGGTGGTGTTTTTCGTTTTGGGTTAACTGCCTTTTCTGCCATTTCAAAAGACTGCCATAATATTTCATCAAGTAAGTCATTTGCGGTATGGGAACTAACAATTTTTTTATCAATCAATAACCGACGTAACCGACTTTTTGATTGTTCTTCTAAATCTTTTTCAGCACTATCAAAAACAGTCTTTCGTTTATCAAATTCCGCCTGACTATAAACCGTTTCATCTTCCAACCTATGTATAAATTCCACTGATTTAATGGGGTCGGACAGTATACGCATTAGAGCGGTCAAGCCTTCACTGTAATCATTATAACACTCGACTTTATGACGAGGTTTGTTTAACAACACCCGGCACATACCACCAAACGGAGTAACAAAGATGTCCGTATCATCATAATTAAGCCGGTCAGCGATAAAGTGGGCCATGCGGCCCTTGCCGCCATAGTATGGAGCAATCGAAAGAGTATCCCTTTTATTCATCCCCATCATCCCTTTTTTTCCGCTTCTCCTGTTTTTCTGGCATAGTAATGCCTAATTTCTGTCTATGAAATGCAATAACTCTTTCTGGCTTAGTTCCCAATCGTTTTAATATTGCATACCTTCCAGACACCACACGAATATATTCATCTTGGTCAAGCTGCTTTCGCAGATTCTTCAACTCATAATCACCATAACCGCAGTCATGCGAGAGTTCATTAAACATATTAACCGGAATATAACAAAACTCCTCAGATATGTATTCTGTACCTTCTGCAAAAAATTCCTTCACTTCTGTAATCAAATTACTGTACCGTGTATCATCCTTGGAGAAAATGACTTCCCCAACTTCAATATTTGCATATTCCTTTTCAATTTCACGGGCCAGATCTCTAAAATAGGTATCCCCCATAACTACACCGAATTTCTTGAAGTCCTTCATATCACGGCCCAAATCTACTATGGAAGTAATTATAGAACCGTTCTCGTTCCCATCCTTAAAATTCGTAATTTTCATGCTTTCTATGTGCGTCTGAGCATCTTTATAAATGACCAGCTTAAACTGAAACCTACTTTCTAATTCAGCCTTAATACTATTTTTCAAGTCCACACTGAAAGTACTGCTTTCCTTATCTAATACCCAAAAAACTTTTTTAGAATTTTCCGCCATAACATAGCCCTCCAAAATCTTTATATATAAGGGTTAACTATTTTAACTGTATCATATATGGCGAAGTTTGTCTATATAAACAAAAGAGATACCTGCCCTAAATTAAGCAAGTATCCTAACAATCAAAAAAACATATATCGGTTACAGTGGTTATTGCGGTTACACTGGTTACATTTTCTAAATTAGCTGACTTCCATAAATAGAATAACTTATATGAGCATTTTTGTCAAGTACTAATTTCCTTATTCCAATTTTCACACAGGTGCGAAAAAAGTGAAACTTTTCCCCCACACTTACCAACAGTACTCAACATTTACCAATAGTAATTACAAATAATTCCAATTAGTTTCAACTATTCTTAATCGCTCCAGCCATCACAGAAGCACTGTATATTGTAATAAAATCAAGACATTACACAATATATAGTATAAAACAACAAAAAAAGAAGTAGAGATTAGATATCTCCACTTCCTTTTTCTGGTTGCGGGGACAGGACTTGAATTTGCGCTAACACATTACCAGCCCGTACCAGACTGTACCAAAGAATCACAAACCTGCTGCACCGCAAGGGGTTTCAGCGTCGCCGCTGTACCAACCTGTACCAAAGCTCACCAACGGGAAACAACCGTTTAAGGGGAAAAATAAGGGAAACTTTCACCCGCAGGGATAACTACAAGCTGCAACCCAACATCACATAGGGGGGCCTTGCCAACCAGCAAGGCTCTATTTTTTGTTTCTGCACTTTCAATTCCCGCCCACAAAAAATCCCGTCCCGGAAACCTGGGACGGGATACAAAACAATATCAAATCTTTTTAGGAAATCCTGCCCCCAGTCTGGACAAGTTCATCCAGTTTACACAGCACCACAGCGGCCTGAGCACGGGTCATATCGCCATCACCGCCAAAAGTACCGTTGCCGTCAATACCACTGATGAGACCGGCGGCCTTGGCCGCGGCAACCGCAGGGCGGTACTGATCGGGGACGTAGACCCAGTCTGCGGTAGACGCTCTGGCGGCATCCAGGTCTATATCGACCTCGATTCCAGCGGCGGTCATAGCGTGGTAGATGATCTGAGCCATCTCATAGCGGTTCACATTCTTGTTGACATGGGTGTTGTCGGTGTATTTATTCTGTACATTGGTCCACTTGAACAGCCCAAGATCGTTTGCGACAGTGCAATACTTTGTATACCAGGTCGCGTTGCTCCCGCTGTAGGAATCAAGCCGGTCCTTATAGAAAGCACTGGTCAGCATAACGCTCAGCTGGGCATAGGTCACATTGTCATTCGGACCAAACCGGCCATCGTCATAGCCATTGACCCATCCCTTCTCCGCCACCTGTTCCACATAGTGCTTAAACCAGTCGCCGTTCTTCACATCGGTGAAGGTTACCGTGATTGGATTGGTGGGTTGAGTAGGCGTAGTGGGTGTGGCGGGAGTCATGGGCTGTGTAGGCGTAGTGGGTATGGCGGGAGTCGTGGGCTGTGTAGGTGTAGTAGGTGTGGCGGGAGTTGTGGGCTGTGTAGGTGTAGTAGGTGTGGCGGGATTTGTGGGCTGTGTAGGTGTAGTAGGTGTGGCAGGAGTCGTGGGCGCAGTGGACTTTGTAGGGAAGAAGTCCACCTGATAGTTAAGGCCAACAACGGTTCCCTGAGCGTCCTGCAAACCCTGGATGTCCACAGTATAAACACCCTCGTACTTGTCAATACCATCGGGACGGAAGATGATGCAGTGGTTTCCACCGTATTCTTCCCACGACTGTGGCTGTATATTAAAATACTCCCCGCTGTTAGCCGCTTGATAACTCTGACGACCGGACAAAGCCCACTGTCTGCCATCGCTCTCTCTTGTCAAAGTGACTGTAATGTCGGTCTTAACTGGTGTACTATAGTATTGAGGATTTAAGCTGACGCTCCAGGCAGTATCACTTCCAAAACCACTCAAATCATTTGGGAAATATCCAGAGGCGGGCCAGGAGACATAGTTGTAATCGGTACATGGGTTGCTCTTGTCAAAAACCTTCTCCACAGTAAAACCCCCTCTGTCTGTATGGACATACCCAAAGCCAACCTTCCCCAGAGAAGTACTTAACTGCCAGCGGCGGTGTCCAACTCGGCTGATATTGCTTACGTTGCTGTCATCCATAAACATGTCCATTGCATTGAGCAACTCCATCCCCACGTAGACGTTGCTAGTAGAGGTGGCGTCGTACGCCTTTTGATAGAAAATTTGATCCATATCTGCGGGACGGTTGGGTGTATGGCTCCATGTGCCCAACTTTCCTAGAATTACCGCGCCATACTGGGCCTGTTCACACAAAGTGGGGTCTGCCGTCACGGCAGGAAGACCAGCGATTCGACGTAATGCGCTCAGCCGGGTCGCCGCTGCGTTTAGCACATTCTGTCGGATCTTACCAGTTTCGTAGGGCGCAGTACAAGAAGGCATAGACAAAAAGGCATCATCGGGCGTGGTGGTAGGTGCGGAGTTCAGAAGATCAATAATCTCCTGTTTTGACAGCTTGGGCAGAGAAACGCTACCGCTGTCACTGCTCGCAGCAGTCCCTTGATTTGCTTGGGGCCGCTGGTTCTCTTGCCCTTGCTGCTGGTTATTCTGCCCTTGCTGATTTGATTCCATGTTGTCAGAAGACGTTGCAGATATTTTGTGCAAATGTTGGGTCATTTGGGTTTCGACCTGGTTCTCCAAGTAGAAGAAGTAGTAACCTGCAAGAGACTTTGCAGCAATTATGTTATAGCCATCAATGGGGCCGTACAGTGTATCATCCTCCTGGAGTATGATTGTCTTGTTACTGAGCTGAATGTTCGCACGATACTGTTGTGGGAATGTAGCTGTGCAGAGAACAAACTCAATCTGATTGGAACCGTCACCGGTACTGATGTTCTGTATTTTACTGCCATAGGCCACATTGGACAAACTACAATTGGAAAGGTCTGCCCCACCTTGATCATACGCTCTCATCATGGGGAGATCTCCTCTAGAATGGCAAACAGAGAATTGAAATGTCTGTCCTTGCCGGTTCACATCATACGAAGAAAAGGTAAAAGGAATATAAACCCCGTCAATTGGGATTGTGTATCCAGGTCCTTCAGGGGGATTAAAGATCCCGGTGTCTGCCGCACCTGCCGCTGGGACCAGGGGCAAGAGCATTGCCAGACAGCAAGCCGCAGAAAGGGCTTTACTTATGCGTTTCCAGATTTTCACTTCAAACACTCCTTCTATTTCGCTTTGCTTTTGTTCGGCGGTATGCGGCCCGCTGGGGACGGGCAAGTCCCGTCCCCGTTGGACCCAGGGACCGCCGGGACGAAATAAACGGCGCAGGGAAACAAATCCCTACACCGCAAGGCTGCGCACACAAGCCACCTGATTTTCCCGTTGATTCTTGCGGGGAAAACCGTTATAATGGGCCTTGGGCGCAGATAATATCTGCTGTGTGGGACTTGGGCTTAACGGGCCTCCTGCATAGGGGCGTGGGGAGGTGCGAACTCTCCACGTCCTGCCAATTCATCTCGGCAAATTTTATTTTACATCATTCCACCCTATCTTGCAAGGGCTTTTTCCCGCCCTCATTGGCAAAACAATCTATAAATTTTTGAACGTGCACACTCAAATTCTGTTGGTTCAGTTTTTGAATGTGCACGCTCATTTTTTATACTTCCACCATCGGCAAGAGGCAGTCACCGCATAAAATATTGACCTTGCGGGTTGCCCGGACGCTCTGGGAACATTTGGGGCAAATCAGCTTGCGGGTGGAGCTGGGCCGCTTCTCCCCGCCTGGGGCCGCTCCGGGCTGAGCTGTGCCGGTGGCTCCCGTCCGCATAGCCGGGGGAAGGGTGTTCCGGCCTAACAGGATTTCATTCCATCCTTTGTTAAGGGCGTACTCCACCAGATTGTCCCCTGGCGTGGTGTTCCACCCATACTGTCCGCAGGGGGCGCAGGTAAGCCCGTGTTCCTCTGCTATGGCCTTGAATCGCTTGTTGTGGTACTTCCCGCCCCGGCTGACCTCTTTAATGTCATGCTGGCGGCAGTACAGGTGCACCATTTCGTGGAGCATGGTGTCAAGCGTCTCCTCTATGGGGTAGTTGAGCACCTCTGCGGCTATGTTCAGCTCATAGGTTTTGTCGTCCTTCCTCTGCCAGATTTTAGAAACTGAGCAGTGGCCCATAGTCCCCGGCTTGCTCTGCACCGTGATAATCGGCGTGGGCAGCTCCCCGGCGAAAAAGTCTGCATTCAAGGAATTATAGATGTGCTCCAACTGGGATACCGCCCGGCTCATTTTCGTGGCCTGCTTCATAATTTCGTCAACCTCCCAAAATATCGAAGTGGTGTAGCACAGCTCGCTCGCGAGCTTGTGTCAACACCGCAGCATAGGCGGAACAGCCGGTCAGGGCTGGCCGCGCTTGCGCGGACACTCGCGAAAAAATCCGGCGCTTCGGAACCGGAATTTTTCGGCCTTGACAGGCTGTGGAGACTATGCTATCCCCCGTCCTTCGTCTCTCGTCCCCCGTAAACAGCAAAAAGAGCGCCGCAGCGTACAGCTACAGCGCCCTAAAACAGATAAATCAAATCAGCTCTTCACCGCTGGCGGCTACCGGATCAAACGGCTCCTGCATGATTTCGTGCAGCTCAGCGGCCCACTCCATGGCGTCCAGGATAGGAGCTGTCAGAGTGCCCTTGGCGGCCTTGTCGGCAAACATCTCCTCGTTGAACAGGGAGACCAGGGCGATAATCATACGGCTCTCCTGGGTGTTCCAGGGCTCGTCCCAGCAGCCATATACAACATCGTGGGGTGTCCGAAAATCGAGAATATCCCAGATGTGCTCGCGGGTTGTCTCACAGCTGGTGATCAGGTACAGATTGGGCTTGGTGTAGGGGCCCTCGGCCCCCTCCAAATCCCGCACAGCGTTCAGATAGGCCAGCCTGTGGTCCTCGTCCCGCCAGTTAAGATGATGATTTTCTTGAACATAAGATTTTGGATACATAAAAGTCCTCCTTTTGTTACAGAAGCACATGGACCCCGCCCAGCCAGCGGTCTAGTACGTTTGAGTTTTGAATGATCACGGACAAACCGCTGTCGATGTGCCGGGCAGACAGGCGGCTTTCCGTATAGGTCAGCCCACGATATGGAGCGGATAACTGCTCCACAAGATGGGCCTGTCCCAGTTCGTCCAAAGCCTGGACACGGAAACTGATTTCCAGGCTGGGGAGAAGGGGGTGCAGAATGTCATAGGCATCCAAGGCCCAATCCAGAATGCGCGGGGCGGTCAGCGTATTTGCGTAGTCATAGCGGACCAGGATGATGGATTTCTGCGTGATTTTCGCCACATAGACCCCGCGCCGATGCAGTGTGTCCAGCGTCAAAACTAGCATCAGAGGGGCAGGGGGTGCTGTGACGGATGGATCGTTGACCCGTGAGCGCAGAGCGGCCAGCCGCCGCAGCTCGTCCAGCTGTGCGGCGTGCTCCGCCGGGTCGTACCGAGAATAGGGTGGATAAGCGGCGAAGTATTCAGGGAGCTCCGGGGTGCGCAGAAAGAGGGTAGACCCGGCGCTCTTTAAGTAGTGCTCCACATCTTCCAGAGTTCGCAGCTGTTGATAGTGGTCCAGTGTGCGGAGCAGATAATCGACTTTACAGCATTGCGCCATATACTGGCGCGCTGTATTGTACTTCTTGGCCGCCGCCACCTCCTGGGAGCTGACAGCCCCGGCAAAATAGCGGAACATGTATTTGCAGCCTACCAGGAGCTCAGAGCGCCCGTCCAACCATGTTATGCGCTTCAGGACCCCAGCGGATTTCAAGGCCCGTACAGCGCGGCCTATGGCCGCTTCTGAGGGATACAGCTCCAGCCGAAGGGCCAGAGTGCGCAGCTGTGGCAGGAGCATGGCTCCGCAACCATAGCGGTGAATCAGATGCAGCAGGTCGTGGTGATCAATGCACAGGCATTGCTTTTCTTCATTGCTGGCCATAATTACCTCCTTTCCTAGTAGTTATATGCGTATAAAGTCAAAACTATTCCAAGAAACGCCCATATTTTCCACAAAATTTATTTTTTCTTGGATTTCTGCCTCGCCATAGTTGTTTGTCACAACCTCGACCACAACCTGTTCCCCGGTATCGGCGGTATAGCAGCCGTCCGGGGGGCTCACCTGGCCGCTCTCCAGGCTGTCCCACAGGGATTTAGCCGTTTCCTCCTCCCCTTGGTCCCGCAGCTTGTCTATATACTGCTGGTACATATCCCGGACCTGGCTCTCTGTCAGCCAGCTGTCCCGCTCTGTGGGGGTCAGAGCAAAAAAGCGGTCCGCAAGGCCCATGTCGTGGGCCACACTCTGAGCCTTATACATATCGGAAAAGTGGAGCTCATTGCGGCAGAACTCCCGGCCCGCCCGGGTCAGGCGGTAACAGATCTGGTCCCTGTCCCTGTCTCCGGGGCGGTTGTAGGGGACACGGCCAATCAACCCAGCTTTCTCGTAGGTATAAAGCCGTTTGTCCCGGACAAATTCATGGAGCTGGTCTTGGGACGCATGACCTACTTTGGCGAGCGCACCAAGGGCTTTCATATCACGGGGGTATATTTTATCAAGGGCAGTTTTTCGGGCCATACCGGACCCCTCCTTTCGCCTCTCGTCTCTCGTCCTCCCCGGCGGGGGCGGAGCGAAACCGGCCTGGATTTTTAGGGCTTGACCCGAAGGGGCAAACCGTCAAAAAATCAAGGCGTACCGTGCGGGTCAGCTTTTGAGGGCCGTCCGCAGACGGCAATCAAAAGCGGCCTGTGTCTTGTTGCCGCCCTGTCCGCAGACAGGGATGGGAACGGGGCGCAGGGAGCGCGGCGGTGAAGCGACGCCCCCGTTCCCGATATTCGACGCTTGACTTCCGCTATCACTTGTGCTATAATCGTTCCATCGTTCAGGGGCGTGCATGGGTCACGACAAACCAAAACAGACGGTTTACCGTGACCCCAAATGACCCCAATATTGACCCCAAAATGCGCTTGTGTAGTTAAAACCAAGCGAGACAAAACGGGATAATAAAATTACTGAAAAGAACTAAAATGAACAGATATTAAACATATTTGAGCGAATAAAATAGGGGAACAAAAATTCGACTCCCGTCAGCCGCACCAACCTGTGTCGCCAAAAAAGATGCAGGCGAAAAACACCGCATGAAAATGCGGTGTTTTTCATATTTTAAAAAGAATACAGCAAAAACAGAGCGAAAAAGTTGCTACTTGAAATTATTGGAAGCGTTATTTTGAAATAACGTGAGAAAGATGCAAAACAGCACTTCTAGAAGGGGTTCCAGAAGGTGAAGGGATTCGAACTCCCGAGCGATTCCCTAGAGCTTCCAAACAAAGAAAACCAACCGCCCTCGGCCTGTCGGATATGATCCGATGGGCCGAGGGCGGCTTTTTTCATTTGTCTGCCAATCAAAAGTTTAAAAATTTAGGAGGAAATTCAACATGGCATACCGGAAAGTATATTTTCGCATCCACACCGAGGGTTACGTCTCCGGTTGGTCAAGTGATTCTGACAAGGCCGCCTTCAAAGAAGAAAGCCGCCGCCTGTTCAAATCATTGGGTTGGACGCTCACCCTGGGCCGCAACGGGTGCTGTGACACAGTGACTAAGGGCCAGCAGGACCTCTACCTGCACCCCAGCAGTTTCAGCGGTGTACTGGACGAGGACAACATCCAGTCTTTGCAGGAACAGCTGTCGAAAGCACAAGCCTTTCGCTGCTATCACGTCGACTGCTATGAGGAGTACCGGGACCTGAGCGACGAGGGATACCGAGCGGAGCTGGAGACAAAGCGGGATGAGATCACGGGGTATATCCTGGAAAAATGCAGAACAAAGCGAAGCAACCTCTACGTCGTAGCCCCTGTCGCGGAGTATGCCGCGGAGAAATTTGAGGTCCGCCGCCTGTGCGATAAGGACAGGCGCAATCAAATAGGAAAGCAATTTGTAGCCGGTCTGATGGCTCAGCTTCTCCAGAAGGGATGGCTGGTCTCCGCCAAAACATCCCAAGGAGAGGGTATCCGAACCGCTGCCGATAAAGAACGTGGAGCCCGTCAGGCTGTGACACAGGTAGCTGGGCAGATCACCACGGAGGGCCAGCCCAGCCCACCAGAGAAAGCTTCCAAAAGGAAAAAGCCGCCCGCCCCCAGCCTATAGGAGATGTTCCGGCAGGCTGGGGGCTTTTTTCGTCCTCCGTTCTGTTCACATTGGTGCTTATGCTTGGTTTGTCCCTGAATCGTTGGTGGTTGTAGTGATAGCTTTCGTTTGGCTTTCAAGCTATACTTGCTTTGCAATCAGCGGAAAGGAGCAGAACTATGGCATCGACCAGCAAATATCTTCAATTTCCGATAAAAGAAGCGGACCACAGGAAGCTGAAACTTTTGAGCATTTACCGAAACTGCACCCTCAAATCAATTTTACAGGAAATGGTATGCAGCTACATCGAAAATGCACCAGAACTGAAAGGGGACAAGTAATCATGACAGAAACAAAAAACTTGTGTGCTCAGGTGCCTATCAGCCTCCACAATCGAGTAACGGAGGCCAAGGAGGCGCTGGGCCAGACCACCGCAGAGTACATCACCAACCTACTCACCGAATATTACGAAATGAAGGAAAACGGAGGTAACACAGCTATGACAAACGGAAAGAATCGGACCATGGCCTTCCAGATCGACGAAGAACTGTTCCAGCGGATCAAGGCCCACCTGGATCGTGAGAGCGCCCGCCTGGGCAGAAAGGTCACCCAGCGGGAGTTCGTCCTGGGGGCGATCATCGGTGTCCTGAACATGGCCGAGCCCATAGACGTGGACGAGACCGGTGTCGACCCCTGTGAGACCCCGGCTGGCCAGGACGACCCCCAGCCCCCGGAGAAGGGGTAACGGCCCACGTCGACCAGCGTGTGGGCCGTGTAAGGCATAACTGAAAACCACAGGCAGAGAGCCCCCCGGAGCACCCCAAGACAGGGATGCTCCGGGGGGCTTTTTGCGTTCTCGGAGGAGGTGATTATTACGAGAACATCGAATCAAAGTCCAGCCTATCGCTTCACCCCGGAGGAGATGTCCATCGCCAAGGAGACAGATCTGCCGGACCTGTTGTCCCACCTGGGCTACCAGGTGCGGCGGCTAGGCAGCTACCATACCACTAAGGAGATGGACAGCATCCGCATCAAGGAGCGGCGGCGGTGGCGGCGCTATTCCACTGGTCAAGGCGGGGACGCCATCTCGTCGTCGCAAAGTCCGCTTAGCTTCATTTCCGCCTGTCGGCGAAAACTGCGCACGCTCCCTTGCTCCTCCTCTCCCAACGCGACCCGCTCCGCTGGGCTCGCGTTGGGTTCCCGAATGCTGAAGCAAGGCCCCGAGGGCAGCACCATCTTCTTTACCCATGAGCGATGGAAACCCCAAGGCCGCTCTGTGCTGGACGATCAGCAGGACAAAGGGTCCAAAATTTTCGTAAAAACAACCTCTGGCCGCGGCTACACTTTGGCGGACGCTTTCGACATTAGCCAGACCCAAGGCCGGCCCATCCAGACACCCCACCTCCATGACGATACGCCGGAGATGGAGGCCGCGCTGTCCGCCCTGCTGAGATTTGCCCCTGTTCAGATGATAGTGAATGATGACCTGTCCACCCCCGCCTATTACGTTCAGCACCATATGCTGCTGGCCGTCAACCCTGATTTTTCAGACAGCGAGGCCTTCGGGGCCATCGCCGCCGAGATTGCCCAGGCCAAATATCACGACCGGGGCTTTAACCGAGCGTACAGCCGGGAGGAGTGTGAACTCAGTGCCCAGAGTGTGGCCTACATCCTGTGCCGGCGCTTCGGGATCAGCCGGGAACAGCCCGACCTGTCTAAACTGCCCGAGCGGTTCCAGGGCTGGCCCGCCCAGGACCGCCAGAATGTGCTCAACGGCATTCAGGACCTGAGCAAACGGATCGGCAGGGCCATCGAAAAGAGCATCGCACCTCCCCAGCGGGCCGCTCCTGCCGTCCACCATGACGCCAGATAACTGTATCTGCAACAAATATGGAAAATTCAAAGGAGTTATCAATATGAAAAAGACAATTTCCTTATTATTTACCGCACTAATCCTCTGCAGCCTGTCCGTCCCGGCCTTCGCCGCTGAGGAGCCCGTCCCCAGTACGGACAGCTGCTACTATCCCATCTCGGTGGAGGAGTACACCTACGGCCCTCTTGATGAGCTGCGTATCGACAAGGTGTACCAACTGTCTTTGGGTGATGATCCCGGTGGTATCCCCACTGAGGACTTTATCCGAGGCGGGCGGCTGTACTATCTGCTGGATATGACCAAGAAGGACGAGGTTGGCGTGGACACTAAGCCCTATGTTCACCCGATCACCCAGGCCAGCGATACCAACAACATGGAGGCCGTCCTCCAGCAGTTGGACGCGGAGTTGGAAGTCACCACTGAGGACGGCTACACTGGCACCCTCCACCTGGACCACACCACCGTCCAGGTGACCACAGACGGCTACGCCACCAAAACGGGCAGCGTCTCCGCCACCCGAAGCTACCCCAATTTGTCGGAGGCAGACCTGTCCCTCATCCCCAAGACCATTGAGGACAAGGGCCGAACCCTCACCCTGGCCGACGTACAGTGGAGTGATTCCACCCAGACGGACGGCGAGGGCATCCCCATGATCCGCTACACCGCCACTGCCAAGTACACCGGAACCACCTCCAGCAAGTACGCTACGGGCTACACGGTGTCCGCCAACTACACCGGCGAGGTGGCCAAGACAGGCTGTGACGTGGTTACCTACACCGCCACCTTCGGCAGCATGGAGGCCCCGGAGGGCACGCCGGATGGCAACAGTTCCCCTGACACGCCGAAAGCGCCCTTCCACATCGCCAGCCTGAAACAGCCCCTGCTGATCGTCGGGCTGGTGGTTGTGGCAGCTGTCGGCGGGGTGTTTGTGTTTAAAAAGATTCGTGGAAGGAGATGATCCCTTGAAATTTCGCAAAATTCTGCTGACTTTGGCTCTGTGTGCCATGTGCGTGGGCCAAGCCAGCGCACTGGAATATACCTACGACGCCCCGGAGGACTACCTGTTCGGCAGGCCCACCAGCCAGGATGGTCCTTACACTCAGGAGGACCCCAACGCGGACCGGAGCAAAAACGTGGCCCTGGTGCCCCCCGGCTTTGGGACACCGACCAGCTACCTCCCCGGCAGCGGCGAGGCCCTCACCCCCAACCTTGTCCCCGGAGCTCTGAAGGGCGGGCTGGTGAATCAGGTAGGCAGCGTCAACTACCCGGCCATCGACAACGGGGCTCAGGCCCCCGGTTCGGGCGGTATCACCATGACGCAGATTCCCGGCAGCCCCAGCGGGATTGTCCAGGGCGGCAGCGTCGTCGGATTCACTGATGTGACCGACGATCTCTACTACAGCGGCGGCCACCTGGGGACACTGAAGATTCCCGCCATCGGCCTGTCTGTCAAGGTATATCAGGGCACAGACAGCAAGACCCTGGCCAAAGGGGCCGGCCACTTCGCTGAGACCAGCATCTGGGATGGAAATATCTGCGTCGCGGCCCACAACCGGGGTGTAAACGCCCACTTTGGCAAGATCCACACCCTGGAGCCTGGAGACACCATCACCCTCACCACCAAGCTGGGTACCCGGACCTACTCCGTCAGCAGTGTGGAGAAGGTTTCCGAGACAGACACCAGCGGCACCGCCGCCACCAGCGACCACCGGATTACACTTTACACCTGTGTCCGGGATGAACGGGATTTCCGCTGGAAAGTTACGGCTCTGGAGCAGTAAAGCTGTTCGGCGATTGTATTCGACTTCGTTCCTCTTCTGTGGTATGGTTGCCTTGCGAACCCCAAAAAATATCTAAAGGGAGGAAATATCTATGAAAAAAAGAACAATCGTCGCTCTGGCCACCAGTATCCTGCTCACCGTCAACACCCCCGCCACTCTGGCCACCCAAATCCCCGCAGATAACAGCACCTCGACCTCTACAGAGAGTACCCTGGCCAACGGCAAGGCCGTCACGGAGGAAAATGTGCTGGAGTTGCTTCGGCAGATCGAGAAGGACTGGCCCACAGGGACGGTCTGGGGCACCCGGAAAACTCCCGGCACCCACAAGAACGAGGTGCCCTGCGCCCAGGCCCGCAAGGTCATGAACGCCTACCGGGTCAGCGAGACCTATGGATGCAGCGGCTACGCCAGCATGGTCAGCTCCCTCATCTTCGGCGATGAGGCCAACCCCGCCCGCAGGCTGGAGGACCTGGAGCAGATCCGGCCGGGGGACATCATCTTTATGGTGCGCAGCGAGACCGGCAAGGTCTGGCATGTGACCGTCGCCCTGGAGTCTCCCAACGAAAAAAACGCCTTCCACATCACGGACGGCAACGCTGGTGAAACGGTCCAGTGGCCCGACCGTGAAAATCCCTACGGCAGAGACAACCTGGACTGCTACCGTGGCGGGGACAAGAGCTACCATCTGGAGGTCTGGACCCGGTACCCTGAGAATGTGCCCTACACCGGAAACAGCGTCATGGGCTGGCCCACCGGAAAATAAGAAGAAACCTGAAAACTACTATCTCAAGGACCGCACGGGATCGTGTGGTCCTTCCTTTATGCCCAAAACCGGATAAGGAGGAAAAATTCGTGTTGAAAAATATCAAATCCCACTGGAAACGAGCGGTTTCCGGCTTGCTGGCAATGGTCATGGCCATCGGAATGCTCCCAGCCGCCGCCTTTGCCGCCGGTACAGACGGCGCTTCCAACCCCTACGCCCCTACCGGCAATTTTGAGCTGAATGTGGCTGGCTCCACCGCCTGGAACGGCGGCGGCAGCCCTTTAGCCGTCTACAAGACCGAGAACGGAAGTACCCAGGCCGCCACGATTCCTGTCTCTACCGCCTTCGCACTTTTGGAGGACAAGGGCGGCGACCGGCTGAAGATCGGCTACCAGCATGGCGGCTGGACGGGCAGTACCCTGGACGGTATCGGCTGGGTTGACAAGGACAGCGTCCTGGTCAACCTGCCCGATGTGCTCCCCAGCATTGCCTATGAATCGGACAGCGGCAAACAGTTCAGCTCCCGGCTGACCCGATTTGAATATGCTGTGCCTGGCACTTACGCCCTGGCGGAGCAGCTGGCCCTGCTTCAGGCAGAGGCCATGAGCAGCGGAGAGACACTGGTGGTTCGCCAGTCCGGGCAGACCGTGAGCGTCAGCCGGGCCAAGGGCGACCCTGCCCAACTGCACAGCTGCACCCTGGACGGTGCAACCTACCAGAAGTACGATTCCTGGACGGAGTACGAAACAGCAGACGACAGCCTGAACGCCCTCAGCTATGAGCTGCCCTTCTCAGTTAATCAGGCCTACAGCGCGGACCCCAGCGTAACACTGACAATGTTCTGTCCGAAGTCCACGCCCCTGCGTGCTCCGGCTGCGGCCGCCAGCACCCCCACTGGAGGCGTGGGCGCTTACAACCCTGGCAGCCCTGGCGGCAAGAAGCCTACCACCTCTGATGTAACTTGGTCTACCAATCCTGAGCGGACATTTCTTCGATTTACGCTGATTGAATTTCCACAGGGTGTTGTTACCGACCTGAACAACGGCGATTATGAAACGTGGCATGTTGTTGGCACTCCCCTCAATGTTGTATGGGGGGATGGCTGGTCCGCTGATAAGTGCCGCAGCGACATTACCTGGTACAATTCACAGGCCGTCCGCTACAACAGCATGGGGGCCAATGCTGCCCAGCTTATGGCGGGCTCGTCCGTGGAGTATGGAGTATATTCCTATGACGCTACGGCCGGCCATAACAAGCGATGGGTGACCACCGCAGATGAGTTTCAGGCGGAAAGCGGCATTACAGATCAGCAGAAGGAGCAGATGTTCCACTGCAACTCCAAATCCTGGTCCTCCGGTTGGACGGACGGCGACTACACCTCCATGTGGGGCACAGACGCCGAGTCTGTTACCCCTGGCAACCTCTACAAGGTCTATAAGGCCAACGACGCTTTCCTGTATCTGCTGAATCGCCTGAGTGAAAGTGATGCCGGTGCTGGCGGTGACATTCCCGGCTGGAGTAAAGACGAGGCAATGGAGCGTTGGTCCGAGTATGTCCACGACGCAGACGGAAATCTGCGCACCAAGTACCGGATCATTGTGGAGACTGGCGCCATTATTCAGGACCCGGATGGCGGCCGCCGGGCTTTTACCCTCCGGGACATGATGGCCTATAGTATCTACAATAAGGAGGGCAGCGGCAGCTATACTTTGATTCACGACCAGTCGTCCACCATGGTCAACATGGCCCAGTGGATGCGGCAGGCCAAAGACAATCAGTTTCTGGAATACCCGCTGAATGAGGACGGCACACCTACTGGTGAGGAGCTGCACTCTATCAATGGTTTCACCGAAGCGGATAGTTTCGTGGATGATATCACATACGCCCGGCCTATGCGGGATACCATTTTTAATGAGCGGCGGTCTTTCGGCCTGCACATTTTCTCTCCTTTCAACTTTGAGACAGGCGACCCTGCCAAGCCCTGGCTGGAGGTGGCCAAGAAGGCTGGTAATGGCGTCTCCGCCACCGACGAGTGGGCCTTTACCGTGAAGTACACGGCTGGTGCTCCCACCGGCTTTACCGCAAAGAAAAATGACGCGGACTGCACCAATCAGGTAACGGAAACCGGCAGCGGACTCAAGTTTAGGCTGAAGGCCGGAGAGACCATCCGCATCGACTTTGACGCGGACTCCTCTTTCCGCTGCGAAGTGACAGAGGACGATTCCTCCAAGCTGACCAGCATTACCGGGACAGGCGGCGTTGCTGACATGGCGGCGAAAAAGTTCACCACCACCAGCGGCATCGCCAAGGTGACCTTCACCAACGGCACCGAGCCCCCTCCGCCCCCGGATCAGCCCGATGAACCGGATAAGCCAACTCCCACCCCCGGCAAGGCGATCCTGTTCAAACGGGACGCCAATACCAACAAGGGCGTCGGCCCCGCTACATTCAAGTTTTCCTCTGTTACCAATGGCGTCTATGAGTTCGACACCAATGCCTCCGGTGAGCTGGAGACCATCCAGTGGTGGGACCCCACAGAAGCGGCGGGCAAGTACATCAAGCCCGGTGAGTATGCTGTTTCCGAGCTCATACCACCCCCCAATTACCTGCCCACCACCGAGGTCCAGCAGATCAAGCTGGAGCTGGACGCGGACGGCAATCCCATCCCTGCCGGACCTCTGGTCTTTCAGAATTTGGCCAAGGTCGGATTGAAAATCGTGAAATATGACCAGCTGAGCCACCAGCCCATGAATGGGGTTACATTTGAAATCTTCCACAATGGAACCTCTATCGGCCTGTATGAGACAAAGGGCCAGGGGGAAATCATTCTGACTGATATCGAGCCTGGCACCTATCTGGCGATTGAACGGGATACCGGCGACGCCGGCCACATCCTGGACGCCAGCTATCAGGAGGTGGAACTGGCCGCCGGCGGCGGCACGAAAGAGCTGATCTTCTTCAATGACAATAAACCCGGCATGAAGCTGGTGAAGGTGGACAGCTCCGACCCCTCCAAGACCATCCCCGGCGCTGTCTTCGAGATCAAATCCGTCAAGGGAGGCTATGGCCCGGAGGAGTTCACCACCAATGGCAGCGGCGAGATCGACCTGTCCATGCTCCTCGAGGGCAGCTATGTGGTGACGGAAAAGTCCTGTGCGGGCTATGTGGTGGACGACGCCCAGCGCATTATCCACCTGAAAGCCAATGACACTGCTGAGTTTGTGTTCACCAACACCAAAAAACCCGGATTTAAGCTGATTAAGATCAGCGCGGATGGCACTCCTCTGGACGGCGTTTCTTTCCGCATTGCGCGGATCGAGGATGGGAGCCGCTATCTGGACCGCACCACCCAAAACGGCGGCGAGATTTTTGTGGAAGGCTTGGAGCCAGGAATTTACTCGGTGCAGGAAACCGCCACCTTGCCCAATCACATTCTGGATACAACGGAGTACCATGTTGAGCTGTCCCCTGGCAAGGTATCCGAGCTCCACCTGAGCAACGACATGAAGCCCCTACTCACCCTCTCCAAGATTGACGCAGACACCCAGGAGCCCATCCCCAACACCGTTTTGACCGTCAAGGCCCTGGACGGAACCTATCAGGACGACTGGAAAACCGGGCCGGACGGAAAGGTATCTCTACGGGTTGCCCCTGGGGTGTACCAGGTAACGGAAAAGTCCGTGCCCTCTCCCTATTACGTCCCGGACAAAGACGCCGACCGCACCCAGACCATCACCTTGGGCGCAAATGATGAAAAGACTCTCGTGTTCCGCAACCGAAAGGCCCCGGAACTGACCATTTTTAAGGAAAACAGCATCACCGGCGAGGCCATTGAACACGCCAAGTTCCACATCACCTATACCAGTAACGGCGAGGCCGCAGAGGCCCCTGCCACCATTGACTATGGCGAAGCGTTTACAGACTCCAGGGGCGAGATTAAAGTCCACGAGTTGGGAAAGCGGCTGTACCCCGGCGAATTTACCATCACCGAGGTGGAGCCGGCAGACGGATTCCAACTCAAGGAGCCTATTACGCAGACGGTCATCATCCACGGCAACGAGAGCAAAACTGTCCGCTTCCAGAATACTCCTCTCAGCGCGTTGGTCGTATGGAAGTACGATTCCGTGACGAAGGAGCCAGTTGAGGGGGCCATTTTCCAGGTAAGGTATATGTCCGGGACCAGCGGCAGTGGCGGCACGGTGATCGGCACATATCGTACCGGCCCCGGAGGTAGCTTTACAATCAACCGGCTGAAGGCGGGCACGTATCTCGTCGAGGAATTGGCCAGTGACGGGGATCATGTCATGGACACCGCACCCCAGACCGCCTATATCTCGGGCAATGCGCAGGATGTGGTGCAGCTCTACTTCGGTAACAGTCCCAAGGGTAGTTTGCTCATTAAGAAAATTGACGCCAGTACCCACGAGCCTCTGAGTGACTGCGAATTTTTTATCACTGACAGCCATGGAACCGTGCTGGGCGATGCCAACGGTAAATTTGTGACGGACAGCGCCGGAACCATCCTGATCTCCAATATCGCTCCCGGAACCACCATCGTGGCGCGTGAAACCAGGGCCAAGCCCAATTATATCCTGGACGATGTGCCCCAGACGGCCACCATCAAGGCGGGCCAGACCGTCACCCTGGAGTTCCGCAACAAGCCCAAGGGGTCCGTCACACTCTATAAATTCAGCAGCGTGGACCGCCGCACTCCCCTGGAGGGCGTGGGCTTCAAGATCACCTTCGCGGATGGCAAGGTTGTGGACAACATCGGCGGCAAGCTGTCCTCCAATGGCATCTATTATACGGACAGTGAGGGCCAAATCAATATCAGTGGAGTGACCGGGACGCTGATTTTTACCGAAATCTCCAGCATTCCCGGCTACCTAATCGACGAAAACCGCAAGAGCCAGACCATTGTGGTGAATCCAGGAGACCACCAGAGCGTGTACTTTTACAACATCCCAGAGAACACCCTGATCATCGAAAAGTATATCGAGGAGGAAGGCAGCGAGCACAAGCCGCTAAAGGGCGTCACCTTCCTTGTGACCGATTCCAGCGGGGCCGTCATCGGCAACAGCAACGGCGAGTTCATCTCCGGTGAGGATGGCCGGGTGGTCATCGCCGGCGTACAGCCCGGTACTACGGTCATCGCACGGGAGATCAAGGTGCCTGAAGGCGTGGTGCTGGACGGCACACCCAAGACCATCAAAATCAGCGACAGCGGGGCGAACATCCTCCGCTTCTATAACAAGAAAACCGGATATTTGGTGGTCCGAAAATTGGATTCTGTCACGAAGCAGCCGCTGGCAGGCGTTGAGTTCGAGCTGACCTACGCCGACGGCAGTTTTGTGGACGACGCCTTTGGGCATTTGTCCAGCAAAGGCCGCTTTAAGACCAATGACGCTGGAGAAATTCGGGTCCCCGTGGTGGGAACGGTCGTGGTCAAGGAGGTCAAGACACTCCCCACCCATGTCATCGACACAGCCACTCAGATCCAGACAGTTAAGGTGAATCCCGCCGACACGCAGACGATCACCGTGTACAATGAGCCCCTCTGTTCTTTGACGCTCCGAAAACTGGATGCGGTCACCGGGAAGCCCGTACCCAACACTGAGTTCACCTTGAAGGACGGCAACGGGACGGTTCTGGGCCGATACACCACCGGGGCGGACGGGACTGTGACTGTAACCGGCCTCATGCCCAATTCCACCGTAGTAGTGGTGGAAACCAGGGTCCCCTCCAATTATGTCCTGGACCCCACCCCCCGGACTATCATCGTCCGCAATGGCAGCAACAGCGTATCCAGCGGCGGAACCAACAGCGGCGGGAACACAGGTACGGTTGGGGGCGGAGACAATGACCTGACCATTGAAAACATTCCCAAGACCACACTCACGATTGAAAAATATCTGGAAACAGACGCCGGCAATGTGCCGCTGAAGGGAGTTACTTTCCTGATCACAGACTCCTCTGGGGCAATCCTTGGCCCCAACAACGGCGAGTACACCAGCGATGAGAATGGCCGCATCGTGCTCCCCAACCTGGAGCCGGGAACGGTCATCACCGCCAAGGAGCTCCGTGTGCCCAAAGGCGTGGTGCTGGATACCACACCCAAGAGCATTGAGATCAAAGGCGGCATTGGCGGTCAGACCCTCACCTTCATCAACAAGAGCACAGGCGGGTTGGAATTGGTTAAGGTTAGCGAGAGCGACAAGACCAAGCGCATCCCCAATGTGACGTTTGAAATCAGAAAGATGGACGGCGCTCTGGTGGACACAATCACCACCGATAAACAGGGGCGCGCCCATCTGGACCTGACCGCTGGGGACTTCTATGCCGTGGAAGTCGAATGCCCCAAGGAATTCAAGCTGGATTCTACTCCCCACTATTTCACAGTGAAAGACGGCAAGGCCACCATGCTCACCGTGACCAACAAGCCTTTCAGCGGCATACTGATCCACAAAACAGATAGTGTGAGCGGAAAAGGAATTTATGGGGTTTCCTTCCTGCTCTATGACAGCACCAATACCCCCATCGGGCAGTACACCTCCGATAACAACGGGTACGTTTACATCGAGGGGCTGACCAAATCGGGCCGCTACTACCTGCGCGAATTGGAAAACAAGGGCTATGTCCCGGACACTCAGATGAAAACTGTCTACGTCACTGCCGGGGAGACCACCCTCGTCGAGTGGAAGAATATCCCCATTACAGCCCAAATCCAGATTTTGAAGAAGTCCGCCGACTACAATCCCACCAATGGCCTGCCCGCCGGCACTCCGCTGGAGGGGGCCATCTTCGAGATCTACGACAAGGCCGGCAATCTGGTGGACACCATACGCAGCAACAGCCGGGGTCTCGCCGTGTCCAAGCCCCTGCCGCTGAACCGCTATACCATCCGCGAGGCAAAAGCCCCGGCAAATTACGGAGTCAGTGACCAGGAGCTGACCGCTTACCTGGAGCATGAGGGCCAGATCGTCCGCTTTGAGGTGGCCAACAAGGCCCTGACCACGGGGGTGTCTATTACCAAGACCGGTCCCGCCGAAATTATGGCGGGCCAGCCGGTGCGCTACACCTTCTCCAATATTGGCAACAATTCCAATGTCCGCCTTGACAGTTTTTATTGGCGGGATGTGCTGCCTGCCGAGGTGCGGCTGGACTCGGTGGTCACTGGCACCTACAACTTCCCCGGCACCTATAAGATCACTTACCGGGTGAATGGCGGGGAGCCCCGCACGCTGGCAGACAACCTGTCCACCAGCAGGAACTACACCCTGGCCGCCTCCGCCACCGCCCTGGGGCTGGCCTCCAACGAGCGGGTCACCGAGGTGATGTTTGTCTTTGGACAGGCCCCCGGCGGCTTCGCCCAGGTGGAGAAACCCATGCTGTACTGTACCGCTGTTAAGAGCATTGCCACCACCTCTTTCGTAAATGTGGCCGATGTGGGCGGCGTGTACAACGGGCAGTGGGTCCAGGCCATTTCCCGCTGGGTGACAAAGGTTTTTGGTAAGCCTGTCATCCCCACCCTGCCCCGCACGGGGTATTGATACCCTGCACCCAGGCGGCCCACTGAACAGTGGGCCGCCTCCGTTGTACCTTAAACAATAACATCATGAAAAAAAGGAGAAAATCACTATGCTGAAAATCACCGCAATTGGAAACCTGACTCGAGACGTGGAGCTGAAGATGGACGAGGCCACCAACACGCCTTATGCTATTCTGCGCATCGCCTCCGACCGCCGCTACCGGGACCGGGATGGGAATAAAATCACCGATTTTATTTCTATCAAGGTCCGCGGCCCTCTGGCCGAACGCTGTGCCGCCTTTGCCCACAAGGGCTGTAAACTGGCCGCCTCCGGGGACTTTGAGACTATCGTCTTCACCGAGGACCCCAGCCGCCAGCCTGGCTTCCTTATCAAGGCCAACGAAGTGGAGTTTTTGTCCCCCAGACCGGCGGATGAGGAGTCTGAAGCCCTCCCTGCCTGTGACGAGGACGCCGCCTGATGCGGAATGCAGGCATTGAGTACAGCAACACCGAGCGAACCCCGATGGTACTGCCCGAGATGGCCGAGCTGCTCCCCCCTCTGACGGATGAGCAGCTGGCCGCCCTGGAGACTGACCTGCTGAAAAACGGTTGTTACTCTCCCGTCATCGTCAATGAGGAGCTGGTTATTATAGACGGCCACAACCGGCAGATGCTGTGCGAAAAACATGGAATCCCCTACAAAATGGCTGTTTTCTCTTTTGAGGATATGCTGGAAGCGAAGCAGTGGGCATTGGACAACCAGAAAGGCCGACGTAACCTGGACAAGTGGGAGTTAGGCAAGATCGCCCTTAAGCTGAAGCCTGACATTGAGGCCAGAGCTAAGGCCAATATGTCCGCTGGGGGCGGCGACCAGAAAAGTGAGGAAGCAAAATCGGGTTTGGTGAATTCACCGAACCCGATTTCTCCTATAGATACACGAAAAGAGATGGCCAAGGCCGTTGGAATTGGGGAGCAGACAATGGGCCGTATTGCTCAAATTGAGGAAAAAGCTCCTCCCGTTGTAAAAGAAGCGATGGACAGCGGTAAGCTGTCCATCAACCAGGGCTATAACATCACCCGCCAGGTACAGGAACTCCCGGAGGAGGAGCGCGAGGAGGCCGCCGCTCAAGCGGTAGAGCTGGTAAGAGCAAAGAAGGAAGTCCAGGTCCTGGACGCAGAAGCTGAACATCGGGGCAAGGTTGCCGCATTGTTCTGCAAAGCCTTTGAACGGGCCGTCCTGCTCACACCAACAGAGGAAAATGTCCGCTTCTGGGTGGAGGGCACCCGGATGCGGCCCGACGAAATTGAGGACAGCATTAAGGAGGCCCGTGAGCTGGCGGAGGTGTTCGCCTCCATCGCCAGCATCCTGGAAACTCTGCTGCCGGGAGGTGGCGGCGATGACAGATGAACTGTCTGTCCGCCAATGGCAGGAGCAGTTCCGGGCCGGGGCTTTTAATGCCGGTGACATATATACGCAATGCAGGGCAGGATGGTACGACTGGTTTTGCCAGGACGAAGCCCTGACAGGCCGTCTGAAGAAGATAGCCAGAGTGGTCATGGGCATTACCGATCCGTTCATTCTGGACAATTACTATGTCTGGTTTAAAAATAACTGTCCAGTCCCCGGGCCGCTGTATGACGATGTACGTTTTGAACTGTTGACTGGAGAACGTGACGGGAAATATTTTGTGGTATCTCTGGATAGTCCCCATGAGCGCATGAAATGGGCGCTCACAACTGAGCGGTTTGGATTTGACACCCCGGAATTTGAATGCAGGAATGTTCGGGATATGGTCAAATACATCAATGAATTGGGCCCGCAGCTGGAGCAAAATACTATCCCAGACTTTGTCTTGGAGAAGCAGGCGGTTGAGACGTATATCCATAGGCACGGGGAGCCATTATACACTCCTGTTTATCTGGATGGGACTCACCGCTACATCTACAAATCCGCCCAGGATAGACAGCTGCACGTTGTGATGGCGTCTGCTGACCTGAAGGATGTCCTCTTCCTCTCCGGGTTTGCTTCAAAACATGCCGAGAATATCAAGGGAATCCACGTATGCTGCCCGGATCACGCAGAAAAATCCTTGCCTGACCCGGTACGGCAGCCCCGGCAGCCTGCCAGGAAGGGGGTGGAGCGTTAATGTTAAGTGGTTATTCCGTCCGCCAGTGGCAGGAACAGTATCAGGCTGGGGCTTTTGACAGCAAGGACACTGCTGTTCAGCGTGAGGCGGGCTGGTGGAGATGGCACTGCCGGGATGACGTTGTGGCCAACAGGCTGAAAAGGATCGCCCCGGTGGTTATGGGAATAAAATCTCCGCTCATTTTGGACCAATGTTCTGCCTGGTTTGCCAATGAATACACAGAAAACAAACTGCTATATGACAGCGCACGCTTTGAGCGGCTGAATGGGTCGACAAACGACCTGTTTTTCATGGTGGATTACAAAGACCCCCGCCAACCAGATAAGTGGACGCTGTACACCAAACGCTTCGGCTTCCACGCACCGGAATTCGGCTGCAGCCATGTACAGGCTATGACCGGATACATCGACAGGATGGCCCACGAACTGGAGCAGGGGATTGTGCCAGCTTTTCTGATAGAGAAAGAGGCGGCGGTGGAATATATACAGCGCCGGCCTGCCATCTATCCGTCCAGGTCCTTGCGCCGTGAGGGAGAACACAGCTACAGTTTTCTGGACCGGGACGATGGCCGCAGGAAAACCATTCATGTGGCCCGCACTTTGAACGATATTCCCTCAGAATGTCAGGAATCTGCAATCAAAGAGATAAATGGGTTGTTTGTTTGCTGCCCGGACGATGCAAAGGGGCCTCTCCATGAAAAAGGTGATGTTCCTAAAAAATATCAGAGGAAAGGAATGGAGCGATGAGCAAAACTATCCCAACTAAGGCAATGGGGCCTCCCGGCAGGCCCCTCCTGCCCCCGGAAGCGGAGGCGGAGATCATGGAAAAACTGTTCGCCAACATGAAAATCAGCTCCGGGGAAATCGCCGCCATCCTGGCCAGGCACGGAGTATCCGGGAATTCCGAGACCCTCCAGGAGCAGTACCGGAAGCGGCTGGGCCAGCGGCTCATGGCCAGCATCCGGGACGAGAGCGGTAGGCGGGAGGTGCTGGCCCATGGCAGTGAGTATGTGGTAGTGGAGTGCTGCAATGACCAGCAGGCTCTCAAGGCTATCCGCCGCCGTATCCAAGGCCAGATGAATGGCCTGGATGTGTCCGCCCGGAAGGTGCAGGGCCGAATCCATGTGCTGGATCGCTTCCTCGCCCGGTTCAGAAAGGCGGGCTGACCATGGGGCTGAGAGACGTCATCCGGGCCATCCGGGAGTACCCCGCCGCCCACGCTGCGTTAGCGGCAATGCAATATGAACTGCGGCAGACACAGCAGGCGCTGGAACACAGTGAGCAAGTGTGCGAGGGGCTGCGGCTTCAAATGGGAGAACAAACGCATTATGCAAAATACCTCTCCCATCGATCAGCGGCGCTCCAGGCAGCTTTACAGGAATTCTGCCCCCGGCTGTCCTCCGTTGAGGAAATGAAGCGGTTTTACAATACCGTCTCCCCCAGCATGGATCGGAAGAACTTCACGCTGTATCACATGGCGGAAAAAGTGCTGGGGACGGACGTATCTTCGGCCTTCCCCTACGAGGACGGCCATGGACTGTTTGAGGAAATGAAAGGCCGCCAGCTCCTGCGCTGGCTGACTGCCGCTCATTTTCGGGCTGTAGATTGGACCATCGTTCCCGGCACGACCTATGAAAGAGCCACGCTGCGGGAGGTGGATACCACTACCCCTGCGTATCAAGCATTTGAAAAGCAGCTCTATACGAAGGTGCTGGAACGAATGGGCTTTGGAAATATGTTAGCGCCCTATCAGGCGGAGAAAACACCCAGCTATCCTTTACACCAGCCCCCAAAAGGAGGTGATGCCCGGTGATCCAATTTGATAAAGAGTGGCTGGCATTTATGCGGGATCTGTTCCCAAAGGGGACGCAGATTCAGTGCAGCAGCGCAAAAGGCCGTGTTCCCGCTCTATCTTGGGAGCTGGGAGCAGTAGAGTATATTGACGATTCAGGCATATTCCACTGTGCCTTGGAAGATGGCCGCACCCTGGTGGCTGCCATAGACGAGGGCTGCTTTCGGGTAGACCTGCGGGAGCAGACAGAGCCAGCCGGCAAGGAGCGTCACCAGACGCTCAGAGACAGGAATCAGAATCTCCCGGAGTGCGGCGAGAGCCACCGTTTGCAGAGAATGGCAATCCTGAGCGTAGTCAATTCGGAAAGGCTGCCTGAGTGGGCTGCTGGTATTCTGTTCCCGCCGCTGCGCAGCATTCTCGTCCTACCGGGAGAGGAAGGGAAAATCGTAGAGGCCGGCGCATTGGAGCGGAGCATCCGCCGCCAGCTCCACGCGGATCATCTGGACTGTGTCGGAGACTGTTCCGAAAATGAATCGATTAATATCTATTGTGACCAGGACGCCAAAACGAAATGCCTGCCTTTTAACCGCTGCCTGCATGGCATGAACTATTACGGCCCCATCCTGATTAACGGGATGCACGAAGAAGATCGTTCCTTGACCGATTTGGAAATGGCCAACCTGCTTCAATGCCTGGATGCCCCTTCCGCTTTCCAGGAGAAACGCATTGTATCGGAAATCAACAAGGATACCTTCTGGACGCTGATCAACCAGGGGCGGGAACAGTGCGGCCAGGATGTCCATGCGCTTGCTCAATGGCTGGAGGACCGGCTGATGGAATTGGGGCCGGAGCAGGCGCTGAATTTCGATTATATTGCCCACGCATACCGGGCTGCGGCCTACAAATACGGTCTCTGGAGCGCGGCCTCAATCCTGTGTGACGGCTGCACCGATGACGGTTTCACCGACTTCCGGGGCTGGCTCATCGCCCAGGGCAGAGATGTGTACATGGCGGCGCTGAAGGACCCGGATTCTTTGGCGGATGTTCCCACTGATAGAAACTGCTGCTGTGAAACTCTTTGCTATGTGGGCAGCTACGCCTACGAGGAACTCACCGGGCGGGACATCAATCAGGATTTTGATCCTGACATATCCCGTGCGCTGGCGGAGCAGATCAAACCGGATATTGTGTATGGCGAGGGTATTGGGTATCCCTATACATGGAGTGAAACAGCGGCCTATCTTCCCAAATTGTGCGCCAAATACATGGAGCCGGAGGAATTGGCATGGCTGATCGGACAGCATAACGATACCTGGAATGTGACCAGCCTGGAAATTCAGGAGGCAAGAAAGACCGCTCAGAAAAGCAAAAAAGTTCAGAAGCGAGGTGACGCCAGATGAGCGACATTATCACCATCGGCATTGACCACGGCTACGCAGCCATGAAAACCAACCATTGTGCCTTCCCCACCGGACTGGTGGAGTACGACCATGAACCCTACACCCAGCAGGATGTGCTGGAATACAACGGCAAATTCTATGTGGTGGGCAGCGGCCGCCAGCCGCTCCAGAAGGACAAAACCGCCACGGAGGATTACTACCTCCTGACTCTCGCCGCCATCGCCAGAGAGCTGGCCCACCGGGGCGCGGACCCCACCGCCGCCGTCCATCTGGCGGCTGGCCTGCCTCTCACCAGCTTCGGGCGGGACAAGAAGAAGTTCCGGGGCTACCTGCTCCGGGACGGCAAGCCGGTGCCCTTCCGCTACGAGGGCATCGCCTATACCGTCACCATTGCGGAGGTGTCCCTGTTCCCCCAGGGGTACGCCGCCGTCCTCACCCAGCGGGAGCTGCTGGACGAACCCTCCGTCATCGTGGCGGACATCGGGGGCTGGACAGTGGATCTGATGCGGTTGGACAACCGTATTCCCAACGCTGCCACCTGCCGGAGCCTGGAGCTGGGCATGATCCGCTGTCTGGACGAGATCGCGGAGCAGGTGCGCCGTTCCCTGGGCCTGTCCATGACGGCGGCACAGATCGAGAGCTGTCTCCGGGGAGAGGTGAGCAGCGTGGATGAAACCGCCAGGGACATCATCCACCGGGAGGCCGGAGCCTACGTCCGCCGCCTGCTGTCCGCCATCACCGAGAGCGGCCTGGACGCCCGTGCCATGCCTGCCGTCTTCCTGGGCGGCGGGGCCGCGCTCCTGAAACGCCACGTTTCGGCCACAGACGGCCTGTGCCGGCCTTTGATCCTGGATGACGTATGTCTGAACGCCAAGGGGTATGAACGCCTTGTTGGGCAGTTGTCGCGGGCTGCTCACACCGCAGGCGGGGGGTGATTTTGGTGGAGCTGCACTATGAAGCAATGGCTGGCCTATTGGCTGATCCCTGCCTATACTCCACAATTCGCGTTGGAAAAGTGGACCCGGAAACGGATGAAACTGTGGAGGCGCTGTATGATGAAGCGGGCCAATACTGCGAGGTCATCGCCCAGCGTCTGGACGCCTTTCATACAGATGAGTACCCGGCAAATGACCTGATGCGGTACCTTCACTGGCCGGACGATCCGAAGATGGAGACGGCGATCAGGGACAAGGTGCGTTCCGCCCATATCACAGTAGAAGCCAGTGGGGCCACCCTCTATGCCAAGCTGGAACTGGATATGACAGCGGATCTCACCATAGCAGAACTTGAGGCGTTCACCAGGCAGGTGGAATGTCAATACCAGGATGGATGGGGTGCGGAATTTGAGCTGATCACCATTCCAACATCGGATGAACCTGTCTATTTGAGACTGTGGCACGATGAGATCACTTTCTTTACCGGCGCGGTAAAAGACCGTTTCCTGGAGCAGCGCCGCCAGGAACGGGCCAGATTTCAGGCCGAGATCAGAAGCAGGACATCTCCGGCAGCAAAGCCCACCACGAAAACTAAAAGATGGACGGAGCGATGAGAAAGCAAACAGAACAGAAGCGGGCGCGGCTGAACCTCTCTCTGAACCTGTCTGCACCGCACCAGCGGGAAGCGTGGAACATCCTCCGTGCTATCCCTGCCGGGCAGCGGACAGACGCTGTTTGCCGAATGATCTGCAAAGGCCATAAGCAGGAGGACCTGCTGGACAGCATCCGGGCGGTCGTCCGTGAGGAACTGCACAGAGTGGAATTTGTCTCTGTAAAAGAAAAAAACGAGCAGCCGCAGGCCGGGGACGTGGATGACAACGTCCTCGACTTTCTGCTTGGACTACAACAGAAAGGAGATG
>ERZ808028.545-NODE-545-length-30335-cov-4.413114_pt1 | contig 30335 bp, 21 predicted proteins | sample MGYA00380184_ERZ808028 | MGnify/ENA primary metagenome ERZ808028 (study PRJEB31490, sample SAMN06133397) | mouse gut metagenome | isolation source: J8_1 | host: mice | place: China: Chengdu | collected 2015-05 ...
TGTTCGGTTTTTTCTGTCATCAAAAAAACACCACGAATTCAGGTGTAAATACTTCAAAAGAATAATTTTTCTAAAATGTTTGGAGAAACTATAGGGCTTTAGTGTGCTTTTTAAATAATTAGGTTTTATACCTTGTTGAAACGGTGAAAAATATGATAGATTAAATACTATGAAAAAACCACAATATATTTGTATGTACTTCTCAAGGAGACACAACATATTGTGTTAGCTCGAAAATAGACATATCCTGATTATTTCCCAAATCGGCCGAATATATTAGGGTTTTTTAAAGAGATAGAATACTAAAGCAAATATGGAATGCTTATAGAAATATCATTCCTAGAATAGCTTGATACAAGATATTGTGTTGAAAAGAATATGAAAATCTAAAAACGAAGAGTATAGGAAATAATGATAGACATTATTTTGCTGTAATTTTGCTCGTTTTTTTATTTTGGATTATAAAGAAGGAGGTGAAGTCTGCTACGACACAGGCAATAGAAATTTATGGCTGTTAATGCGTAGCAGACGTTGAGAATGGTTCAGATGATGACATATGACAGACAATCAATCTTAGCACAGTTAGAAGAAAAATACGGTCGTGAGGAGTTAAGTCCCTTACTACGTAAACATGAGCGTTTTGAAACAAGACACCCAGATGCAGATGATGCAGAATGGACAAAAGCGCTTAGCTTAGATGCTTTAGGCTTTTTAGACGAACAAGAGCCTTACTGGACATTCATTGCAGCACGTCTCCTTATTATGGAAACTTATAAAGAAGCTGCTGAAAAACGTGGCGTGGCAAATCCTGAAGAAGTATACACTAAATTCCCAGAACATATCGAGAAGTTAGTTGAAAAAGGTTTGTACGAAACATTTTTAGTTGAAAAATATACAGCACAAGAACGCGAGCAATTAGCGGCAATGATCGACCGCCATCGCGATGAAATTTTCACATATATTGGCCTAAAAACATTACTTGATCGTTACGTAACATGCGACTTCGATAAAACGCCTTTAGAGCTTCCTCAAGAGCGTTTTATGATTATCGCGATGACTTTAATGCAAGATGAAACAGAAGACCGTTTAACGAAGATTAACGAAGCCTACTGGGCAATGTCAAACTTATATATGACAACTGCAACACCAACATTATCAAATGCTGGTAAAACACATGGTCAATTATCTTCTTGCTTCATCGACACAGTAGATGACAGCCTACAAGGCATTTACGATTCAAACACAGATGTTGCGACACTTTCTAAATTTGGTGGCGGTATCGGTGTTTACATGGGTAAAGTACGTAGCCGTGGATCATCAATTCGTGGATTCAAAGGCGCTTCATCAGGCGTTATTCCTTGGATTAAACAATTAAACAACACAGCCGTATCGGTAGACCAATTAGGTCAACGCCAAGGTGCAATTGCAGTTTATCTTGATGTATGGCACAAAGATATCATGCCATTCCTAGATTTAAAATTAAACAATGGTGACGAACGTATGCGTGCGCACGATATTTTCACAGGTGTTTGCTTACCAGATATTTTCATGGAAACAGTAGAAGAACGCGGCGAGTGGTATTTATTCGATCCACACGAAGTTCGTACAGTAATGGGCTTTGATTTAGAAGATTACTACGATGAAAAACGTGGCGAAGGTTCATTCCGTGATAAATACATGCAATGTGTAGCGAACCCTGATTTAGATCGTACAACAGTAAATGCGATCGATATTATGAAACGTATTATGCGTTCTCAACTTGAAACAGGCGTACCATTCATGTTCTATCGTGATGAAGTAAACCGTCAAAATGCAAACAATCACCAAGGGATGATTTACTCATCAAACCTTTGCACAGAAATTATGCAAAATATGAGTGCAACAACATATGAATCAACAACACTTGAAGATGGCATCATCGTAACACGTCGTAAAGCAGGCGATTTCGTTGTATGTAACTTATCATCAATCAACCTAGGTCGCGCAGTTCCTGCAGATGTTTTAGAGCGTTTAATTCCAATCCAAGTGCGTATGCTTGATAATGTTATCGAATTAAATACAATTCCAGTAGCACAAGCAGAGCTTACAAACTCTCGCTACCGTGGTATCGGTCTTGGCACATTCGGTTGGCATCACCTAATCGCACAAGAAGGCATTGCTTGGGAAACAGATGAAGCAGTTGAATATGCAGACAAGTTATACGAAAAAATTGCGTACTTAACAATCCAAGCGTCTTCTGAACTTGCAGTAGAAAAAGGTAGCTATCCATACTATGAAGGTTCAGATTGGCAATCAGGTGAATACTTCACAAAACATGGTTACACAAATGATGCTAAATGGGATGCACTAAAAGAAACAGTTGCGAAACAAGGTATGCGTAACGGTTACTTAATGGCTGTAGCACCAAACTCATCAACATCAATCATTGCAGGTTCAACTGCAAGTATCGATCCAATCTTCCAAAAATCTTACTCTGAAGAGAAAAAAGATTATAAGATTCCAGTGACTGTTCCAGATTTAAACGAAAAAACAACTTGGTATTATAAATCAGCTTATTTCATCGATCAAAACTGGACAATCAAACAAAACGCTGCACGTGCACGTCATATTGACCAAGGGATTTCATTAAACCTTTACGTGCAAAATACCGTGAAAGCAAAAGACTTACTTGAGCTTCACATCAATGCTTGGGCTTCAGGCATTAAAACAACTTACTATGTGCGTTCAACATCCGTTGAATTATTAGAATGTGAATCTTGCGCAAGCTAATTTCATTATAAAACCAACAAAGGATGCTTATGAAAAGTATCCTTTGTTTTGGGTACATGAAACTATTCATGTACCTTTTTTTGCTTTTTTGTAACCTAAAAGTAATATAATTTTCACAGCTTACGTGTTAATGTTGATAAAAATGTGGTATTATAAACGTAATGAAATAAACGCGAATCTCATACAAGCTATTTGCTGCGTGCAGTGAAATTGTATGAGATTTTAGTTTGAAGAGGAGAGACATTGGCATGACAAAAATCGAACCACGTAAATTAATGGATAAAGAAGCACCTAACCGTTCAACTGCGATTGTAAACGGCCGTTCATCAAATGTTTTAAACTGGGACGACGTGCGTTTCAGCTGGGCTTATCCTAAATACAAAAAAATGCTTGGTAACTTCTGGACACCATTTGAAATTAATATGTCATCTGACGTAAAGCATTTCCCTGGCTTATCAGATGATGAGAAAGAAACATTCAAAAAAGTAATTGGCTTATTAGCTCTTTTAGATAGTATCCAAACAGACTACGCTGGTCGCGTGGCGGACTTCTTAACAGACTCAAGTCTCAATGCGTTAATGATTATCCTTGCGCAACAAGAAGTTATCCACAACCACTCGTATTCATATATTCTTTCAAGCCTTGTATCAAAAGATGAGCAGGATCGTATTTTCGATTACTGGCGCACAGAGCCTGTACTTGATAAACGTAATGAATTCGTTATTAAAGGTTATGAAAAATTCGCCGCAGATCCAACGGTTGAAAACATGTTAGACTCAATCGTCCATGATGTTATTTTAGAAGGTTTATTCTTCTACTCAGGTTTCTCATTCTTCTACCACTTAGCGCGTAACCAAAAAATGGTCGCAACAAGCACAATGATTAACTACATCAACCGCGATGAACAACTACATGTCGATTTATTCGTAAAAATTTACAAAGAATTATTAGAAGAATACCCACAATACGATACGCCAGAGCGCGCTGAATACGTTCAAAATGTATTCCGCGATGCCGCTGCACTTGAAATTGAATGGGCAAACGACGTAATCGGTGAAAAAATCGATGGCTTAGACATTGAAGATGTAGAAGATTATATTTACTTCTACGCAAATGTACGCTGCAGCCAATTAGGCTATGAACGTCCATTTGAAGGCTACCGTAAAAACCCACTAAAATGGATTAAAGCTTATGAGGATGTAGATCTTGGTAAAACAGATTTCTTCGAGCAAAAATCACGCCAATATACAAAAGTAAACGTTCAAGATAACGGTTTTGACGAATTATAATATAGTGTAAAGCACCAGCTGAGGGCCTGCCTCATCTGGTGTTTTTTTGTATGAATCGTGGTATAATTTGGTAAACATGCAAGGAGCTGATAGGATGCAAAAGCCGTTATTATGGGTGACATTTCACTTGCCGCAGGAATTGCTTGAGCCAATTAAATCCTATGTGGATGTGAAGATGTGGCAGGATCCAGAGTTTGATATGCCACAGGATGAGTTTGAAGCAGCAGCGCAGGAAGCAGATATTTTGTGGACAGTCGTTTCAAATCAAGTAACGGCGGATGTTATCAAGCGTGCACCAAAGCTGAAAATGATTGCGAACCTCGCAGTAGGTTATAACAATATTGATACCGAGGCTGCGACAGAAGCAGGAATTATCGTAACCAATACACCGGATGTTTTAGCAGATACAACGGCTGATTTGGCCTTTCTGCTTATGATGATGGCCGCACGTCGTACACTTGAAGGAGCGCGCGCTTTGTATCAGGGACAATGGAAGGGCTGGCAGGTGCTTGGTATGACGGGCATGGATATTCATCATAAAACATTAGGCATTATTGGTATGGGGACGATTGGTGAGCTTGTCGCAAAGCGTGCCACAGGCTTTGATATGAATGTTATTTATCATAATCGCCATGAAAAGCCCAATGCTTACGGTGCACAGTATCGCTCAAAGGAAGATTTATTGCGCGAGGCAGATTTCATTATTGTACTAACACCTCTCACACCGGCAACACGTAATCTAATTACTAAAGAAGAGCTTGCATTAATGAAAAAATCCGCAATGCTCATTAATGTAGCGCGTGGCGGCATCGTCAATGAAGATGATTTATATGAGGCTCTTATTAAAGGGGATATTTTAGCGGCGGCGTCCGATGTTTTTGTAGAGGAGCCAGTCCCAACGAAACATCCGCTGCTGACATTAGCGAACTTTACGGCATTACCGCATTTGGGAAGTGCAACAGTCGAGACGCGTTTAGGTATGGTTAGTCGCAATGTCGAATCACTTCTAGCGTATTTTAATAAGCATTCAATACCATTTAGAGTTGTATAAGGAGGAAGAAGCATGGTTTTAGCAAAAGGGATTACAGGTTTTTGTAAGGAATGTGATGTAACGACAATTGAAGAGAACGACTACAAAGAATTCCGTACGGCATGCTATGATGCAGCGCTACATCCAGAAGTGACACTTGTGAATATCGTCGAATGTGATTATCCATTTACATATCATAAAGCGTTATTTGATATTAATGATGAGCGTATGATTGTGCTTTTAAATAGCTACTATCCATTAGTGGGCTTTGCAAAAGATGATGATCCACTTGATTTTTGTGATATTCCAGAACAACTAACAGCACTTAGTGAGTATTACACATTGCTAGATGAGGATACGCTGTTGACATACCCGACAGGTAAAGAACTACAAGCATTAGACGGGGAAGAATTGGTGGCAATTGAGCACTGGAAACCGCGTAATCTAGGCGAAATTATTTTTAATACGTGGGATTAGGCCATAAAAAAGAAGTGGCTTATGTATAAAAACAATCGCTTCTATGAGCATAAGAAAAACCGGAATCGCACTAGGCGCGTTTCCGGTTTTTCGTTGCGAACACTAAAAAGGAAAAATGACGTGTTTTGTTCCAGTCACTTCTTTTTGTTGTAGTTATTTATTAAATAAATCAAATAGACCGCCGATGCCGCCTTCACCACTTGATTGACCGCCACCGCCTTGTGATACAGGTGCAGAGGCGAATACACGACTTGCTAAACGGCTAAATGGCATTGATTGAATCCAGACAGAGCCGGGTCCTTGTAACGTCGCAAGGAATAAACCTTCGCCACCAAATAACGATGTTTTGACACCGCCTGCACGCTCGATATCGTAATTTACGCGGTCCGTCATCGCGACTAAGCAACCTGTATCAATACGTAGACGCTCGCCTGGGCGCAGGTCTTTACGGATAATAGTACCGCCCGCATGAACGAATGCTAGGCCATCACCTTCTAGCTTTTGCATAATAAAGCCCTCACCACCGAAGAAGCCCGCACCTAATTTACGCTGGAACTCAACGCCAACCGACACGCCACGTGCTGCCGCGAGAAAGGCATCCTTTTGACAAATGATTTTACCATTATATTGGCTTAAATCCATTGGAATAATACGACCAGGATAAGGCGCTGCGAATGAGACATGTTGCTTACCATGACCTTGGTTTGTGAATGTAGTAATAAATAGGCTTTCACCAGTAATTAGTCGTTTACCAGCGCCCATTAATTTGCCCATAAAGCCACCAGCACCACTTGCTTGTGAGCCATCCCCAAAAATCGTTTCCATTTGGATGCCATCTTCCATCATCATCATTGCACCTGCTTCGGCAATAGCCGTTTCACCTGGATCTAGCTCAATTTCAACAAATTGCATATCATCGCCGTGGATTTTAAAATCGATTTCATCATTCTTCATATGTGTTCCTCCCGTAAATGCTATTTCATTTATATACGCATTGTGACCGGAAAAGTTTCAAATATAAAAAATCCATCGTTAGATACTTCAAAAAAACTGTATTTTCTGTTAATTTTAAAAAAAGACATTTGGGAGGATTGTGTATGAAATTAGCGCATTATATTGATGGGGCATTTTACATCAATGAAGAGGAAAAATATTTAGACGTTCTAAATCCTGCAACAAGTGACACAATTGCAGAAGTACCGATGGCCACGCTACATACACTAGACTTTGCCATACGCACAGCAGAGCAGGCTCAAAAAGTGTGGGGACAAGTACCAGCGCCAAAACGGGCAGATTATTTACTCGATATTGGTTATAAATTAAAGGAAAAAAAGGAGCAGCTCGCACGTATTTTGACCAAGGAGATGGGAAAGGTCATTGAAGAGGCACGTGGTGAAATTCAAGAAGGCATTGATATGGCCTTTTATATGGCAGGGGAAGGACGCCGTTTACTTGGTGAGACGACACCATCTGAACTGACAGATAAATTTGCGATGAGCGTGCGCACACCAGTTGGCGTCGTAGGATTAATTACACCATGGAATTTCCCGATTGGCGTGCCCTTATTAAAGGCATTCCCTGCGATTGTTAGTGGTAATGCGGTCATTTGGAAGCCGGCCTCTGAAACACCGATGATTGCCTATGAGATGGCGAAAATCTTTGATGAGGTTGGCTTACCAAAAGGTGTTGTGAATATTGTCTTTGGCTCAGGTGGAGACATTGGAACAGAGCTTGTACAAAATCCTCATATTAATGTCATTTCCTTTACGGGCTCTACATCGACGGGACGTAAAGTGGCAGAGCTTGGTGGCTATCATTTGAAAAAAGTGTCACTTGAATTAGGCGGCAAAAATGCAGTTATTGTCATGGATGATGCGGATCTTGATTTAGCAGTAGAAGGCATTGTGTGGAGTGCATTTGGTACGGCTGGTCAGCGCTGTACGGCATGTAGCCGTGTCATTGTGCATGAAGCGGTTGCCGAGCAGCTAGAGCAAAAGCTCATTACAGAAATCGAGAAATTAACAATTGGCAATGGGCTAGATGAGGCGAATAAAGTAGGACCGGTTATTAATATGGAAGCCCTCTATAAAATTCATAGCTATGTGGAGCTTGCGCAGCTAGATGGTGCAAAATTATTAACAGGAGGCCATATTTTAGAGGGTGATGATTTTGATTTGGGCTGCTACTATGCACCAACATTATTTAATCAAGTACGCCCGGATTCTCGTCTAGCACAGGAAGAAATTTTTGGACCAGTCATCGGCTTAATTCAAGTAGCGAATTTAGAAGAGGCAGTCGCCGTTAATAACAGTGTGACATACGGCTTGTCGAGCTCGATTTATACACAGGATGTCAATACGGTATTTCGTGCACAGCGTGATTTAGATACAGGAATCGTCTATGTGAATGCCGGTACGACGGGAGCAGAAGTCCATTTACCGTTTGGCGGCACGAAGGGGACAGGGAATGGTCATCGTGATTCAGGGGCGAGTGCGCTTGAGTTATATACAGAGCTGAAAAGTGTTTATATCGATTTTAGTGGACGATTACAGCGCGCTCAAATTGATTGCTAGTTAGAAAAAAGAGGCTTGAGACAAAACATATCATTTTCTTTTTTAAGACTTCGCAACGAAAAACCGGAACCGCGTCACAGCGCGGTTCCGGTTTTTCGTTGCTTATAGGAGCGACTTTACACGTATGTCAAAGCCTCTTTTTTATTATTTAAGGCTGTGCCTTACCTTCTAGCTGAGAGATGGTCACACATGTATAGCCCTTGCTTTCCAAGTACGTCAAGATACTATCTAATGCATCAGCAGTTGTTGGGTGGATGTCATGCATCAAGATGATGGCACCAGGATATAGATGCTGCTGAACGGCTTGTAGGGTAGAAGCGGCATTACGCGTTTTCCAGTCGAGTGTATCAACGCCCCATAAAACAGTTGGCTGTGATAATTGCTGCTCAAGCCCATGATTACGTGCACCATACGGCGGACGAATCGTTAACGGCTCAATGCCAGTTGCTTTTTTAATTAATGTATTCGAATGCTCAATATTTTTAAGTGCATTTGCGGCCGTCATTTTCGATAAGTTTTCATGTCCATAGGAATGATTGCCAATTTCATGACCACCCGCTACAACTGCCTTCGCAGTATCAGGAGCTTCACTTACAGATTTTCCAAGCATATAAAACGTCGCTTTTGCACGATGTTTTTTAAGTGTCTTTAAAATACGCGGTGTCACATTTTTATTCGGACCATCATCAAATGTAAGTGCCACATATTTTTTACCATGTGTATTTAATGAAAAGACCGGTACATCGTATTTTTGATTTAGACGATCTAATGGAATCGTCACAGATGTTAATTTGTCTGTGAAAGTATGTGGTTGATAATAAATTTTTAAATTGTTGCCATCTAATGAGAAATCGTTGAATTTTGACCAGCTTGGCTCGGTTAATTTATCGATTTTTTTTGCTGAAATCGCTAAGTTTTTATTTTTCTGCTGTAACTTGATACGCACTTCCTTTGACATACGGTTAAGACGGACATCTGTGCTAATGATATCTTGAATCGACACCAATTTTTTCGTATGGCGATCATATGTAAAGGTTTGCGCTGTTGTGATAACAGTACGGTCTTTTTGAAGCTCTTTTTGTTTTATGATAAAGCTTACCTTTTTATTAGACGTTGTCGTATTAACTGATAGGACTAATTTCTTAGCGTCTGATTTTGTGAATGCATCACGTTTTTTGTAAACCTTTTTCTGAATTGCATCGTCTACTTTTTCAACCCCTGTTAAAGGATACATTAGTGTATAGTTCTCCGCACGAGAAACTTCCTTATTGTATAAAATTCCTTTAACTGGGGATTTAAGAGATGTAACGACGACCTTGTTAACTTCTTGTTTTTTTGGTTTTGTGGGCTCTTCGCTAATTTTTTGTACAGCACCAGCGAGATTTTGCCCTGTTTGATTACTATTTAATAGGACAAAGAAACAACCTACTAAAACAATAAGTACGATAAGTAGAGCTAAATTAACTTTCCCTAATTTAGTCTTTGGAAACCATTGCACACTGAACCCTCCTGTAGCTTTTGTACCTTAATTGTACACTATCAAAAATAAAAAACCACAATTATCCGAAATTAGCTAAAAGTGGTTTTTTTTTATTAAAACAATGGTTCAATTGTTGCGACTTCAGATGGGCGGCCAATATGATATCCTTGGGCCGCATTACATCCATATTCGCTAAGTAATTCCAATTGCTCTTTATTTTCAACGCCCTCTGCAACAACGCGCATATTTAAAGAATGGCCAAATTGAATCATACCATGAATCAATTTTTGTGTTTTCTTTTGATATGTCAGTGTTGAAATGAACGTTTGGTCAATTTTAAATTCTTCAAGTGGTAGAAGCTGCATATAACGGAATGATGCATAACCTGTACCAAAGTCATCGAGTACAAAGCGAATGCCATCTGCTTGTAGTTGTTTCATTTGTGTAATGATAGATGATTCTGCTTCAGCTTCTAATGCGAATTTTTCGGTAATTTCAATTTGTAAAAGAGAAGCAGGGCAGTTTGTGCGCTCTAGCACTTCACGAATTAATTTCACCATATTTTTATCTCGGAACTCACGAACAGATGAGTTGATGCTGACGCGAATCGTGTGTCCGCTGTTTTTCCATGCAACGGCTTGCTCACATGATTTTTCAAGCATAAATGTACCGATGTCATTAATCAGACCCGTTTCCTCTGCAATTGGGATTAAAACATCTGGCGGGATAATACCAAGTTCAGAATCTTCCCAGCGTACAAGGGCCTCAACAGCTTCGATTTTATTTGATTCTAAGTTTAATTGTGGTTGGTATAATACTTTTAAATCTTTTTGATCGAGCGCAATCATTAAGCGTTTTTCAATCATTGCACGCTTGCTAAGTGCTTTATGGTCATCAATTGAAAGGCTAGCGATGGTGCTACCGCCCTCTGTATGAATTTTATCAATAATTGCATGAGATGCTTTTAATAGGTGGTTAAATGTTTGTTGGTCCTCTGGATATTTTGAAATACCCCCACAAATTGTTAGCGGCAGTGCCATGCCATCAATATAAATTGGATGTTGTTTTAAGTACGCTAGGAAGCCTTGGATGAACCATTCGCCAAGCGGTGTTAAAACAGCAAAATCATTAATTGTGATACGGGCCATTACACTATCTTGGAAGTACATTTTCATACGATTTGTAAATTCTTGTAGTAGGATGCTTTCCATTTCTTCATTGTATAACTCTTTTAATGAATAGAATTTATCGATGCTCAAGTAAACGAATGTGAAATGTTGTTTTTGATCAATCATTTCATTGACGATTTGCTCTAAGCGGTAACGATTCATTAAGCCGGTTTCTTGGTCTACATAGGCAATTTTTTCTAAACGCTGTTGTAGTAATTTTTTCTCTGTGATATCTTTTGCTAACACAAGATAATAATCAGGTGTTTTGCCAGAAGTAGTGACAGGGATAGCAATTAGCTCAACCCAATAAGATGTGCCGTCTTTCGTCATTTTTTCTACTTCACCCTGCCAAATCTTGCCGCTATGAATGACATTCCAAATTTCATTTACTTGTTCTGTACCCACATCTGTTTGAGGGAACATTTGCCACAATGTTTTACCTAAAATACGTTTTGGCGTCCATTTACTATATTTTAAGTAAAGTGGGTTGGCAAAGTTAATGAGACCTTCATGGTCAAGAGAGAGAACCATAAATGATTCTTCTAAGCCTGAGCGAAGGCAGCTAAGTTCTGCTACAGCACTTTCTTCTGATGAAAAAGCATTAAGGAAACGAACCATAATAATGCGTTCGTCTCTAATTGTTAATGCTTTTGCAAAAAGAGACATTTGCAGCATTTCTGAATCTTTTGTTAATAATGTGAAATTATTTAGCGTAAGTTCTTTGTGTGAGCGTAAAATAGTAGTAAATTGTTCTTCCGCCTTGTCTTGTTCATCATTAAAAATTGGTGGAAATTTACCTAATACCTCATCTGTACTGTATCCAAATACATTTTCACAATAGGTATTCCATGAAATAATATTTCCTTCATGGTCCAATGTCATCATAGGACTGTGAATGTGATTTAGTATCGGATTAGCATATTGAGAAATATTCTCGACTTCATTCATGTACGCAACGACTCCTTGAAAGTACTTTAATAAGTTCTATTATAAAGAAAAATGAGTTGTAAGTCATTACTAATGAATAGATAATTGGCAATAATCTTTACAAGATAGGGGAAAAAGGGTGAGAATAGAAGGATATTTAAAATTTAAAATAGGATTATTGTCTTTTATAAAAATAAAAATTAAGGGGTAAAAAGTATTGTATGAATAAACATCTAAAAGGTATTTTGATGGTCTTAATTGGCTCTATGTTATGGGGCGCTACAGGACCAATGATGGAGTGGATTTTACATGAAGGAGCAATAAATGCGTCCTTCATGCTAACAATCCGACTATTACTTGCTGGAATTGCGCTATTATTATTCATTAAGTGGCGTGGTCAAAATGTGACAGCGATTTGGAAAAATAAATATTGGGCTACGTCATTGGTATTATTTAGCTTAATTGGTATGTTAGGCGTACAATATACATTTGTAGCAACCATTAATAGTAGTAATGCAGTGTTTGCAACATTATTACAATTTTTAGCGCCAATTTTTATTATTTTATATGTGTCTTTTGCTAATAAAATGCTACCACCCATTTATCAGGTTTTAGGCATTATCGGGACACTTGTTGGCTTGTTTTTACTACTAACAAATGGGCAGTTAAATGAATTACTCGTAAGTAACAGTGCTTTAATTTGGGGTGTGGCACTTGGCTTCGCTTTCGCATTTTATACGGTGTACCCGGTAAAAATCATGAATGAATGGGGCGTTATGCAAGTGGTTGCGTGGTCGATGATTGTCGGCGGTAGTGTTCTTGGGATTATTTCAGGATTTTGGCAATGGGAGCAGTGGGCAGTGCTCATGCAGCCTCAAATTTTACTAATGATGCTCGGCGTTATTTTCTTTGGTACGATTGCTTTTGTGCTATTTCTCGGAAGCATGACGTATATTACACCTGTTGAAACGAGCGTGTTATCAAGTATGGAGCCGCTAACCGCAACAGCTGTATCGATTGTATGGCTTGGGCGTACGCTTGAGCTTTATCAATTTGTAGGCGTCGTTGTCATGTTATTATTTGTGACATGGTTATCAATAGAAGGAGACCGACAATCACGGAAAAATGCGTTAGAGAAGTAATGATTTACAGGCTTATGGTCAACTTGATGGCGGAGCCTGTTTTTTTGTGAGAAAATACGATTATCGAAATAAATAGAAAGGAAGATTGCGATGAAAAAAATTTTAGCGTATATGGGGCCGTATAAATGGCCAGCAATCATCGCACTCGCGTTCATGCTTGTTGAACTAGCTGTGGAGCTTATTCAACCACTTATCATTGGTAAAATTGTCGATGAAGGCATTATGAAAGGTGACATGACCTATGTAGTGACGTGGGGAAGCATTATGATGGGGCTTGGTTTACTCGCGTTTGCGGCTGGGATTACGAATTCCTTTTTCTCAGCACATGCCGCACAGAGCTTTGCCTATGATTTGCGTATTGCGTTATTTAAAAAAGTGCAGTCACTATCGATGCCTAATTTTTTGAAATTTCCAACATCAGCACTGATTACACGTCTAACAAATGATGTTACGCAAGTGCAGCAGGTATTCTTTATGAGCATGCGCTTTATGCTTCGCGCGCCACTTGTTGTTATTGGCAGTTTGATTTTAGTATTTTTCGTAAATGTGGAGTTAGCGCTTTATCTCGTTGCACCCGTACCATTTTTATTATTATTTTTATGGTATATGGTCAAAAAGGGCGGTCAGAGCTTTGAGCGTGTACAGCGCACGATTGACCGCGTCAATCGCGTCATTCAAGAGAATTTACAAGCAACACGTTTGATTAAAGCGTATATGCGTGGCCTGTACGAATCTTCTCGTTTTGTCAAAATCGCGCAAAAGTTACGTGATAACACGTCGCGTGCGCTTCAATTAATGGAGATTGTACAGCCGATTTTACTCGTTGTGATGAATGCGGCGCTACTTATTATTATTTGGTTTGGTGCGGAGCAGATCCAAGCTCGCTCGATGCCAGTCGGGGACCTAGTGGCTGTTATCAACTATGCACTACGCATTACCGGCAACTTTAGTATGTTTTCATTTATTATCGTATTATTTGCACGTGCAAAAGCATCGGCTGATCGTATGGAGGAGGTACTTGCTATTGAACAGGCAACCACTGCGACAACACTTAATCCGACAAAGGAAAATGATGCTGAGGTAACCTTTGAACGTGTAAATTTTTCGTATGTAGAAGGAAAAGAAATTTTAAAAGATATCGATTTTACATTGCGTCCACGCGAGCAAATTGCGATTATGGGGGCGACAGGTTCAGGGAAAAGTACATTGCTACAGCTAATTCCTAGATTATATGATGCAACGGCGGGACAAGTGACGATTGAGGGCGTTCCAATTGCACAGTGGCCAGTAGCAGCATTACGTGAAAAGATTGGCTTCGTACCACAGCGCTCGCTACTTTTTACTGGAACGATTTTTGATAATATCGTGTGGGGCAAAAAGGATGCAACGCCTGAGGAAGTTGAGGAAGCGTGTAAGAAGGCCCAAATTCATGATGCGATTATGGCATTTGATGACGGCTATCAAACACGTGTTGGTCAAAAAGGTGTCAATCTGTCAGGTGGTCAAAAGCAGCGCATTGCGATTGCGCGTGCGCTTATTCGAAAGCCTGCGATTTTACTGTTTGACGATAGTATGAGTGCACTTGATATCCAAACGGAGGAAAAACTCTGGGCTGCGCTTCAGAAGGAGCAGGCGACGATGATTGTCGTAACCCAAAAGGTACATACAGCCCAAGCAACAGACCGCGTTTTCTTAATGGATGACGGAAAGATTGTGGCATCGGGTACGCATGATGAGCTTTCGAAGACATCTCCTTTGTATGCGGCAATTATTGAATCACAACAGGAGGCGAGCGCGCATGTTTAAACCATTTGGCTACGAGCCCATTTTGACGAAGGACATGCTTCAAAAAAAGAAAAAACAGCGCGATAAAGCGTCTAATATGGGCGCTACTTTAAAACGTATTTGGCATTATGTAGATGAACAGCGCGCGTTATTGCTCATTGTGTTATTAATGGTAGTCCTTAGCTCAGGGCTACAATTACTAGGCCCGTTTTTAATTGGGCGCTTAATTGATGCGCATATTATTGCGCGTGAGCTTAGTGGTATGGCGACCATTATTGCGGTTATTGCGATTAGCTACATCGTATTGTCTATTACGTTGTTCTTACAAAATTATTGGATGATTGGCATTGCACAGCAAACTGTCTACCGCATGCGTACGGAGCTCTTTAATCAATTTCAAAAGTTACCGATTTCCTTTTTTGATCGTAAGCAGCACGGGGAATTAATGAGCCGCATGACGAATGATATGGACAATGTCAGCTCGACCTTAAATAGTACATTCATTCAAGTGTTTTCAAGTGTCCTAGTGCTGACGGGGACGGTTGTTGTGATGCTGACGTTGAGTCCGCTACTGACGCTCATTACAATGATTATTATTCCGGTGATGTTTATTGCGACGCGCTGGATTACACGTCGTACAGGGCCACTTTTTAAAGGCCAACAGCAGCGTCTTGGTACTTTAAATGGTATGGTCGAGGAGTCAATTTCAGGTCAACTAATTGTCAAAGCCTATTCACAGGAGGAGCGTATGATTGAGGACTTCACCGGGAAGGCGGATGAGCTACGGCATGTTGGCTATTGGGCGAATGTATACTCTGGTGGGATTCCAAAGGTCATGAACTTTTTAAATAATGCGAGCTTCGCGCTTGTTGCAGGTGCCGGTGGGATTTTAGCAGTCAACGGGCATTTATCCGTCGGTACGATTGTTATCTTTACCGAATATGCGCGGCAGTTTACACGTCCACTAAATGATTTAGCGAACCAATTTAACAATGTATTATCTGCGATTGCAGGGGCGGAGCGTGTTTTTGAGATTCTCGATGAAGAAGTCGAAAAAGAGCCGCATGCAAAACCTTTAAAAAAACGCTTGGCAGGACATATCAAATTTGATGATGTGACGTTTCGTTATGATGTGGCAACAGAGAAGCCAACACTTTCGAACATTAGCTTTGATATTCCAGCGGGGAAAACAGCTGCGCTAGTAGGTGCGACAGGCGCTGGGAAAACGACGATTATGCAGCTGATTGCACGATTTTACGATGTAGATGACGGGGAGCTGACAATCGATGGGCGCGCGATTGAGACGATTAGTAGAACGGATTTGCGCGCACAGATGGCCTTTGTGTTACAGGATCCATTTTTATTTGAAGGAACGATTCGAGATAATATTCGCTATGGTCGCTTAGATGCGAGTGATGCAGCAATTGAGCAGGCAGCAAAACAGGCGAATGCACATCAATTTATTGAAAAATTAGAGGGCGGCTATGATCATGTACTAACCGAGGATGGTGGCGACATTAGTCAGGGGCAAAAGCAATTATTGTCGATTGCACGAGCACTCGTGGCAGACCCGGCAATTCTACTTCTCGATGAGGCGACGAGTAGCATTGATACGGTGACCGAAATGGCGATTCAAGAAGCACTCGATCGTCTCATGAAAGGGCGTACGAGCATTGTCATTGCGCACCGTTTAAATACCGTGAAAAATGCCGATTTCATTTTCGTTTTAGAGCATGGCAAGCTACTCGAAGGGGGCCCACGCGAGGAATTATTCGCATCCAAAGGGCGCTATTACGATATGGTCATGCAAGGGAAATAGTTCAGAAAAAAAGAAGAGGCTGGGACATACGTATAAAAACAACCGTTCATATGAGCATAAGAAAAACCGGAACTGCGCTGTAGCGCGGTTCCGGTTTTTCGTTGCGAACGCTAAAAAAAGAAAATGACGTGTTTTGTCCCAGCCACTTCTTTTCGTTATAAAACGATAGCTTACACAATAAACAATCGTTTCTTAAAATAGGCTGGTCGATCCGCGCGCAAATTCCCTGTGAAGAACGACGCATATGGTATAAAGCGCATGAAAAGCCATGATATAAGAATCGACGGAATAAAGCTCACGAGCGTATAGCCAACGATGCCATAATCGAAGAAGTTATTAAAAATTTTATCAAATGAAATATGGGCATACATAATAATGAGTGAATGCCGCTCAACGACCTCTAGTACACGCAGGCGAATAAATTTCGTAATAAACTGGAATGTACCAAGTAGTACGATAATGCAGGCGATTGGAATAACGATATCAAGCACAGGATGATTGTAGTGAATAAATTTCATACTAACATGATAATCAAGCGCCCCAATCCAAACAGCGCGCATTGCCCATAGTACGATGCCAAGACTGATTACATAAAGAGCGAGTGGAATGTGCTTTAGTAAATCGCGTGCATAGTAACCAATCGCAAAATAAACAATCGCCATAAGGGCCACATCTAGATTCCACGGCACAAAAATGGCTTGCGAAGCGGCATCTGCTGCGCCGCCTACTATATCAATGACATAGTGGCTCTCTAGCTGTGCGAGTATGTAGAAGCTAATCAGTACAGTGATTTGCAGCCATCGTTTTAAATAATGGGTCATGAGCATAAAGAGCACATAAACCGTTACAAGTGTTGTGATAAACCAAATAACAGCGTAGCAACCACGTGCAAAGCGTCCACCAACTACGATAGAATAGAAATCATTGAGATAGTAATCCAACGAATCATTTCCGGTTGCGAATGCTAAAATATAGCGTAAAATCGTAATAAGTGACACGAAAAATACGTAAGGAATCATCAATTGCAACATGCGTTTTTTAATCGACTTGCCAATTGCTTGATTTTTTGAAACGGGACGGAAAAACAAGCCGCTCAGTAAAAAGAATGCGGGCATGTGAAACCAATAAATATACGTTAAAATGGGATGGTCCATTTCACCAGGGTAATGGCCGATAACCACGAGAATCATTAAAAATCCTTTGATGGCATCGACCCAAGTTAAACGTTGTGTCATGTATTTGCCTCCAAACCTTATATATTTTATACCCGTGATGTATTTTAGAAAAGTATTTATTTTGATAACAAAAGATTACAAAACAATTTCAAAAACATAATAGAAGGTGGTTCTAACTATGCAGCTTTTCGCAATGAAAGCCTCTTATCCGTTAGATGAACAAACAAAACAAGAAGTAACTGAATTATTAACACGTGCAACAGCACAGGACGACGTAGATTATAGCGTGTTAATGCACGCACCATTTTGGCAAGCAGCCGAGCAACGTGGCTTTTTTGTCTTAGTCTATGATGATGACAAAGATTTATTAATCGGCGCATTAAGTGCGCTTGATTTATTCGGCTTAAATTCGTATGAATGGGCAGCAGTTGTTGACCCAGCATATCGTCGTATAGGTATTGGAGCAGAGCTTGTAGCAGGCTTTAAGCACGGACTATCTGAACGTGAATCAACAGGTGAAATGGCAACAACGTATCCAAGTGAAGCAGCGGAAGGATTCTTAAAAAGTGTGGGCTATGAATACAATTCATCAGAGGCAACACTGAGCACGAAAGCAGCCGAGCAGGCACTTGTCTTCCCAGAGGATGACGATATTCGCCCATATGAGCAAGGGGATTATTTAGCACTTCAACATATGATGGAAGCAGGATTTGGTGACCTAGCTGAAGAAACCGAACAGCTTGTCGCGCAAACAGAAAAAAATGATCATATGCAGCTTGCGATGTATATTGAAGACGGCGTAGCAGTTGGGACGATTTCAACAACTGTACGTGACCACGAGCTATGGGTGACAGCCTTCACTGTAGAGCCAGGCTATCGCCGTTCAGGTATCGGTACGAATTTATTAAAATGGGCACAAAATGAAGCTGTGAAAAATAATCAAACCGAAGTATTATTAGATGTTGAAACAGATAACGACGAAGCACTGAATTTATATAAAAAAGCAGGCTTTCACGTAAAAGGGCAAGTTGATTACTACGTTGTAAAATAACAATAAAAGAGCAGCTATCTATAGCGGATAGCTGCTCTTTTTGTTTTATAATAAAAAATCCGTCATTGATTTTCCGATTAAGTGAAGCTCATGCATCGCGCGTGTCGTTGCGACATATAATAATTTACGCTCAAGCGGTGTATCACGGAAGCCTTTGTCATCGCATACAATCATGACGGCATCAAACTCAAGCCCTTTTGATAAATGACTTGGTACAACAAGCAGCGCCTGCTGATCGATTGCGGCGCCCTCATCGAGTAGCTGCGCGTGAATACCGGCAGCTTGTAATTCCTCTGAAAAGCGCTGTGCCTCATCAGTCGTTTTACAAATAAGCGCAACGGATTGATGACGCGATTGGATATCGGTAAATAATTCCCCGATTTGCGCAGCATCAAAGGCTTTTTGAGCGTGGAACTGTGGCTCGAGACCATGTCGCACAACAGGCTCAACAAGCGGTAAATCTTCGTCCATTTTCGATAAAATCTTATTCGCTACAGCCATAATTTCAATCGTCGTACGATAGCTTTTTTGTAGGGTCTTGTAGCTTGCACGCGGGAATAAATCACGTACAGGCCCCCAGTCCGTCAGCGAACGGTAGCTATGGATTCCTTGTGCAAGGTCGCCAACCATCGTAAACATATCGGTGTCTAAGCCTTCTTTTAATGCAGCCAGCTGGAAGAGGCTATAATCTTGCACCTCATCAATAAAGACAACGCGAATTTTATGCTCCTCTTTAATGCCTTTGATTTTAGCATGTAGGAAAAACAGCGCCGCAAGGTCTTCATTGGTCCATTTTTCTTTTGTGTGCGCAAGTTGGAATTTTTTACGCTGCGCTTTAGTCCAGTGCGGTGCGACCATTTGCTGTACAGCATCCTCTGTCAAAAAGGCGCGATATAGCTTTTTGACATTATGTTTTGAGAAGCGCTTCATATAGCTAGAAGCAGTCGTTTTGGTTTCTTTTTCAATCGATGGAATGCGACGGTCGCGCTCATCAATCCAACGTGTTACTTCTTTTTTACGGCGCTCGGCATCAAAAATATTGAGCGCCTTACCGATGATGTCATCGTATTTCTTATTTAAAGTATATAAAATTTGTTTTTTCTTTTGGCGTACATGGCTTTGAATCACCGATTTCATTTTTTTAACACGTTCTTCAATTGGCAAATACGCGTAATCCTCAAGGAATAGCTCCTGCAAATGACTAGCACGTAAAATACGGTATTTATCGATGTAAACATCTTCAAATAATACCGCCATTTCCTTCGCCAGTTCATCAACATATTGTTGCATCATATCGCGGTATTCAAGCGAGCCCTTTAGACGCGGAATATTCAGGTCAACTTTACGTTTATTAAGCGCCACAAGTTGTTCTAAATAGTGATTAGGATCCTCTAACTTCAGCTTGAGACCTGTTGCATCACGCACATAATCTGCGAAGGTAGACTGACGAATTTTTCCGACACCAAGCTCTGGTAGAACATCAGCGATATAGTCGATGAATAAATTATTTGGTGCTAAAATCATGAGCTGTGAGGCATTGAAATGTTCACCCATCGTATATAAAAAGTACGAAATACGGTGAAGTGCAATTGTCGTCTTTCCAGATCCGGCAGCACCTTGTACGATAATTGGCTGTTTTAGATGCGCTCGAATAATTTCATTTTGCTCTGCTTGAATCGTCGAGACAATTTCTGTTAAACGCACGTCGGCTTTTCCTGCTAATGCGTCTTGTAGTAATTCATCATTCGTCGTTAAATCAATATCACGTACTTCGAGTAATTTGCCATGCTCAATTTTATATTGGCGCTTTGAAAATAAATGACCGTTCATTTCCTCGCCATTGACGTCATAGGTTACGTCACCTAAACGCCCATCATAATAAACATTCGCAACAGGGGAGCGCCAATCGACGACGACAGGCTCCTGTGTTTCTTTATCAAATAGCGATGTTTTCCCGATGTATAATTTTTCAGCTGCTTCGCCTTCCTTTTGAAAATGAATGCGTGCGAAATAAGGCTTTTGCATAATGGCTTCTAAGCCTTCCTTTTGATTACGTGCCATATCAAAGAAGCGAGCATTCGTTAAAATATTTAAATAGCTCGAGCTTGAATCTAAATATTCTAAGTCAGCCATCGATTTACGAATATTGTCCTGAGCCGTTTCAACGTCACGCGCCGATTCTTCGAGCACATTTGCCATATAGTGTTTGACGTATGCTAAATGACTGCGCTCCTGTTCAAATTCTGGATGCTGCATGAAAAATCCCTCCATCAAAAAGTCATACCCTCTACTATACGCCATTTTTTTCGACAACAAAAGTTTTCGCTAGCTTTGGCGATATGAACCGAGAGAAATGGCTTATCACACGCGAAAGCGTCTTTTGCCTACGACTTATTGTTAATTATGTGACAAGGTATGCCAATAGCCCGGTAAAACATTCGTATTACCATAAAAACCATGTGTAATGCCTCTATTAAATCGGTTCAGTTAATATGAAAAAGCAAATAATTAGTAATCATAAGAATTGAAACAGGCCGTTTTCAACCCGTAGAAGCTTAAAAACGCCCCATTTTCTATGTTTTTGGGTAGTTTTTTTAATTGACCATGCTAGAAAAACCTCGATCTTTTAAATGGCGCTATTTTCCGGCAGAGGCTCAAAATGAACCCAAAAAGGCACAAAATGGGATAAAAATGCCCTATTTTGAGCGACCTCAATTGAAAAGTTATCGTAATTACCGCCAAATTTTTAGTAGTTATCTTGCAAAAGTCTTTATTTAAACAAATGATTAATAACTTCGTATGTATATAGACGGATGGCTGACACTTATTCAAAAATATGTCGTATCCAAAACACGCCAGTTGGGGTTTTCATTCGCAGCTACAAAATAAAAAAGAATCGCTTAGTAGAAATAAGCGATTCTTGTTATTACCATTTAGCGATATGCTCCTCGCATGTGCCAAGTAGCTGTTGAATATGAAAGTAGGCGCCGTTGTCCATTTTGACGCGCCCATTGTAATAACCGACCATTTGATGAACTGCTGACGTCACAAGCTTCGCATCTGATTCGGCGACACGCTCGAAAAATGGGGTGAATGTTAGCTCCACATCTTTTGAAAAACGCGTCTTTACTTTCCATGGCTTCATATAATCGGCAGCATCATAGGCGAATAATACATCCTCATGAATTTTCGTCATATGCCCATCAATGAACAGTGCATTTTCTGTCATACCGGTGCCATCTGTCCATGAACCACCAAGATTTAAGCCAACACGATGGAAGCCCAGTCGTTGGGAGGCCATTCCCCAGTTCCATGTTGCCACGCGCGGCCATATCCCACGCCCGTAGTCGAGAACAGCGAATGATTCGAGTGGCTCAAAGAGATACTTCTTATCACCGAGTTTGACATAGCCAGTAGTTGGTAGGCTATGGTGCTTCGCTGTGAATTGGAAGGTTTTGCGGTTCCATGGAATAACAACATTGAGCGATTCATCGCCCTTTGGATGGCTAATTGTCAGCTCCGCTTCGAGTATATCATCATCAAAATCAGGTACATACACACTTAGCTTCGTTTCATGCTGAGCTGTATGTAGAATGTTGATTTTCATTTCACTATTATTGAAGGTGACAGTTTGTAGTACTTCCTCAGACATTTTTACGTGATGACTCAGTGGTGGCAATGTAATTGTTTTTTCGAAAAAGCGCTGTGTTTCATATTCTAGGAAGTAGACAAAGCACACGACCGCATAATCGAGGTGGCTAATCGTCGCTGAAAATAAAATTTCATCGCCAAAGACACACCAATAATTCCACTTTTTCTTACGCATAAAATGACCCTTCAAATTACTTGTAATCAATGGTTGTCGAGCATAGCCGATTGCTTGGGGATTTAAATTCCCTTTTTGGTCGCAAAGCATCGTCGGCTGCAAAAGTTCTTTTTCAGCGTGCTGTGTCAATGTCTAAACATCCTTTCCGTACAAACGTATATAACCTCATTGTAGCAAAAAAATACTAAGGTGTCTTACTGAATTTGGCCCCTAAAATAGAAAAGGAGAATCGCAATTTTTTGCGATTCTCATGTAGTTAAGAAAACAGTCCAGCCCAGAAAAATCGGATGATTTCTTCTGCTCCTTGGCGAGGTGTTTCAAAGAGACGTGTTTCATCATAATCAGTATAACGTCCAACATTCATTAGCGCTAAAAAGGTATGCAAAATAAATGTCACATCTTTTTTAGGAATCGTTCCAAGTAGCATTTCTCGTTCGAATGCATCACGAATCGCTTCATGCATAAATTCCTCCGATGCATGAACACTTTGTTGTTGTGCAGGCGACAAGCTAGGGAAGGCCTCGCGAATAAAATTATTAATATCGACATTTGCTGTGGCATTGGCATACACTTCAAGTAAATTAATTAAGCGTTCTTTAAACGAATAGCGTTCGTCTGCAAGCACACACTCGGTCCTTTTTTTTATGCGACTCATCAGTTGAATAATCGTTTCGGTGAACAGTGCAGCTTTTGAATTGTAATAATAATAAATTGTTGCCTTCGTAACATTCCCAGCTTCTGCTATGCTATCCATTGAGACAGCTTTATAGCCATGAGTCATGAATTCTTTTGATGCAACGATTAGAATTTTTTGTTGCATCGGTATATTTTGCGAATCTTTTTTTGGTCTACCAATTGTTCGCCCAGTTGTCTTTGACATCAAGGGGACCCCTCTTTTCTAAAAATAATTACATAATTATACCATGAAGTGGGAAAAGTTAATTAGTGAACATACTTGAATAATTAACTATCGAGTATATATAATTAGTTAGAAGAAAAAAGGAGGGTTTTTTACATGAAGAAGCATCCATTAGAATTATGGGGCAATTTAGTCGCAAGTAAGAAGGGGCGCTGGCTATCACTTCTATTTTGGATTTTACTTGTAGCAGTAGTGTCATTTAGTTGGCCACAAATTAATAGCATCGATAATGTGTCGAGTGAAAACTTAAAAGACACAGAGATGTCAAAACAAGCTGCAAAAATTGTAGAAGAACAATTCCCGGATGATTCGGGAACGCCATTATTACTTGTGTGGCATCGTGAAGAGGGGCTTACACAAAAGGATTTAGAGAAAGTGCAGGCACTGTATAAAGAATTGGACGAAAATCCAGTGAATGCACAATCACTTGTACCACCACTTCATAAAACACCACCACAAGCGTTATTAGAAAGCGTTTCAGAAAATGGCTCAACGCTTGTGACACCTGTATTTTTTGAAAAGGGCGCGAATACAGAAGCCTTTGAAAAAGGATTAGATGACATCACGAAATTAGTGAAGGATGATGTGTCATTAGAAGGTAAGTATGATGGCAATGATGAACTAAACTTACGTTACACAGGTCCAGTAGCGATTTCAGTAGATGCAACCGGCTTATTTGCGAGTGCCGATGTGAAGTTGATGATTGCGACGGTGCTTTTAGTACTTGTTTTACTTATTTTAATTTACCGTTCGCCATTACTTGCTATCATTCCAATTATTGCGGTAGGTCTTGCTTATGGTGTCATTAGTCCAGCACTTGGCTTTATGGCTGATCATGGTTGGATTGATAAGGATGCACAGGCAGTGTCCATTATGACGGTATTGTTATTTGGTGCCGGCACCGATTATTGTTTATTCCTGATTTCAAAATATCGTGAAATTTTATTAGAGGTTGAGGATAAAGGGAAGGCGATGGCACAGGCTGTTAAAGAGTCAGGTGGCGCTATTTTAATGAGTGCGTTAACAGTAGTTGCGGGTCTTGCAACGCTTGCACTTGCTAACTACGGTACATTTGAGCGCTTCGCTGTACCATTTAGCTTTGGCGTACTAATTATGGGCTTAACAGCATTGCTTGTATTGCCAGCATTACTTGTTATCATTGGTCGTGCTGCGTTTTGGCCATTCGTTCCACGTACAGTAGAAATGGAAGAGGCACGTGCTAAAAAACGTAATAAACCATTTAAACAACATCGTCCACAGCATAAATTTAGTCAAAAAATCGGGAATCTGGTTACAAGTAAACCGATGACCATTATTATTGTGACGGTTATTTTATTAGGTGCGCTTGCTGCATTTGCACCGAAAATTAAATTCACATTTGATATTTTATCATCATTCCCAGAAGACATGACGTCTCGCGAGGGTTACACATTAGTAGAGAAAAACTTCTCTCCAGGTGAGCTTGCGCCAGTACAAATCATCGTCGATACAGATGGCAAGGATATCGATCTCCAAAAAGATTTAGAGAAATTAAACTTTGCTGCGAGCGTTGATGAAAAACGTGTCGGTGAAAAAGACGAGGCGATTCAGCTTTATCAATTGGATTTTAAAGACAATCCATATGCAGCAGAATCATTAGATAATATTCCTAAAATTAAAGACAAAGCCATTGCACTTCTTGAAGATGCAGGGGTAAGTGATGTGAAGGACCGCGTGTGGATTGGCGGCGAAACAGCCTCTCAATACGATGAGATGAAAGTAATTGAGGATGATGAAAAAATCATTATGCCTGTTATTATTGCGTTAATTGCATTGCTATTATTAGTGTACTTGCACTCAATTACCGCAACCCTTTACTTGATTGCAACCGTTATCCTATCGTACTTCTCAGCGCTTGGTCTTGGCTGGATTGTGCTACATTACGGTATGGGCATTGACGCTATTCAAGGCTCGATTCCACTATATACATTCGTATTCTCGGTTGCACTTGGTGTCGATTACAACATCTTCATGGTGTCAGAAGTTTGGCAGCGCCGTAAGCATAAGAATTTAAAAACCGCGGTATCAGAAGGTGTTAAATATACAGGTAGTGTGATTACGTCCGCTGGTTTAATTTTAGCGGGTACATTCGCGGTGCTTGCGACATTACCAATTCAAGTATTAGTTCAATTCGGTATTATTACCGCAATCGGTGTCTTACTTGATACGTTTATCGTTCGACCACTTCTTGTACCAGCACTTACGATGAAATTTGGTCGTGCTGCATTCTGGCCAGGTAAGCTTTGGAAAAAGAAAGTAGATGAATAACGAACGTTGTGGTATCGTTGAATCGAATAGATTTCATAGGAGTGAGTCATTGTGAATAGTCAATCATTATCAGTAAGAGAAGCCATCTTAGAGCGCCGTTCAGTTGGTGTATTTAATAAACAACCTGTAGATGCGCAAGATATTTTAGACATCATCAACGATGCTGTATGGGCACCGAATCATAAAAATCGTCAACCATGGCGCGTTATTCTTGGTATTGGTGAAGGATTACCAAAAGTATTGGACATCATTCGTGATGTGACAATCCCAAATCACGCGCATTTAACGGCAGAGGACATCGAGCATAAAATGACGAAATTCTTATCACCAGGTGCGTATGCATTTGTGGTGGTACCAGAAGATTTACGTCAGCATGAGCGTACAGAGGATTTTGCGGCAGCGAGCTGCTTCATCCAAAACATGATGTTACTTGCATGGGACCGTGGTATCGGTTCAATTTGGAAAAACCCAACATGGTTAGACAGCCCGGAATTCACAGAAGCCATTGGTGCAAAACCAGGTGAACGTGTCATTGCGATGGTTCAACTAGGCTATTTTGACAAAGTTCCTGCGAAGAAAACACGTAAAACAGCAGAAGAAATCGTTACATTCTTCGGCGAATAATCCACAAAAAAGAAGGAATCGCGCAAAAGCGCGATTCCTTCTTTTATTATCATGATTTTTTAATTAAATTTTTTCGATTGATGCAATTTCAGTTAGATAATCAGATACGACACGTAGGCCTTTATCGAAGTTTTCTAAGTGGAAGTGCTCGTTTGGTGCATGGAAGTTTTCAGTTGATAGCGCGAAGCCCATCATGATAACGGGTGCAGCTAAGATTTCATCGAATGTAGAAACGATTGGAATCGAACCACCTGAACGGATGAATGCTGTTTTTTGGTCGTATTGTGTTTCATAAGAATGACCAGCAGCTTGTACATATGGGTGATCAAATGGTGCGATAAATGGTTTCCCTTTATCGAATTCAGTAATTTCGATATCAACGCCTTCTGGTTGATGTTTCGCTATATGCGCACGAAGTAGGGCAACAATTTCATGTGGATCTTGATTTGGTACAAGACGACATGTGATTTTTGCGCCAGCTTGTGCAGGAAGAACGGTTTTCACACCTTCGCCAGAGAAGCCACCAAATACGCCGTTAATTTCAAGCGTTGGACGAGCCCATGTTTGTTCAAGATATGAGAAGCCTTCTTCACCGAATAATGTTTTGACGCCAGCCTCTTCTTTCATTTGCTCTGCATCAAAGCCAAGCTCAGCGTAGGCTGCGCGCTCGTCATCAGAGATAGGTAACACGTTATCGTAGAAGCCTTCAACCGCGATATGACCGTTTTCATCGTGGAATGACGCTAAAATATCCGCTAATACGTGGATTGAGTTATGCACACCACCACCGTACATACCTGAGTGAAGGTCACCTTTTGCTGTACGAACATCGATTTGAATACCAGTTAAGCCACGTAGTGAATACACAACAGCTGGTTTACCAGGTGCATATAAAGAAGTATCTGAAATTAATACAACATCTGCTTTTAAGTAATCTTTGTGGTCTGCGATAAATTGGTCTAAATGAACAGAACCAATTTCTTCTTCCCCTTCGAAAATAACTTTTACGTTTACAGGAAGTTTTTCGTCTGATGCAAGCATAGCCTCTAGCACTTTAACGTGCATAAATACTTGGCCTTTATCATCTGAAGAACCACGAGCATACATGATATTGTCACGAATTTCAGGTTCAAATGGCATGCTGTCCCAAAGCTCAACAGGGTCTACTGGTTGTACGTCATAGTGACCGTATACAAGAACTGTTGGTGCACCTTCAGCGTGTAACCAGTCAGCTGTTACGACAGGATGGCCCGCTGTATCGTGAATAGTCGCATTTTCCATACCAGCAGCTGTTAATAGGTCAGATAAGTGGTTCGCTGCTTTGTACATATCATCTTTATGTTCTGAAAGAGAGCTGATGCTTGGAATGGCTAAAAAAGCTTTCATTTCGTCAAGATGACGTTCGCGATTTTCTGTAAAATATTGATTTAAATTTTCTAATTGAGTCACTGAAAATCCCTCGCTTTATTATTTTCTATTTGCACTACAAATTATATCATAGCAACAATTGGAAGTCTTTTAGCGCGTATAATTTAAGAAAAGTGGTATAACAGAAGTAATACGAGTGGAGGAGGACGGAAAATGGAGTTTGTATTTTTAGCGATACTACTCGCACTGTCGAGCTATTTTGCGGCAGCAGAAACTGCGCTAACGGCAATTAATAAAATGAAAGTAAGATTACGAGCCGCAAACGGGGATGCGCGGTCGATTCAAATGTTAAAAATTATTGAGAAGCCGGACCGTATGATTACGACGGTGTTAATTTTAAATAATGTCGTCAATATTTTACTGCCAACGATTGTGACAATTATCGCGTTAAATCACGGCTGGAAAGTATCGCTCGCAACAGCCATTTTAACGATTGTCCTCATTTTATTTGCGGAAGTGCTACCAAAAACAATGGCAGTGACCTATGCGGAGCCGATGTCCTATTCAAAACCTGTGTTGATGCCAATTTATTATTTAGTAAAAATATGTACACCAGTTGCGATCATTGTACAAGGTTTTACAAATATTTTTATTCGTATTTTGACTCGTGGCAAGGTAACGGAGGCGAAGATGACGAAGGATGAGGTGCGTGCAGTTATCGATATTGCTGAAACATCTGGCGCCTATGATTCAATAGAAGGAAAGCGTTTAAAAGAAGTACTCGATTTTCCTGATAAGGATGTCGAGGACGTGCTTGGTGCGCATCGAACGGAAATTGTCGCACTGCCGGTTACAGCGGACTTTGATGCGGTGCGCGATGTGATTTTAAATAATGGCTACACACGTTACCCGGTGTATGACGGGGATATTGACCATATTGTTGGGCTGTTTTTATCGAAAAAGCTCGTTGAGTGGTCGATTGAGCCGCAGCGTCCGCTCACAGAATTTCTTGATACAGAACCATTATTTGTCGTGGCGAATTTAGATGTAGAAAAAGTGTTTAAACGGATGACGGGAGCTAAAAAGCATTTAGCGATTGTCTTAGATGAATACGGAGGCACATTAGGAATTGTGACGACTGAGGATATGATTGAAGATATGATTGGACAGGAAATTGAGGATGAAACCGACCGTGATAGTCCGCTTATTTACGAGGCAAGCGAATCGGTATTGATTTGTAGTGACCGCATTGAAATCGAGCAGGTGAACAAGTTACTACACGCAGAAATACCATTCGACCATGATATTGTTGGGGGACTAATACTGGAGGAAATGCAGCGCCTGCCACGACCGAATGATGTATTTGAAGCATTTGGCTTAACCTTTACAGTAAATGAAGTAGAGGGCACACATGCGACAAAGGTGACAATCGTGAAAGGTTCATAAGATGAAAAAAGGGCTTCTACATAGCGTAGCAGTCTTTTTTTATGCGCTTTTCGGGGTACATTACACGAAAAAGTTCCAAACCTTACATGATTGTAAGGTAAATGAAAGTTAAGTCGATGGAGCGTAAGGTAAAACTTCGCGATAATAAGAATGTAAACAACAACACATAACTTTAACAATACAGCTGGTACACAGCTATAAATAGACAAATAAAACTTTAGGAGGTTTAACGTTATGGAAACTTTACAAACAACTACACTAAATGAAGTATATGAGGAATACAATCGCTACATCTATCATCTTTGCTTAAAACTTACACGCAATAAAGCAGAAGCAGAAGATTTAATGCAAGAAGTTTGGGTGAAAGTCGTACGCTACGAATCATATGTTGCACAAGTTGATCATTTAAAAGCCTGGTTAACAACAATCTGCATGAATACATTCCGCGACCGTTACCGTAAAAATGTACGTCGCAGCAAATACATGATGAACCAACCTGATACACTTGACGTGCCAGTGCTTGATTTAGTTCCAAACGATGACCTATCTACGGAGGAGTTAATCGAAAAGGAAGATGTCGCAAAGGTCGTACAAGCAAAAATCAGCCAATTAGACGGTATTTACAAAAATACATTACTTTACTTTTACGTACACCAACTTTCTTTAATCGAAATCGCTGACATTATGAAAGTATCAATCGGTACAGTAAAATCACGCCTATTCCGCGCGAAAGCACGCCTAAAAGAAATGGTATTATCAGACGAAGCCGCAACATCAGCAATTATGGCTTAACCTAAGTGATGAAAACGCCGTTTAGTGCTGATGGGCGTTTATAGCGCTCGACAAGTGACGACTAGTCGCGACAGAGAGTGCGAAACGACCCGAAGCACTGGCGTTTGAATCCGGATAGAATAAGTGATGAATCGACTCGTTCAGATTCGAAGGGCAAATAAAGCTTCTGACAAGCGGCGACTAGCCGCGTCGGAAGAAGCGATTTGACCCGAGAATCTAGTCGATGAATCCGGATAACGATAAGTGATGAAAACACCGTTTAGTGCCGATGGGCGTTTATAGCGCTCGACAAGTGACGACTAGTCGCGACAGAGAGTGCGAAACGACCCGAGGCACTGGTGTTTGAATCCGGATAAAGAAAAACGCC
>ERZ808028.547-NODE-547-length-30273-cov-7.059478_pt1 | contig 30273 bp, 35 predicted proteins | sample MGYA00380184_ERZ808028 | MGnify/ENA primary metagenome ERZ808028 (study PRJEB31490, sample SAMN06133397) | mouse gut metagenome | isolation source: J8_1 | host: mice | place: China: Chengdu | collected 2015-05 ...
CAACTAATCGGTCGAGGGCATGACCAAAGGTGGATAGGTAAAGGAAGAAGATGGAGGATAAGATAGAGCTTAGAATAGAGTTTCTTGTGTGCAGTTTTGAAGGTACATGGAAAAACACTTGCTATATAAGATACGAGGAAGTATAATATAGTTAGTGTTTCTTTAGATTAAAAGAATAGAGAATAATCCTCGATAGCTCAATGGTAGAGCACACGGCTGTTAACCGTGGGGTTGTTGGTTCGAGCCCAACTCGGGGAGTTAGAAAAGTTCCGTAAGCGTTAGCGTTTGCGGAACTTTTTTATGGGAAACAAGATATTAAAAAAATCCAATAAGGGAGAAGGCGGAGCGGAAGTGATATGTTGGAGAAAAAGAAGATAGTAGAAGCGGTTCTTCCGGTATATTGGAAATTTAAGAGCTGGGCAGATGATTCTGTTGAAGTTCGGTTAGGAGTTTAGTATAATAAAAACAATCAGAAAGAACTGGTTGAGAAATGTTTTTAGAGATCAGATATTTTCAGATATTTTGCAGAAGATGTTCTGCATGGGCAAGAAGGGTGGTGAGCGCCCATTGAAGGCAGATACGATTACAAAAGATTATATATCGGACACAAATGTGTTCGCAGACGTATTTAACTATTATATTTATGGTGGAGAGCAGGTGATCTCACCGGAGCAGTTGGAGGAACGGGATCCTGCAGAGATTGCACTTCCATATGGTGCAGATGGTGCAGTGGTTCCGGTTCAGAAATTCCGTGATGCTCAGAAGCTGTGTACAGTTATGACAGATGGGAAACTGGAATATGTGATTTATGGCACGGAGGCACAGGCAAAAATTCACAATGCGATGACGGTCAGAAACAATCTATACGATGCGCTGGAATATGCCGGACAGGTTGCGGAAGCTGCAAAATCCCATCGTAAGGAGTTGAAGAAAGAAAAAGAGAGAAAGTTGGAGCTGGGAGAAGAAATTTCTAATGAAGGGAAGAAAAGCCTGACTTCCGATGAATTTCTGAGCGGTTTTTGGGAGGATGACAGGTTGATACCTTCAGTGACCGTAACAATTTACTTTGGAGCAGATGAGTGGACAGGGGCGATGAGTTTATTTGATATGATGGAAGTGAAAGAACCGAGAATACTGGCATGTATGGACAACTATCATTTAAGGTTGATTGCACCAACGCGGATGCCAGATGAAGAGATTATGAAATTTCAGTCTAGCCTTCGGGAAGTGCTTTTGTTTATTAAATACTCCAAAAATCCAGAGAATTTAAATAGGATACTTAAAGATAATGAACAGCGATTTAGGGAAATGGAACGCAGAGCAGTAGATGTGATTGAGGTAATCACAAATACTGGATTAAAATATAAAGAAAGTGAGGAAAAGATTGACGTGTGTGAAGCGATTAAGGAAATTAGGATGGAGGAACGTCGTATAGGAGAACTTAAAAAAGCACAGGAATCTGCCAGAAATTTTTACAATTTAGGAGTTGATATAGAAACCATAGCAAAAGGTGTGGGTTATGCTGTGGATGTTGTAAAGGGATGGGTAGGCTTATCACCTGATGTGCAGTAAAGCTGTCAGAAGCAGGGAGTTATGGAAAAATAGCCCTTCGGTGTGCGACCGAAAAACCTGTAGACGATCTTGTTTACAGGTTTTTTGTAAAGGGTTTTATTTTTATGAGAAGGTGGAGAATGTATGAAGCATGTGGAGGTTTCTGAAATATTATGAAAAAGAACATTATCTTATCTACAGCAGTTTCTGCTATGATCATGCTGGCGCTGCCGTGGCTGGCTGTTACCTTCGTAAAAGGCGATAGGGGAATGGTGGCCTGTTTTGCTCTGTTTTTTTGTGTTAATCCAATATACTCTATGGCTATTGGGATTTTTGCGGGAAAAAATAGCCGGCGTCTGTGGAGTCTTCCGGTTATTTCAGCAGCTTTATTTCTAATTGGCACATGGATATTCTTTGATATGGGAGAAACAGCATTTATCTTTTATGGAATGGTCTATCTTGTTTTGGGGATAGCTTCTATGATGATCTCTACGTTCGTCCGAAAGAAGAAACAGAGGTGATTTTTGGCCTCCCCTTCGGGTACGCTTACTCATTCCGGCTTGGTAATGAAGCTAAAGACATACGAATGTTTTTTGAATGAAAAACCCATAATACTGACTCCTACAGAATTTTCTATTTTGCGAATTCTTTTAGAAAATAAAGGACAAGTAATCAGTGCGGAGGAATTGTTTCATAGAATATGGAAGGATGAATATTATAGCAAATCCAATAATACCATAACTGTTCATATACGTCATCTGCGGGAGAAAATGAATGACACATTAAACAAACCAAAATATATAAAAACGATATGGGGAGTTGGATATAAAATTGAAGGATAAGGAAAAAGACGAGTATTTAGAATTTCAAGCAAAAATCATGGGTCGTTTTTGTGTAAATGCCATTATTTCTGTTGCAGCGGTAATAATGGTTTATTTGTTTTTTTGGAAACGACGAGTTGGAGATTGGATTGTCTGGTTATTTGAACACTTTATGAAAATCGGACATGAGCAGGCTTTTCGTTTATATCATGATTTTTTTAGAACCTACAAGGAAATATTTTTTGCAGGGGCAATTATATTTATTTTCCTGATTTTGATTTGGCGTTTATTTCGATGGATGACTGGGTATTTCAAGGAAATTAATCAAGGGATTGATGCATTATTGTCAGAAGATATGATGCAGATTCATTTATCGCCAGAGATGCAGCCTTTTGAACGTAAACTAAACACAGTAAAAAAAACATTGGAGGACCAGAAGCAAGAAACGGCGCTTGCAGAACAGAGAAAGAATGAATTAGTGATGTATCTTGCCCATGATATTCGTACTCCTCTTACTTCTGTTATTGGTTATTTGAATCTGTTGGAAGAAGAACCCAATATGCCTGTGGATATGCGTGCGAAGAATGTTCATATAACATTGGATAAAGCTTATCGATTAGAAGAAATGATAAATGAATTTTTTGAAATCACACGATATAATTCAGGCCAGATTAAACTGAAAAAAGAGCTGGTAGATATTTATTATTTGCTGGTACAGTTGTCAGATGAGCTTTCTCCATTATTAACGCTTCATGGTAATTCTGTTGTATTAAATGTTGATGAGAATCTAACTGTCTTTGCAGATCCTAATAAGCTGGTAAGGGTGTTTAGTAATATTTTGAAAAATGCAGCGGCATATAGTTATTCTGAGACAGAAATTATTATTTCAGCCGAAGAAGCAGACGAACAGGTTGTGATATCTTTTAAAAATAAGGGAAATAATATTCCTGAGGAAAGCTTATCTCTACTTTTTGACAAATTTTACCGTTTAGATAAAGCACGTATTTCTAATACAGGAGGCACAGGTCTTGGGCTGGCAATCGCAAAGGAAATTATCATTTTACATGGTGGTTCCATTCACGCTGCCAGTGAGAATAGTACGGTTACATTTACAATCTGCCTTCCTTGCCCTTAGGATTTTCTTAGGAATTAAACAATTTCATTTTAAAGTTCAAAATGCCTTTGTTCGGTATAATAGATACAGAACAAAGGCATTATTTGTATAGCAGAAAGGAGCTTTTATTATGACAAAAAGATATGCTCAATATGAAGGTAGAAGGAATATTCATCGTGGCCGCAGACATAAGAGTGCGGGAAAAATGTATATAGCTGGTATAATTACCGTAATTTTGCTGTCTTCCATCACGATTTTTGGTTTTGCCTTTAAAACAGGTATGGAGGGCTCTCATCAAGACGTAGATGTACAAGCCAGCGATTTGCAGGAGTTGAATATTGGAACGCCTTGGTATTTAACTCTGGTCAATAAACAGAATCACATTCCAAAAGATTATAATCCCAAACTGGTAAAAGTACAGGGCGGCGAACAAGTTGACGAGCGTATTTATGGCCCATTAATGGAAATGCTGGAGGCTGCAAAGGAGGCAAACTGGAATCAACTGCCGCGTGTGGTATCAGGTTATCGGACAGCAGATATACAACAAAGTTTTTATGATGAGAAAACAGCAAAATATATAAAAGAAGGATATTCCGAAAGTGAAGCAAAAGAAATAGCAGGGCAATGGGTTGCATTACCCGGCTATAGCGAGCACCAGCTTGGTTTTGCGGTAGACATTAACGGAGCGACCTATGATGTTTATTCCTGGCTTCAGGAAAACAGCTACAAATACGGTTTTATTTTTCGATACCCTGGAAATAAAACGCAAATTACAGGTGTTGCAGAAGAAGTCTGGCATTATCGCTATGTCGGGGTAGAAGCGGCAACAAAGATGTATGAGCAGGGTCTTTGTTTAGAAGAATATTTGTCTTTTTTATAATCTCTTTGTCTAGGCTTAGGGGTGTTTCAGTTATTTTTCAAAATACGCCAGAGTGTGCTGCGGCTGATGCCAAGCCTTCTGGCAGTCCTTTCCTTATTCATATTTTCCTCTGCCATGACTGTCTGAATAATATCATAGGTAATCTTATTGAGGGGCTGAGACAGATCGAGGGGTAGGGAATATCGAGGAATTTTCAGAGAACTTTCCGTCGATTCCTCCTGTTTTAGAACCATCCTTACATTATATTCACTGATATAAGAAGTACTGGTAAGGACGGCAAGCTCTTTTAAAACACGTCGGAACTGATCCAGATTATCAGGCCAATGATAATTCTTAATAAGATGGAATGCGTCGGCGTCAAATCCAATTATCTGTTTTCCGAGTAAAGCATTCATCTGGTTTATATATAAGGTAGCAATACTTGACAAATCCTCCAGCCGTTCGCGTAAAGGCTCTGTAGGCAGAAGAAGGCAGGATAATTTATTCAGCATATAATTTTTGATATCTCCGGCATTAGGGTCTGGTGTGATAAGAGAGAAAATTAATCGGTTTCTTTTTATCATACCAGTATCTTCAATATAGGTATATAGTTTTGAAAGCTCTGTATTGCTCAATTTTCCAATGTTTTTTATGTGGATGGTAGTATTAATATCATGAAAGGGGGAATTCTCATTACTAAGAAGGGAATTCCATTTTCTTTCAGTCAAAAGGCTGCAGTCAATCACATAAAAAGGTCTTCGATGGTAGGGACCGTTTCTATACAGTAAAGTTGCAGCTTTCGCCTTTCCGGTTCCTGATTCACCCATGATTAGAACAGGGGAGGCAGAAGGCGCATAACGTTCAATAAGAGTGTGGATATTTCCTACAAAGTTAGCGCTGTTGTTTTCAATAATCTGTTCGGAGGAGATTTCTTTGTTTTCACAGTCATTGTAAATGGAAATGGTTTTATCATATTCCTGAAATAGTGACGGTATTTTCAGAATCTTCACAAGGATATAGATTTCGTCATCATAGGACAGAGGATGCATTGTGATACGATAGATAAAACCATTGAGCGGACATTCAAATATCTGTTCAGAGTTTCCGGCAAAAGAGGGAAGGAAGCTTTGAGCCATGTCCATAATCTGCTTGTCCGTTGGATTGTCAGTGAGGGTTGAAAACCATAATTGTCTGTTTTCTGTAAAGATGAGAACAGATTCCTGCCCGCTGATCAGGGCAGTCTTAAAAAGTTCCTTTTGCCTGCAGGTCTGCCTGTTGGAATGAACAAGCGCTATGGCTTCGTTAATCGCAGCATTGATGCTTTCAGTGCCGGATGGGATGAATATGGAATTCAATCCAATGGACTGGGCTGTCAGCGAGCCGATTAAGTCGCATATAATCAGAGAATACGAAGCTGATTTCAATTTTAGGAGAATAGGCAGAACCTCGTTCTGGGATTTAAAAGTAAAGATATCAATATCAAGCTTCAGTAAATCACAGAGGATACGGGCATTGTCCGTGATGCCGTGGAATCCTGCGATGGCACATTTTCCTGCGTAGTTTTCTGACATCTTAATAGAACGGAGAATATCATAGACGGATAAAGGTGCATCTATGACAAGCATATCCAACTCCTTTCTGATTAATTCTGCGGTACCGCCTCTTGAAATGATTACATCATAATTGTTATAGACTGTGAGGGACTGAGCGATGTTAAGACCTTCCTGGAGGTTGCCGGTTCGGATTGTCACATCAATATCCTCCCTGCCTTTAGTAAGTACAGACAGTGTCTCGGCCATTCCCTTATAGGGTGCGATTGCCAGTATTTTTACTCTTTTCAAATGTAAAACCTCCTTAAAAATGATTTCTTATCTCTATTATACATTTTACATCTTAAAAGTCAAATGATATGTTTCAAATTTAAACAAATAAATCAAAAACTGAATTGATAAATTGTTATTTATTACTTAAAATAAAACTACAAAGAAGCAGTACGCGCGAAAATGTTTCAAAAACAAACGAAAAGGAGTCGAAATTATGAAAAGAAGATTGGTTGCATTAGCGTTAGCAGGAATGATGAGCATGAGTGTGGCGGGATGTGGAAATACAGATGAAAAAGAAGGCAAATCATCGGTGCCAGAATCTGCAAAAGGAGAATATGTGCTTAAGCTTTGTACAGAGCAGACGGACGGAGATCCGATAGACGAGGGGTGTGACAAATGGGCAGAGCTGGTTAAGGAAGCAACAGACGGAGCAGTAACCATAGAGGTATATCCCAGCAGCCAACTAGGGGCAAAGGCGGATTTGATTGAGATGGCAATGATGGGACAAAACATCTGTACAATCGCGGACGGCTCTTATCTGATGGATTATGTTTCTGATTTTGGAGTGGTAATGGGTCCTTATTTGTTTGAGGATTGGGATGATATGTATAAGATTACTGCGAGCGACTGGTGGGAGAAGCAGTCAGAAGCATTGGTGCAGGAAGGGCTTCAGATTATTTCAACCAACTGGATTTATGGAGAGCGCGAGTTAATGACAAAAAAAGAGATACAATCTCTTGACGACTTGAAGGGACTGAAAATCAGAGTACCGAATAATGATATCTCTATAGCAATGTTTAACATGTTGGGAGGAGCGGCGACGCCGTTAGCATTAAATGAGGTGTATACGTCCTTAAGCCAGGGAGTTGTAGATGGAGTAGAGAATCCGCTGACCACATTATATAATAATGATTTTCAGGAAGTGTGTAAGAACGTAACGATGACGAATCATCAGATGACATTTTCTAATTTTATTGTGGGTGCAGACTACTGGAACACGATTCCAGAGGAGTATCAAAAAGCGATAATTGAATGTGGAGAAGAAGCAGCCAAATACAATAATGAATTGTATGCAAAGCAAAGCGAGGAAATGGTTGCCGCACTGGAGGAGGCAGGGTGTAAGGTTGTCAATCTGGATGACTCCATTCAGGAGGAATTTAAAAATGCCTGTCTGCAATTATATAAAGATTACGAGGCAGACGGGACGTGGACAAAGGGGCTGTACCAGGAGATACAGGATATTATTGCAAAGTAGAATAGACGGCAGGAGGATAGATGCCCATACCTATCCTCTTTCTCTCAGGAGGTAAGAATGAAAAAAATCAGAGCAATTTTAGAAAATCTGGATGCAGTTATCTCAGGAGTATCGCTGACAATCGTTGTCTGCATAACACTTGCAGGGGTCGTGATGCGTAAAGTCATGGGACAGCCGTTTGCATGGCTGGAAGAAATGCAGTTATTCTTTTTCATCTGGACGATCTTCTTTGGCGGAAGCGTAGCGTTTCGTACAGGAGGTCAGGTGAGTATAGATTTGATTGCAAACAGGTTGAAGCCGAAGGCAAGAAGGGTCTTGGATATGTTTGATTATATTGCCACTGTGCTGATTCTGCTTTATCTGTGCAAAGGCGGATATGATCTGATGATGTCAGTTTCAGGGAAGGTTACGCCTTATTTTAAAATCAGCTATACGTTTATTGACATGGCGGCTCCAATAGGGATTGTATTAATGATTTTGCAGTATACGCTGATGATTGTGAAGGAATTTAAAGGGTCTTGGAAAATGTCTGATGATTCCGCAAAGAAGGGAGATGAGAGTCTATGAGTCCAATTGCTGCTGCGGCAATCGTTATGCTGCTTTTGCTGTTTTTGAATGTTCCGGTTTTTGCATCCGTGCTTGGAGGATGTATCGCATATTTTTTTGCCAATCCCGATGCGGGTATTACAGGGGTTCTTGCCATTCAGCGGGTTATAAGCGGTATGCAGTCTACGACGATGCTTGCCATTCCTTTCTTTGTGGCGGCGGGTGCGCTGATGAATTACTGTGGAATTACAGAGAGAATGTTGAATTTTTGTAAAGTTTTAACCGGTCGTATGTATGGCGGGCTAGGGCAGGTCAACATTGTGCTGAGTACCTTGATGGGAGGAATGTCTGGTTCTTCATTGGCTGATGCAGCAATGGAGGCCAAGCTGCTGGTTCCAGATATGGAGAAGGCGGGATACTCTAAGGGCTATGCATCTGCAATCACAGCGGCTTCTTCCATGATTACACCGCTGATTCCGCCGGGGATTGCGGCGATTATCTATGGTAGTATAACGGGTACTTCAATCGGTAAATTATTTGTTGCAGGAATTGTTCCGGCGATTATCTTATGTGTAACAATGATGACGATTGTATCCAAGTATTCAAGGAAAAAGGGTATTCCCAGGCTGCGCGAGGAAAAGATTGAAAGTAAGGAATTGTGGAAAGCTTTCAAACCGGCAGTACTGCCGCTTCTGCTGCCAGTCATTATCATCGGAAGTATTCGGCTAGGTATCTGTACGCCCACAGAGGCAGGAGCAGTCGCTATCTTTTATGCTCTGTTTCTTGGAATTGTGTACAGAGAAATCCGTCTGGAAAATATGTTCGTCTGCGTGAAGGAGACTGCTGTAACGACAGCGTCTATTATGTTGATTGTCGGCGCAGCTACTTGCTTTTCCTGGATATTGACCTGGGAAAATGTCCCTCAGAATATGACGAAGGTACTGATTAGTCTATGTCATAATAAATACATCTTTTTATTTGCAGTCAATATCTTCCTGTTGATTGTAGGTATGTTTATTGAAGCAACAGCAGCTCAGATTGTTCTGGCGCCGATGCTGGTGCCGGTTGCGATAGCGTTTGGCATTGACCCTGTGCATTTTGGCATGGTATTTATTTTCAACATGGCCATTGGTTCACTGACGCCGCCAATGGGGAATCTGATGTTCGTAACCTGCGGAGTTACAAAATGCTCCACGGAAGAATTTATAAAAGAGTGCAGGGTGTTTTATGTCATGCTCTTTGGTATGTTACTGTTGATGAGTTATGTGCCATTACTTTCAACCTGGCTTCCGAATTTGATATACGGGGTGTAATCTATGAAGATAATCAGAACAGTATTAGGAGATATCAGCAATAAGGAGATGGGGGTTACCGACTGTCATGACCATATTATACGCAGCGGCGGACCTGAGGTAAGGGATGGGTCTTTTTTGATGGATGACGTGAATGCCGCTAAAAAGGAGTTCGGGAATTTCCTCAGTGCAGGGGGAAGGACGATGGTGTGTATGGACCCCATCGGATGTGGAAGAAACGTAGGGAAGATGCTTGAGGTAGCAAAAGCCTACAGGGATTCAGGAAATATTGTGATGACAACAGGATTCCAGAAGGGTTCCAACTATTGTCCCAATACATCATTTCTTGCAACGGTTGACGTAAAGAAGATTGCCGAGATGATGATCCTTGAGATTGTGGAGGGGATGGATATTCACAGCTATAACGGTCCGGTGGTGGAGAGAACAACTGCAAAGGCAGGAGTCATAAAGGCAGGAGCCAGTTATCGGCTCATTACCAGACTGGAGCAGAAAGCATTGGAGGTTGCGGCAATCACACAGAAAGAAACGGGATGTCCCATTTCTATTCATACAGATTTTGGAACCATGGGAATTGAAATTATTGAGCTTCTGAAGGGATATGGTGCGAATCCTGAGAAGGTGATTCTGTGTCATATGCAGAGGAACCTGGATCAGTATTATTATGAAGAAATATTGTCAGCAGGCGCCGTCATATGTTTTGATGAACCCAATAAGCCGCAGTACCGACCGGACATTGTAATTGCAGAGAATATCCAAAGACTAATTGAAAGAGGTTTTGGCGGACAGCTTGTGCTTGGGATGGACGGCGGCAAAAGAGAAGCTTTAGGGGCCTATATGGAGCCAGAGGGTCTGGCTAATGGCCTTGAATATCTATTGACACGTTTTGTTCCTGTTTTGGAGAAGTCAGGAATATCCAAAGGGGATATCCGCCGGATGCTGGTGGACAATCCGGCGGAAGTATTTTCAATCAACATTTAGAGGAGATGGAATTCATTGAGTTATCAGATAAAAATACCCTCCACCATATATGGGGAGGAAGGATGTATTGAGAAAATAAAAGAGATTATTGAAAAGGAACAGGCCAGGAACCTGCTGGTATTTACGGATCAGGGAATTCGGGCGGCAGGGCTTTTAGAGATACTGCTTAAGGAGTTAAAAAAACTCCCAGTGAATTTTAAGGTGTTTGATGAACTGGCTTTGGAGCCCTGTGATCAGGATGTGGAACGGCTGATGGCAAAAGTTAATGAGGAACAGGGAGAGCTGATCGTGGCAGTCGGCGGCGGGAGCGTAATGGATGCAGCGAAGCTTTGCTCTATATTGAAGGGTGCTGCTTATGGAATTAAGGAGTTGCTTACAGATTCCTCACAGGCAAAGAAGATGCTAAAGACGGTTATGATACCGACTACCTGCGGGACCGGCTCAGAGGCGACTTGCAATGCCATCGTTGCGATTCCAAAGGAGCAGAGCAAACAGGGGATTGTAAATGATGTGATGATTCCTGATTATGTGATTTTAGACAGCCAGATGATTCGCAGACTTCCGAAATCAATTCTTGCAGCCACAGGGGTGGACGCCCTTGCCCATGCGGTGGAGTGTTATACTTCCAGGAAGGCGACTCCTTTTTCAGATACCTATGCAATGGCATCGGCCAAGTTGATTTTCCAGAATATTCGCGAGGCATACCATAATCCTGATAATATGGAAGCGAAAAGTAATATGCTGCTTGGCGCTTTTTATGGAGGGGCTGCTATCACAGCCAGCGGAACAACAGCGGTCCATGCTCTGTCATATCCCTTAGGGGGAAAATACCATATCCCTCATGGCGTATCAAATGCGGTTCTTTTTGCTCATGTGATGGAGTTCAATAAGGATGCCTGCAAGAGACAGCTTGCACAAATCTGCGATAACATTCATCCTGTCATGGCTATGGAGGATGAGGAGAAAAAAGCGCAGTATGTGATTGATGAGATTGCTGATATTGTGAGGGAGACAGAGATACCGTTGAATCTGGACAGGTTTGGTGTGACTTTGGATGATTTGGATTTTCTGGTAGAAGCGGGCAGCAGACAGACCAGGCTCCTTGTAAATAATCAAAAGGAGCTTAGCCTTAAGGATATCAGGGACATTTATCAAAAGGTTTTGAAGTAATGGAAGGGGCATTTATGAAGGATAGAGCAATTCTTGGAATTACAATGGGAGATCCGGCCAGCATAGGTCCGGAGATTACGGTGAAGGCCCTGAGTCATAAAGACATATATGAGAGGTGCCGTCCCTTGATTATCGGTGACGTGTGGGTGATGGAGAAAGCGGTAAAAACAGTCGGATTGGACAAAAAAATTGCCATTCATCCGGTAAAGAGCGTACAGGAGGGAATATATAGTTGGGGTACAATCGATGTCTATGACATGAAAGCAATAGAAGAAGACAGGCTAAAGGTGGGGAAGATATCAGAAGCTTCCGGAGAGGCGGCGTTTCGGTATGTGAAAAAAGTGATTGAATTGGCCATGGCAGGAGAAATTGACGGAACTGTAACGAATGCTTTGAGCAAAGAGGCTGTCAATCTGGCAGGTCATCATTATTCTGGACATACGGAGATTTATGCAGAATTTACTGGAACTGAAAAGTATACGATGATGCTGGCTTATCATAACCTGCGGGTAGTGCATGTATCAACACACGTATCTTTGCGGGAGGCGTGCGACAGAGTGAAGAAGGAACGGCTGCTGGATGTGATACATATTGCAGAGGACGCCTGCAAAGCCCTTGGGATTGAGAAGCCAAGGCTTGCTGTTGCTGGGTTGAATCCTCATTGCGGAGAAAACGGGCTTTTTGGAAAGGAGGAACAAGAAGAAATCATTCCGGCTGTGGAGAAAGCAAAGGCAGAGGGGATGCTCGTGGACGGTCCTGTTGCCGCGGATACAGTATTTTCCAAGGCAAAAGGAGGAATGTATGATATTGTTGTTGCAATGTATCATGATCAGGGGCATATTCCTTTAAAGGTTGTGGGTTTTGAATATGACGATGACAGAGAAGAATGGAAAGCCGTAGAAGGGGTTAATATTACATTGGGACTCCCAATTATCCGGACCTCGGTAGATCATGGTACGGCATTTGACCATGCAGGGCTTGGAGATGCCAACGAGTTAAGCCTTCTGAATGCAATCGACTATGCTGTTACGCTGGCTGATAACAGGAAAGGGTAAGGAGGCGCTATGGTAAAGCTGTTGATGATAGCAGATGATTTTACCGGCGCGCTGGATGCCGGTATACAGTTTGCCAAACGTGGGATTGACACCCAGATATTTACCGGAAGGGAATTGCGTAAAAAGGATATTTCTGATACTGCCCAGGTGTTGGTAGTGGATTCGGAGACGCGTCCCCTGGCGGGGGACGAGGCATACCAAATTGTTAAAAGGATTACAGAGAATGCGGTAAAGCTTGAAATACCATTTATTTTAAAAAAAACCGATTCGGCTCTTCGAGGAAATGTGGGAGCGGAACTGGACGCGGTAATGGATGGGGCGAATGAGAAGCAGATATATTTTATTCCGGCATTTCCAGATATAAACAGGATTACAAGGAAAGGAATCCATTATATTGACGGCGAGCTGTTGGAAAATAGCGCCTTTGGGAAGGACCCTTTTGAACCCGTAAAATATTCTTATATACCTGACCTGTTGGCGGTGCAGAGTCGAAGTCAGGTTATAAGTATAGGAAAAGAGGACGAATTTTCTAAGGAGGTAACCGACAAGCAAACGATTTATGTATTTGACGCTGAGAAGAAGGTGGAGATTGTAAATCGACTGAAAGAGATTGCAGAGAATAATCGACTGCGGCTCCTTGCCGGCTGCGCAGGGTTGGCGGAATGTCTTTCATCTGTGCTTGATTTGCAGGTAAGTAAGGGAAAGGGAATTGAGAGACAAAAAGGGCTGTATGTGGCCTGTGGAAGTCTGAATCCCATTACAAAGGCACAGGTGGAGGAGGCTGCCTCAAAGGGATGTATGAGGATTAATCTGTCGTCTAGGCAAAAGCTGGACGAGACGTACTATTCCTCCTTGCAGGGCAGAGAATTTCTAAAAGGTCTGTCCATGGAGTGTAAGAAGCAACCTGTTGTCATCGTAGATACTTTTGACGACAGAGAGACAGAAGCGGTTGAACTATATGCAGAGGAGCAGCGAATACAAAAGAGGGAGCTGCGTTATCGTATCAGTAGCTGCCATGGCAAAATTGTCAGATATCTTCTGGAGCATGGTATGCAGTATACGGTAATGATGACGGGTGGAGATACGCTGATGGGATTTATGAAAGAAATCCAGTGTACTCAGTTGTACCCTGTCTGTGAGATAGAGAAGGGAGTGGTACTGTCCTTACTTGAGTGGGAGGGAAGAAGAATACAGATTATTTCCAAGTCAGGAGGCTTTGGCTGCCGGAATGTAATCATGAAGATTGCGGATAAAGTAATAGAAAGGGATTCGAGATGAAATTTGTAATGACACAGGCTGTATGTCCAGAAGGAATGAGGCTGTTAGAAGGAAAAGCAGACGTTTATGTTGCGGATCATGGAGAGCCTGACCAATATATGGACGAAATGAAGGAGGCAGACGCTTTCATTGTAAGGATCGGGAAATGTGATAAAAATGTGATAGAGAATTCTCCCACTCTTAGGGTGATTGGAAGAACGGGAGTGGGGTATGACAGTGTTGACGTGGAGGCGGCAACGAGAGCAGGGATTCCGGTCGTGATCACTCCGGGCGCCAACAATCGTTCAGTAGCAGAGCATGCAGTTGGGATGATGTTCGCTCTTGCGAAGAATTTTGTAGAGGCGCACAATGAGCTGAAGAATGGAAACTGGAAAATAAGGGATGCAAATAAAGCATTTGAACTTCAGGGGAAGAAGGTGGGCTTTATCGGCCTTGGGGCAATCGGAATGGAGACGCAGGCCCTCTGCAAAGCAATCGGAATGGAGACTGCAGGGTATGACCCATATATTTCAAGAGAGTATGTTGAGGAAATGGGCTGCGAATATTATGAAGACTATAGAGAACTGCTTAAAGTATGTGATTTCATCTCGATTCATGTACCTTTAGCCGAAGCTACAAAAGGAATGATTGGGGTAAAAGAGCTTTCTTTGATGAAAAAAACAGCTTTGCTCATAAATTGCTCAAGAGGAGGCATCGTTGATGAAAAGGCATTGGCAGAAGCCTTAAATACAGGAAGGATTGCAGGGGCAGGAACGGATGTATTTGCAGAAGAACCTCCGACGACAGATCATCCGCTGCTTCACGCAAAAAATCTGGTATATAGTCCCCACAGCGCAGCACAGACGAAAGAGGCGGTAATCCGTATGGCGGATATGTGTATCAGGGGATGTCTGGCAGTTCTAAATGGAGAAAAGTGGCAGTATGTTGCCAATCCAAAAGTCTATGAGCATCCTAAGTGGGCAGAAAGATGACATGGGAAAGGGGAGGAGAAAGATGGCAAAGATAAAAGGAATTATTGCAGCAATGCAGACTGCAATGTATGAAGACGGGAGTATTCACGAAGAAGAACTGAGAAAACAGATTAACAGGCAGATTGAAGCAGGGGTTGACGGGGTGTTTTGTTTAGGCACCAACGGGGAGTTTTATATATTAAATGAAGAAGAAAAGCTTCGAGTAATGGAGATATTTGTAGACGAAGTGAAGGGGAGAGTTCCGGTATATGCAGGCACCGGCTGTATCGGTACTAAGGATACGGTTGAACTTTCAAAGAAGGCCGAGAAGATAGGAGTTGACGTGCTGTCAGTGATAACCCCTTATTTTGCAGAGATGAATCAGGATGAATTATACATGCATTATAAAACGGTTGCGGAAAATGTAGAGCTTCCAATCGTGATGTATAATATACCGGCAAGAACAGGCGTGGCGATTGCGCCGGCGACGGTAGGAAAGCTTGCAAAGATTAAGAATATTGCCGGAGTGAAGGATTCCAGCGGAAATTTTAACAATATCCTTCAATACATTGACGTAACCCAGGGAGAGGATTTTTCTGTTCTGTCTGGTAATGATGCGTTGATTCTGTGGACACTTTTGGCAGGCGGTGCAGGAGGGATAACAGCGATTGCCAATATTCTCCCAAAGATTATGGTCAGCATTTATCAAAATTATGTCAAAGGGAATCTAAAGGGCGCAAAGGAGGCGCAGGCATCAATCTCTCAGATTAGAGAGTGTTTTAAATATGGCAATCCCAATTCTATTGTAAAATGCGCGACAAATCTCATTGGCGAGCCTGTTGGCCCTTGCAGGGCGCCCTTTGGATTGTTGTCAAAGGAAGCGGTGGAAGCAATACAAAATACAATAGATACGTACTACAGCGAATATAAGAGGATGTAAAAAGTATATTGCAAAAAAGGGAGTGTATTTGCTATAATCAATTTATCTTAAGATAAATGAAACGGGGATTTTTCATGAAGATACTGATTATAGACGCCCAGGGAGGGGGCATGGGCAGGCAGCTTGCCGCCTCTGTGAAAAAGGAGTTTCCGCATGTAGAGATTACTGCGGTTGGCACAAATGCTCTGGCGACCGCCAATATGCTGAAGGCAGGTCCGGATCATGCGGCCACCGGAGAGAATGCGGTAATTGTAGGCTGTAGAAACGCCGACCTTATTATTGGTCCGGTAGGGATTGCCATTGCGGATTCCATGTATGGAGAGATTACACCGGCTATGGCGGCGGCTGTAGGACAGAGCGACGTTAAAAAGCTGTTGATTCCTATTAACCATTGCAATCATATTATTGTCGGAGTGGAGAATACTTCTATGAGTAATATGTTGGAGGCCGTAGTGAAGGAATTGAAGAAAATCATTTGACATAAGTATATTGGCAGGAGTATAGTATTAGAATATCCAGGAATATAAACTTAGTATGCAAAATGAATTGGAGGGCAGAAGCCTCTAAAGAACACAGAAGTGTTAAAAAGCAGGATACTAAATTTGTATATTTAAAGGATACATCCTAGTGTATGTCAGAAGGCGTATGAATTCTCAGAAGGGGATTTATGCGCCTATTTTATATTTTTTTATGTTCTGTGCAGTTTGCTGCAAAGGGGCGGCTGCTTAGAAATCGTGAAGGAGAGAATACATATGGAAGTAAAAGAAGTATTAGAGAAGGTAAAAGCCGGCGAGATGTCGGTAGGCGAAGCGGAGGCATATTTTCGCAGACAGCCTTTGGAGGAATTAGGCTATGCGAAACTGGACACCCACAGAAAGCTAAGGTCCGGTTTTGCAGAGGTTGTTTTTTGCAGCGGAAAAGCGGATGAGCACCTGCTTAGAATTTATGAGAGAATCTACATGGCAGAGGGAGAAGTTCTGGGAACCCGCGCATCCAAAGGGCAGGCGGCGCTGATACAAGGGACATTTTGTGAGGCAGAGTATGACCCGCTGTCAAAGATTCTAAAGATTGAAAAGAAGGATAAGGCGAGAGTGGGAAAGATTGCCGTATGTACGGCTGGAACGGCGGATATTCCAGTAGCGGAAGAAGCAGCGCAGACAGCAGAATTCTTCGGAAACCATGTAGAACGTATCTATGATGTGGGAGTCAGCGGCATCCATCGGCTGCTTGCCAAGGTGGAGACCATACAGAGTGCTCTGTGCGTTGTGGCAGTTGCGGGAATGGAAGGCGCCCTTGCCAGCGTCATCGGCGGACTGGTGGATAAGCCGGTGATCGCAGTCCCGACTTCTATAGGATATGGGGCGAGTATGAAGGGGCTGTCAGCCCTTCTTACCATGATTAACTCCTGTGCAAATGGGATCGCGGTTGTCAACATTGACAACGGGTATGGGGCAGGATACATGGCGTCCCAGATTAATCGTCTTGGGGTACATGAAGCCTTGTGACGTTTTTCAGAAAATATACTGGATAGGAAATCTATGTGAATAGGAGGAAAATGATTATGCATATGGCAGATGCACTGGTTTCACCAGCAGTAGCAGGAACCATGTATGCTGTGTCCGCAGGAACAGCGGTATACGCAGTTAAAAAAATAAAACCAGAGGATTTGGATAAGAAGGTGCCCATGATGGGCGTTATGGGGGCGTTTGTGTTTGCAGCTCAAATGATTAATTTTACGATTCCAGGAACAGGGTCTTCGGGGCATCTTTGCGGAGGTATGCTGTTAAGCGCTATACTTGGCCCCCACGCAGGATTTTTGACCATGATTGCCATATTGGCAATCCAATCTCTGATGTTTGCAGACGGCGGCTTGCTGGCATTGGGCTGTAATGTATGGAACATGGCATTTTACGGATGTTTTGTGGGAGGCGGTCTAATTTGGCGTGGAATGACAGGGAAAAAATTGACCAAAGGAAGAATTACGGCAGCGTCTATCATTGGATGTATGCTTAGCCTTCAGTTAGGGGCATTTTCTGTGACAATCGAAACGCTGATTTCCGGAATCACAGAACTTCCCTTTTCAGTATTCTTAAGCGTGATGCAGCCAATACACCTGGCAATCGGGCTGGTAGAAGGGCTGATTACTGCGGCTGTGTTGGTGTTCGTCGGCGAGGCGCGTCCGGAAACGCTGAGTACCTATCCTTCTACATTAGGAAAAGATGGATGCATGAGCCGAAGAAAGATGGTTGGGGCGTTGGCGGCATCCGCGCTTTTCATTGGCGGCGCAGTCTCCCTTTTTGCGTCTGGGAATCCGGACGGCCTGGAGTGGTCTATGGAGAAGGTTGCAGGAACCGCAGAGCTTTCTGCAAGCGGAATGCTTCATCAGATGGCAGAGAAGCTGCAGGGGATTACGGCATTGCTGCCGGATTATGGATTTCAGACCTTAGAAAGCGCTGTGGGAACTTCATTTTCCGGAATTGTGGGAGGCATGATTGTATTGGCAGTGTGTTTGCTTCTGTGTCTGGCAATTAAGAGGCTTAAGCATACTGGCGTTGATAAAGGGAATACAGGAAATGAGCAGAATTAGCGAGGCAATCTCTGACTTACACAAGATGGATATGGAGGCAGAAAAAAACGGATGGCTGCAGGGGCTACATCCTTTGCCAAAGCTGCTGGTGACAATTCTTTTCATTTTGCTTACCGTTTCCTTTGGAAAGTATGACCTGTCCGGACTTTTGAAAATGGGAGTTTATCTAATCATAACTTATGTTTTGGGTGATATCTCCATAAAACAATTACTGAAAAGGATGAAGCTGGTACTGGCGTTTGTCTGTCTGATAGGGATATGGAATCCATTTTTTGACAGGGAAATTCTATTTTCTTTGGGGAATTTGTCCGTCACAGGTGGAATGATTTCCATGGTGACGTTGATGGTTAAAGGAGTCTATGCAGTTTCCGCTTCATATCTGCTGATGGTTACGACCTTTATGGAGGATTTGTGCTACGCCCTTCGTAAGATTGGCGTACCAAAAACGTTCGTGACGATTCTTATGTTGGTTTATCGGTATATCATTGTTTTGCTAAAGGAAATAGAACGGATGATGGATGGGTACATGCTGCGTGCGCCAAAACAGAAGGGGCTGCATTACAAGGTCTGGGGTACTATGATTGGTCAGCTTCTTCTGCGCAGTATGGATAGGGCGCAGACTGTTTATGACAGTATGATGCTTCGGGGATATAATGGGGAGTTTCATTTGAGATGTAAAAGGGCGGCGAGGCGTTTAGACTATCTGTATACGGTGGGGTGGAGTGCGGCGCTGCTGATTGTGAGGATATGGTAGATGAAGCGATTGGAGATAGAAAACCTTTCTTTTCATTATGGACAGGGAGGATTTCAGAATCAGGTATTAAAAAATATTAATTTTTCTATGGGGGATGAAAGCGTAGGGCTGATTGGTGCAAATGGTGTCGGGAAGTCTACTCTGCTTAAGCTTCTCACAGGGCTTTTGGATATACAGGAGGGCAGCGTCCGAATCGCCTCACTTGAGATGAATAAGGGGAATCTTAAGAAAATACGTGGGGAGATTGGTTATGTATTTCAGGATTCAGACAGTCAGCTTTTTATGTCAACGGTATACGAAGACGTTGCATTTGCGCCGCGCAACTACGGAAAGAGTGAGGAAGAAACGAAACAGTTGGTGCAAAAGGCATTAGAGCAGGTACATATGGAGGGGAAAAGCAAAAGGCAGATTTATCGGCTCTCTGGAGGTGAGAAGAAGCTGGCTTCTATTGCTACTGTACTTGCCATGGAGGCAGGAATTATGCTGTTAGATGAACCGTCTGTGGCTTTAGATCCCAGAAACCGGAGGAATCTGATTCAGGTTTTGAATGAGCTGCCAAAGGCTAAGATAATAGCGAGTCATGATTTGGATTTTGTATATGATACCTGCCAGAGAGTCGTGCTGCTGTCAGATGGAGAGATTGTGGCGGATGGAGAGACGGAGAAGGTTTTGACGAATCAAGAGCTTTTGGAAGCTCATGGATTGGAGCTGCCGTTGTCATTTTGGCGGAGGAATTAAAGTGCCGGCGGGCCATCCTGCACTAGAGAGCAGAAAATATCGGGAAAATTTTAGTATTTGGTTGTACAATATAATTACAGCGGAACGGGAAGGAGAAGACTGCTCATGAACAGTTGGAATGACGGTATACGTAATGCAATTTATTACATTGAAGATCATCTGACAGAGGATATTGATATTAATGAAATCGCAAGCAAAGCATTTGTGTCAAGTTTTTACTTTCAAAAAATATTCAATGTATTATGTGGATTTACAGTTGGGGAATACATTAAAAATCGCCGTCTGACACTAGCTGCTCAGGAACTTTGTTCAACCGATATCAAGGTGCTTGATGTTGCACTAAAATATGGATACGGTTCGCCTGACAGCTTTGCAAAAGCATTCACTAAGTTTCATGGTGTTACGCCTTCACAGGCAAGAGAAAAGAACCGCAGTCTGAATTCTGTTGCTCCGCTGAAAATAAAACTTACATTGGAGGGTGGTACTATGTTAGAGTATAAAATTGTGGAAAAAGAACAGTTCACAGTTATGGGAGTTTCTCGTAAATTCAATTCGGAAACTTCTTATCAAAAAATACCTGAGTTTTGGCAGGAACATATGAAAAGCGAGAATGGGAAAATCGTATGTGGAATGTATGGAATCTGCATGGACAGTGAGGGTCAGAGCTTTGATTATTTGATCGCTGATAATTACAGGCCAGAAAGCGAAGTTCCTGAGGGATTGGAAACAAGAGTAATTCCAGCCGGAACATGGGCAGTATTTCCTTGTCATGGAGCATTGCCGAAAGCTTTACAGGATGTAAACACAAAAATATGGAGTGAGTGGCTGCCATCCTGTAAGGCATACAAGCTTGCAGGTAATTATAATATTGAGATGTATACGAAGGATATGAATTACAGCGAAATCTGGATACCTATAGAAAAGAATTGATAACCAGAAAAAAACTTAGGAATAGTCCAAAACTTGTGGGGAGCTGGCTGCCGCAGCTACCCCTTAGTGGACTTGATGGTTATCTGTTTTATAAATTATACCTTAATATCCAAAGATGGCCTTGGCTTTAATGCAAATTCGCTACTGCCTTTTACAATGCGATTTTCTACATCTTCACGAGTAATATTGCGTACAATGCTTGTGTCAAAGGGCTGTCCAAGCTGCCAGTTGGGGTTTGCTTCTTTTACGGCTTCATAAAATGCTTTTGTATACATTCGCTCATATTGCCCAAGTGTCCATGTGCCGCTTAATCTATCTGGTTTGCTGACACTTAACTGATAGCGAGTAAAAACCTCAGTACGTTTTGTTGTATCGCCATTGGCGACTCCCTTTTCTTGTATGAAATGGCGCATAGTTTCATCAAACATATCTTGTCGGGCAGCTTCGGGAACATCTATTATTTTATGGAATTCAGACGGGTCTTTACCTGTAATGTCCATTCCCGCTACACCATAGGGATTTACGAAATCACCGTCCTCATCAAAAAGTCCCATATAATTACGAATAAATGTTTCTTCGTCTGCTTCAAATGGATTTTTAAATTTTAAATCTAGGTCATCATATTTTTGCCCAAGCATCTGCTTAAGCATTTTCAGATTTTGCAAATCCTTTTCAGCCTTCACTTCCGCAGCAGACTTAGTTGTTTCTTCATTGGGATGTCCTTCGTCATACATTGCTTTAGCACGTTTGTATCGTGCGCTGTTTGTATTAATTGCACCTGTGTAAGGCTTATAACCTACAACTATTGACATAACGTAATCCTCCTTAAATATAAATTCTTTTTGGCTGTTCACTTTATTATTACATCGACAATTTAGCAAAATTTTTTAAGGAAGTTTCGGAAAATTGATGATTTTGATTGGAAAATTCCAATTCACTGAATTGACAGCCCAACAAAAACTAAATAACCTGCCGCTGCCTGCCAGAGCGGCGAAAAGATGTTTTCTGAATACGGCCAGGAACAAAAATATTATTATTATAAAACCGAAGTCACCCACAAGGAAATCATGCTCCCGCCCCATGTGCCGCCAAAGGTTTGTTTTGTGGGTAGGTAATAAACGGTTAATCAAACGCCGGCTGTTCGACCAGTTTATTGAGCAAGAGTATTCGATTTGAAATTTAGTGATGTAAAAATCAGTCTTGGTATGATACAATGGACGTGTTATATCAAGGTCAAGTTGAAAACATACCAATCTACTACACTACTTACGATACCATTTGCCCATAAATTTGCGTAGATTTATATAGATTTGCGTGAGGTAAGGGCAAAATACAAAATTGAAGAAAAGTGACAAGAAGCCCGATATATCAAGGTTTAAAGAAAAAAGCATATTTATGATGAAGTATAGCTCCCTTGCAGTATAATGAATCCGATAACAAATAGGAATTATGAGAGAAGCAATATAAAAATTAAGGAGAAAAATCAAATGAAAAGAGAACTTGGAATTGCAAGATGTGGATTAGCCTGTTGTCTATGTCATGAAAATATTACTTGTAATGGTTGTAACTCTGATGAGTGCAAAGATAAAGAATGGTGTGAAAATCGAAAATGTTCTATTGAAAAAGAAATATCAAACTGTTTTTTATGTGAAAATGACTGCCGTAAAGGGCTATTATCAAAAATGAAGCCATACGGATTCACAGTATTTGCTAAAAGGTATGGGCTTGAAGCATTACTTGATTGCCTTGAAAGGAATGAGAAAAATGGAGTTATTTATCATCGGGAAGGATTGATTGGAGATTATGATAATTTTGATGATTTAGAAAAATTGATTGAGTTTATAAAAAGCGGCGTATGATAATTCGTATTTGCCTGACTGGAAAATCGAGCATCAAGGAGATGGCATACTATGCAGGAATATATAAAGAACAGGATACATGAATTGTACTGGAAGGATGATATAAACTGCGCAAGGACAGCAATCATTTGTCTGAGTGAATTATTTGAAACCATGATTGAACCACAGGTAATTTGGTCTGCGGTTGGCTTGCATGGTGCAGGCGGGTATAGGGCGCAATGTGGTTTAGTCGAAGGAACGCTTATGTTTATAGGAATTTATCTTCATACACTGGGAAAAACAGAAACAGAAATTGTATCTGTCTGTTATGATTTTGCGTCTGCCTTTGACAGTACATTTGGCTCATTAAGATGTTTTGAATTACGTCCTACAGGTTTTTCAGAAAACGACCCGCCCCATATGTGTGAAAATCTGACTTGTAAGGGTATTGAATTTTCATACCAGTATATTTTAAAAATCACTAAGAAGTAAACATGAGGAAAACTAATGATTAATATTCGTAAGTTAGAAGCAGAATGGAGATAAGGCAAGACCGGATGCGCTTGCCTTTGCGAAAGCAATGTCGGGAAGTCTTGTGCCAGTTGGAGGAGTGCTTGCTTCTGAAGATTTGTATATGGCGGCATACGGCAATGATGAGACGGCGTTTTTCCATACTGCAACGTATCAGGATAACCAGATTTCAGGCATCACGGCGCTTGCGTGTCTGGAGTTTATGATCGAGGCGGATGTTCCGGGGACAATCCGTAAGAATGCACCGTACTTTTGGGAGGGATTATACCGTCTGAAAGAAAAGTATCCGCATGTCATTCATGATGTAAGAGGCCGGGGATATATGATTGGCATTGAGTATGGGCAGAATAAGAGAGGGGATTATTATACGGTTGAAGTTTGCAGGCATATGTCCGTTGAATCCCATGTATGTACGATGTTTACGATCAACAATGACGCAGTATGCCGGATTTATCCGAATTACTGGGCAACGAAAGAAGACTTTGACTGGGCGCTGGATGCTTTGGATAAGGCATGCGCTTATGTGCTTAAAACAATGGGGGAATAGAGGTTGAAATTATGTTGAACACTTATCATGAACTACTTGACAAATAGTTTTGTTTTTTATATAATGCGGGTAGTTTGCTCGGAGGGTGTATTACTCACTGGAAGTGATATGCTGGATAAGGCACAGATTGAAAAGTCTGTTCTTTATCCAGCTTTTTTGCATTTTGGGGAGCAGAACATTAGGGATCTGTTGATGAAAAAACGGAAGAATAAAGTGTATGTTGTGTATAATTGAAAAGAAAGGCAGTAAGAGGTGTAAAAATGTATAAACATCACGAAGAATCATTGCGGACCATGGTGAGACATTACCGTGAACAGAAAGGAGTAATTGCCTTTATCTTCGGCGGAAGCGTGGCGAAAGGGATGGAACGGGCAGATTCCGATCTGGATGGAATGGCAGTGGTCAGCCAGGAAGAATTTGAATACAGGGAAAAGCACAACACGCTGACAGATGTAATTCAGGGAAAATGCACTTACGAAGGAGGGTATTTTGATGTCAAATATATCACTAAGGATTTTTTAAAAATGGCAGCACAGAAGGGCAGCGAGCCGACAAGAAATTCCTTTTACCGTGCAAGGGTCATGTTTAGCGACGATCCGGAAATTCCTGAGCTGGTCACGAAGATTGCGGCTTTTCAGGAAGCGGAAATGCCCGATAAAATGCTATCATTTTACAGTGACCTCATGTTGAATTACGGATATTTCTGGAAGGCTTGCAAGGCAGACGGATACATGAAGATTCGTGTGGCGGGTGAAATCATATACTACATATACCGGCTGATACTGCATGAGAACAAAATTCTGTTTCCCTGCAACCGCAGATTGGAGCAGTATGTAGGGCAGTGCGAAAATAAGCCGGAGAAAATAGTGGAGAAGTGCAGGACATTTTGTGAATCAATGGATAGCGGCTTGTTAGAAGACATTATAAACAGTTACCATGCATGGACAAAATGGAAGCACAATTCTGATATAAGCGTGGTCAGCGGACGCTATCAACTGGATTTTGAAAAATGGTGGTATATTCCGCGCCCGTTGGTTGGCGAGTGGTAGGGAGGGAGTATTGATATGGAAAGTTGTATTATAAAATGCTGTTCAGTGGAACATATTCGGGAATACGGGGAAATATATGCAAAAGCATTTTCCGGCGAACCATGGAATGATTGTTGGAAGATAGAAGATGCGATACTCCATGTCAGTGAAATTTTAGAATCAAAACAATCTTATGGATTGGAGTGCTTGTCGGAGGGCAAAGTAGTGGGGTTCATTTTGGGCAGTACGATGCTGTTTCATTATGGAAGGGTTTTTGAGGTCAATGACCTTGCGGTTTTGCCGGATTACCAGAGAAAAGGTATTGCAACAAAACTTCTGGAACGCTGTCTTGCGGAGATGGAAGAATGCGGAATAAAAGGCGTAAACCTGATTACCGCAAATGAAGGAATGCTTCCGGAGTTTTATGGAAAGCACGGGTTTGAAAGGGAAAACGGTGTTATTTTAATGGGAAGGAAAATAGAATAATTCTGCTTTTATATAATGCAGGCAGCTTGCTCGGAGGGTATATTGCTCGGTGGAAGTGATATGCTGGATAAGGCACAGATTGAAAAGTCTGTTCTTTATCCGGCTTTTTTACTTTTGGGAAACAAAAAAGAGATTAGGAGGAAGGAAACGATATGGATCTGCTTACAAGTAAAATCAAACCAATGTATTTTAAGTATCTGGCCGCGGCATTCGGAAGCGCGCTGATTTCGTCCATTTACGGTGCGGTGGATATGGCGATGGTCGGACAGTATCAGGGGCCGGAAGGCACGGCAGCGCTGGCTGTGGTTGCCCCTGTCTGGAATATCATATACAGTCTTGGGCTGCTTATGGGAATCGGAGGTTCTGTGCTTTTTACTACATTGCGCGGAGAATCTGAGCAGAATCAGAAAAAGTCTAATGAATACTTTACTGCTGCGGTTATCGGGGCGGCGGCTCTGGCTGCCCTTACATGGCTGGCGGTGGTCTTTTTTGATGTGGAGCTGCTGCGGTTGTTCGGTGCGGAGGAAATGCTGCTCCCGCTGGCAAGGAGTTATCTGTTTCCGGTTAAATTTGTAGTGCCGAGTTTCCTGTTTACACAGCTTATGTCAGCTTTTCTGCGCAACGACGGGAATCCTGCCCTTGCAACGAAGGCGGTGTTGTTTGGCGGAATCTTCAATGTATTCGGGGATTACTTTTTTGTTTTTGTATTGAGGATGGGAATCCTGGGCGCAGGACTTGCAACCGCCATGGGATCTGTCTTTTCCCTGTTGGTAATGCTGACACATTTTTGCAGTAAAAAGAATACTTTAAGGATCGTAAAGCCTGTGAGATTATTTTTCATCCTGAAGTCCATTTGCATCACCGGTTTTTCCACCTTTTTTATCGATGTGGCAATGGGGATTCTTACAATGCTGTTTAACAGGCAGATTTTGAAATACCTGGGAACGGATGCGCTGGCAGTCTACGGCATCATCATCAATATCAGCACGTTTGTCCAGTGCTGTGCTGAGAGCATCGGCCAGGCGTCCCAACCGATGCTCTCAGCGAATTTTGGCGCTGGAAAAGGGAAACGGATTGTGCAGATTTTGAAATATGCATTAGGGACGGCGGCGGTGTTTGGCGTGGTTTGGACGGCGCTTGCTGTTTTTGTCCCCAATTTCTTCGTCCGTATTTTTATGACCCCAACGGAGGAGATCCTGGCTATTGCCCCAGGTATTATTTGCAGTTATGGTATTTCTTTCCTGCTGCTTCCGCTTAATATTTTTTCTACTTACTATTTTCAGACGCTGATGAAACCGATGGCTTCTTTTATTGTTTCTGTTGCTAGGGGCGCCGTGGTCAGCGGGATGCTGATCTGCATTCTTCCGGCTGTGGCGGGGGCAGATGCGGTTTGGCTGGCTATGCCGGTTACGGAATTGCTGGTTGCAGTTTATGTAGCCTTGAAAATGGTGCGGTATACAAAGGATCTGACTTTGGGAGAAATGATGGAATGAAAGGTATATACCGTGAAAATAAAAGTTATATGTGACGAGTATGGGGCAGGATGAGTAAACGGGAAAATAGCTGGTGACGGAGGCTTGGGGATCTGCTTCTCCTGCTGTTCAATCATCTTCTTAACCATATAACCGACGATACCTGTGTTAGAGAGAGAAAGATTGTTGCCTGCCATAGTAAAAACAGCACAGTTGTGTTTTCGTGAAGTGCTTGTTTATGAGGAAAGACTGATAGAATTGCTGGACATAAGCAGTATAACGTTGTGATAAGAAAAGGAAGATTTTGTATGACCGTATGAAGAATAATGCTGAATTCATGAAATGATAACTTTTGGTGCGGGGACATCTGTGGGGTGGTTATGGCTTTGAAGATGGTCCAGGCCAGGAGACAGATGAAAAAAATAATTTTCAAAAATTATGAGAAAGAGGGTATTGTCAATGAAAATTGTTACGATCAGCCGTGAATTTGGAAGTGGAGGACGGGAGCTTGGGAAGCGACTGGCAGATGCGCTCGGTGTTCCGTGTTATGACCATGAAATCATTGAGATGGTAGCAGAAAAACATGGGTTTGACAAAAATTATGTATCGCATATTTCCGAAAAGGATATCCGTGTGTTCTATCCGTCAACGGTTGGTAATCGGTTTATGAACCCGCCGACGCTTCAGCAGCCGGTAAAAATTGTAGCTGCACAGCATGAGATCATCAGGCAGGGCGACTGTGTTATTGTAGGCCGCTGCGCCGATGTGTTATGCCAGGATATGAGGCCATTAAATATGTTTGTTTATGCAGACAGACTGTCGAAGCTGCGGCGCTGTGAAGACCGTGCAGATGAAAATGAGCAAATCTCTGAAAAAGAGATATACCGTAGGATGAAGCAGATTGACAAGGAGCGTGCGGCGTACAGAAAGCTGTTTACAGATGAAAAATGGGGCAGGAAAGAATTCTATCATTTATGCATCAATACTTCTGGTAAAGAAATTAAGGCTTTGATACCGGCTGTTGCTGCATATGTGAATGCCTGGTTTGGAATGTGCTGATTTGCTGCCCTGCCGCAAATGAAACATATGAAAAGCTGATTGTATCTATTCAGGATTATTTTAGCGGGATGGATATTCAGTGTATATTCCTGCATGAAGGGTGTTTGATTATTTTAATGCTTGAGAGCCACTGTTCTAAGGCTTCAGAGCCATCAATACAAGTCTATTTTAATCTTTCAGAGCCACCACAATATATAGTGTATCTATGATCAAAGTACACTTATCCTTAACCGCTTGATTATCCTATCTCAGAATTGTTTTAAACCTGCAAGGGCTGCAACGCAGTGTATTTACCCTTGCAGGTTTAAAGCAATTCTGAGACAATGTTATAAGCGGTAAATAATAGACATACTATATCTAGTATATTGTAATGGCTCTCAAGCATTAAATTATAAGTGGCTCCCAAGGATTAAATTGGTGGCTCTCAAGTATTAGAATAATCAATTAAAGAATTTGCAAATTTTTTGTTTTTATCCCCCTCAAAACAGCCTTTAAATCTCCGTATAGTGAGGAGGTGGCTCAAATGGCAGACGAACAGAAAAATAACCATATCACTACAGAAAATGGAAAGACAAGTGTATCAGTCAGTGAAAAGTATATGCTGACCATTAAGGAAGCTGCGGAATATTTCAGCATAGGGACAAAAAAGATGAGGCGGCTGGCAGAAGATAACCTTGGAAGGTTTGCAGTCTACAGCGGGAACCGTTATCTTATCATACGCACGAAATTTGAAAAGTTTGTTGATGAATCCTCTGCGATATAAAACCTTTTTATTTGCCACAAGTAGTTGACTTTCCGGGGCTTTAGAGCGATATATGTCATGACCTGGAAAGGTCGCAGATTTTAGGACAGAAGGGAACAGGAAAATGAGAAAACCAGTACTTGCGGAAAAGGATTTTTTAAATCCAGAGGAGGCAATCGAACTGTTCAATCTCAGCAGGAGAAAGTTTTACCGATTGATAAAGGAAGAAAAACAGCTTGGGTTTATAGCTCTTTACGGCAGCCGAAGGCTGGTCATCAGAGGAGAGTTTGAAAAATATCTGGAGGCGAATCCGAAAATAAAGGAGGGACTTAAGAATGCCAGCAGGAAGAACAAAGACACGCCGTGATTCCAAGCACCGTGTCCTGCGCCGGGGAGAATCCATCCGGGCAGACGGAAAATACCAGTTTAAGTACCATATAAACGACAAACCGCATTTTGTTTACAGTTAGAGGCTGGAACCGACGGATAAGCTGCCAGTGGGGAAAAAGACATGTCTTTCGTTACGGGAACTGGAAAAGCAGATCGGCTATGATCTTGACACGCTTTCAGACCCGATGGGGAAGAATATAACCGTCGGGGAACTGGTGGAGCGCTATTTATGCACCAAGACAGGGGTAAAGCCGAACACGCTCGCCAATTACAATTTCGTGCAGAACCTTTGAAAAAGGAAACTTTCAGCGAGAAAAAGATTTCTCAGATTAAGACATCAGATGCAAAGCTGTTTTTAATAAAGCTGCAGCAGGACGGAAAAGGTTACAGCATCATCAAAACGGTCAGGGGAGTCCTCCGGCCGGCATTCCAGATGGCGGTGGACGATGACGTGCTGCATAAGAACCCTTTCGGCTTTGAACTGGCAACGGTGGTAGTGAATGATAGTGTGACAAGGGAGGCAGTCACCAGGGAGCAGATGAGGAAATTCCTCAAGTTTGTCCATGATGACAATGTCTATTGTAAATATTATGAAGTGGTCTATATCCTTTTCCATACAGGGAGATTGTGCACCCTGCTTTGGCAGGGCTTCTTTTTATTTATACTTGCTATACCAAAATAGGTGGATTTATGGTAAAATATCAGAGCAGTAAATTTTATATGAGAGAAATGTGTATCAAAGAATATTAATATGGAGTATTATTCATGAATTTTAGTAAAGCCTAAATGTGCTGCCTGTGAACATCTTGAGCAGTGTAGAAATAGTGATAACTCATTGACAATCAAAATAATGGTGCTTGAATGTGAAAGTTTTTATTATTTATTTAAGCGATTGGAAGAATTTGAGAAATTTCCTATATTTTGTGAAAGTATGGAAAAAAATCAAGAGAGAATTGATGATTATGCAAAACAACACGAAGGTATACCATCACTCAGATCGCCTCTTGTTGTGAATGGGGCATTAGCAGCAGAATTAGCTCTTAAGTTTCTGATATTTAAGGAAATAGGATCATATGAATGTATTCATAATCTTCGACGCCTTTTTGAGCAACTGCCTGATTGCCACAAGAATGCTTTGACGGAAATAATCTATAAGCAAGCACACCAAAATGAAGAAACGTTGAAATTTAACCTTACTAATATTTCAAATTTGTTTGAAGATTTCCGATATTCTTTTGGGAAAGAGCAATTGGGATATTCAGGTTTTTTCTATGAATTTGTAGATATCGTTTGTGAGTATGCAATATTGCAGAAACCAATTAATGAGGAAGAAATAGAGGATTAGTGTTTAAAGGTATATATTACAAACAACAGAATTCATGCTAAAATACCAAAGTAGTAAGAACCCTCAATTCTTACTACGTTTTTACTACGATTGACGGCTTCAACTTGCCACATTTTGCCCCGTTTTGCTCATTGTGTGATTTTTTTAACAATTATCTTTGAAAAAATAAATCT
>ERZ808028.548-NODE-548-length-30223-cov-6.559378_pt1 | contig 30223 bp, 25 predicted proteins | sample MGYA00380184_ERZ808028 | MGnify/ENA primary metagenome ERZ808028 (study PRJEB31490, sample SAMN06133397) | mouse gut metagenome | isolation source: J8_1 | host: mice | place: China: Chengdu | collected 2015-05 ...
TTTGCAGACATGGCATCTCTCTAACATGGCGTCCCCGTACGCAAGGGTCTTTTCCCCATAAATCGTCTGGATTTTTAAGGTATCCGCCTCGTCCGTAATCTCTGCGCCTTCGATGCTCTCGATTCCTTTGATTCCCTGCTTCTTGATTCTTTCAATATCCAGCTTGCCTTTGCACCCTACGCCTACGATGTAAGCCTTCTCTCTGTCTACCCGGTGCTCTTTGAGTAACTGGTTGAAGCTGTATGTATCGCAGGGCTTTAAACATACCATGGTCTTTCCTTCAAGCCTGGAAGCCTCGATCATGTATTTGCTCAAATTAGCCCCGCAGAAGCCATTATAAACAAAATCTTTTAACTCATCTTCTGTCTCGAAATAAGCCGGTTCCGGATTGTAAGGCAAGTCTCCGGCTCTCCAGCCGAGAACCCGTGCCACAGTTCCGTCTGCCAGCAGCTCTTTTGCACGGTTTATTAACTCTTGCATCTCAAATCCCCCAATCTTACATTCTCGCCAAGAGAATAGATTTTCTCCACAAAACTGTTCATGGTGTCAGAGAACTTCACACCCTCTGCCGCAGACACCCACTCCACACGGGTACGCCCGTTTTCCACACCAAGATAATCAAGCATGGAGAACAGAAGCGTCATGCGCCTTCTTGCGTAGTAGTTGCCTGTGCTGTAGTGGCAGTCTCCCGGATGGCATCCGCACATGATGACTCCGTCCGCGCCCTTTTCAAATGCCCTTAAAATAAACATAGGATTCACACGACATGAGCATGGCACACGGATAATCTTCACATCAGCAGGATAGGTCAAACGGCTGCTTCCTGCCAAATCGGCTCCCGCATAACTGCACCAATTACAGCAGAACGCTACAATCTTCGGTTTGAATTCTTTCTTTTCTAACGGCATATTGCATCCACCTCCGCTATAATCTGTCTATTTGAGAAGCCCTGCAGATCCATGGCGCCTGAAGGACATGCAACGGTACATGCGCCGCAGCCCTGGCAGAGTGCGTTGTTGACTACTGCCACACGGCGAGTCTCACGGATTCCATGGTCATTGACCTCTTGATCTTCATAAGTAATGGCACCGTAAGGACATACATTCTCACAGGTGGAACATCCGTTACACAGCAAGGTATCTGCCTTAGCGGTACATGGGTTTGTCAAAAGCTTATCCTTTGCAAGCAGTCCAATGGCTTTCACGGCAGCGGCTCCTGCCTGTGCAACCGTCTCCGGAATGTCTTTTGGTCCCTGGCATACTCCTGATAAGAAGATTCCGGCTGTAGGCGATTCTACCGGACGGAGTTTTGCGTGGGCTTCTGTCAGGAAATTGTTGGTATCAATACTTGCGGTCAGCATGGTGGCAATCTTGCGCACGTCTGGATTCGGCTCGATGGCTGTTGCAAGAACTACCATATCTGCCTCTTTCAAAATCTGCCTGTTGTCAAGCAGGTCTGAACCCTGTACCAATAACTTTCCATCAGGCTGTGGAATAACCTTTCCGACCTGTCCCTTAATATAGTTCACTCCATACTGCTCGACTGCCCTTCTGTAGAACTCATCAAAATTCTTACCTGGTGTACGCACATCAATATAGAATACTGTTACATTTACGTCCGGATACTTGTCTCGAATCAGCATCGCGTGTTTTGCTGTGTACATACAGCAAATCTTAGAACAGTAAGGCTTTCCTCTGTCGTCAGAGCAGCGGCTTCCCACACACTGGATAAACACAATCTCCTTAGGCGCTTTTCCGTCGGAGAGGCGCTCTAAATGTCCGTGGGTCGGCCCTGCCGCATTCATCACACGCTCTAACTCCAGGGATGTGATGACATCCTTGCTCTGGCTGTATGCATACTCGTCATATTTGTCAAGATTGATGGTGTCAAATCCTGTGGCAACCACAATCGCACCATATTTCTCTGAGATAATCTCATCCTTCTGCTCATAGTCAATAGCCCCTGCCTGACACACCTTAGAGCAGATTCCGCATTTTCCGGTCTTAAACTTGATACATTCTTCACGGTCAATCACCGGAATGTTGGGGATTGCCTGTGCAAACGGCGTATAGATTGCGCTTCTTGTGTTAAGGCCCCTGTTAAATTCGCTGGGCGCCTTCTTGGACGGACATTTCTCCTGGCAGACACCGCAGCCCGTACATTTGTCCATATCCACGCTTCTTGCCTTCTTGCGGATATCTACGGTGAAATCACCTACGAATCCGCTGACTTTTTCCACTTCACTGTATGTATAGATGGTAATCTTCTCATGGGCTGACGCTTCTACCATCTTAGGCGTCAAGATACATGCAGAGCAGTCCAGTGTAGGGAAGGTCTTGTCAAGCTGTGACATCCGCCCTCCGATACTTGGGGTCTTCTCCACAATATCCACCTCATAGCCTGCGTCTGCAATGTCAAGTGCTGTCTGTATACCTGCGATACCGCCGCCGATAACCAGCGCACGCTTGGTAACTCGGCTCTCTCCCGCCTGAAGGGGTGTGTTTAAGTTCACCTTGGCAACTGCCGCCCGCATCAGGATAACCGCCTTCTTGGTTGCCTCGTCCATATCCTTGTGAATCCATGAACAGTGTTCACGGATATTGGCGATTTCCACCATATACGGATTCAAGCCTGCGCGCTCAGCCGCCTTTCTGAAGGTAGCCTCATGCATACGCGGGGAACAGGAACATACCACGATTCCTGATAAATTCTTTTCCTGAATCGCCGCCGCAATCTTCGCCTGTCCGGCTTCGGAACACATATACTGGTAGTCCTCAGCATGGACAACGCCTGGCTCCATGAGCGCCATCTCTGCTACTTTGTTTACGTCTACCGTAGCGGCAATATTGCTTCCGCAATGGCAGACAAATACTCCGATTCTCTGCACTTTTCTTCTCACCTCCTGTACCTTCTGTATGCACTGACTAACAACTGCTGTGGGAGTTCTGGATCTAATAATTCCGGAATCTCGTCTGCCAGCAGGTAATTCTGACCTTTTTGACGCACCACAACCTGTCTTGCGGCGTCAATCAGCTTCCCTGGTTTTACGTCGCGGGGACATCTCTCCACACATGCGAAGCAGGAAAGACATTTCCACAGGGACTTAGAATTTACCAGGCTGTCAATATCTTCATTTATCACATAGGACACAAACTGATGAGGCTTGATATCCATCTCGTTATAGGATGGGCAGGTGGCAGAACATTTGCCGCACTTCATACATTTTAGCGGATTCACGCCGCTGATTTCCTTAATCAGTTCTGCCTGCTTCTTTTCAGAACTCATGACTTTGCCACCTCCTCTTTTACTCCCAGGGCCTTAGCAAGCAGCTCGGTGAAGTAGACCACCGGAAGCTTCTTTCCTGTACTCTTATTCAGGTTATACAGGCATAAGGGACATGCCGTGGTAAGCATTTCTGCCCCGAAGCCCTCTGCACTTGCCATGATTTTTTCGCACATATTTTTGGACATTTCCTTTTCTTTCAGGGAAATGTAACCGCCGCAGCACTCGTTGCGGTAAGGATAAATGACCGGCTCGGCCCCGATGGCTCGGATAAAGTCTTCGATAATCTTCGGGTTTTCCGGATCGTCAAAGCTTAACAGTTTACTCGGACGAAGAAGGAGACACCCATAGTATGCGCCAATCTTCTTTCCCTTCAGAGGATTCGTCACTTTCTTCTTTAATTCGTCAAATCCTACTTTGTCGCGAAGGACTTCCAGGAAATGAAGAACTTGTGTCTCGCCTGCGTAGGGTTCCTCAAGCTCCATATAATTGTTTGCCCTGGTGCGGATGTCTTCTACATTCTTCATGTCGTCGTTGACACGCTTGATGACATGATGGCATGCGGAACACATGGTTACCAACGCCTGTCCCTTCTCCTTCGCCGCATTCAAGGCGCGCACAGAAGACAACTTCGTAGCAATTTCGTCAGAACCAAGAGGATAGACCCCGCCGCAGCACTGCCAGTCTTCGATTTCCTCTAACTCAATCCCAAGCGCTGCTGCTGAAGCCCTTGCATAAACATCCAGATCCTTTGCCTTTGTTCTCAAAGTGCATCCCGGATAATAACTGTACTTCATAGTTCTCGCTGTCCTTTCTTCATATATTTTGTCGAAACTCCATCCTTTATATTAATATGAAGTTTCCCATAAGTCAATTATTCTGCGGCAGTCACCAATAAAACCCATTCGTACCTGACTGCCCAGAAGAATTTCTTAAATTACAGCTCAATCTGTGCGATGACAGCCTTTAATGCATCCGCACTTGCCTTTAACTTTCCTACCTCCTCCTCGGTAAGCGCCATTGGAATCTTTCCCTGAATACCGTTTGGCCCTACCAATGCCAGCGTACTTAAGCACACATCCTCAATCCCGTATTCTCCATGCATCATAGAAGATACGGTGGTCACGGACTCGGAGGCGGACATCAGGATACTGCATAATCTGCAAACGCCTCTTGTGACTGCATAGAAGGTGGCTCCCTTATTGGCAATAATCTTACCGCCGGACTTCTGTACATAGGTAAGCATTGCATCTTTGTCCAATTCTTTAGCGTCTTTTCCAAGGTGAGGCATCATTGCCACAAAATCGTCTACGTTGACGCCTGCGATTCTTGCAGCAGACCATGGAATAAAGGAGGTATCTCCATGCTCGCCAAATACGTATGCATGAATATTTCTCTGTGCTACATCAAAATGTTCGGAAAGTCCGCAGCGAAGTCTCGCGGAATCTAAGACAGTTCCGGAACCAATAATCTGATTCTCCGGAATACCTGAAATCTTTGTGAATACATAAGTCATAACATCAACCGGATTGCTTACAATGATATAAAGCGCCTTCGGTGCCGCTTTTACAATCTCCGGTGTAATCTGCTTTAAGATATTAACGTTAGTCTGTGTCAGCTCAATTCTTGTCTGTCCCGGTTTACGTGCAATTCCGGATGTGATAATAACAATGTCGGAATCCTTCGCATCCTCATACTCGCCTGCAACGATGGCTACTGGATCTCTGAAGCAGGTTCCCTGCTCAATATCCATGACCTCGCCTTCTACCTTCTCCTTGTTGATGTCGATCAGAACGATCTCAGATGCCATGTCCTCGCCGGACAATGTGTACGCAATTGTGGAGCCTACGCTTCCTGCTCCAATGATTGTGACTTTGCAGCTCATGTTTTCTTCTCCTTCTCTATGCATTTTCTACTGATTCTGGAATACTGGTTCTCTCTAGCTTATGCCAGTACGCCTGGCGTCAGAACATCTGTGTAAATTGTCGTTTCCTGCCGCCGTCTGAAATCATCATAACACATTGATAATAAATTAACAAGCATTTTGCTTGTAGAAATTTTAACAATATATTTCCCTTCTTTTATCCAATTTGACGAAAAACATATATTCTGGTCGAGTTCTGAAGGAAACTCCATCATCACGGCTTAAATAAAAAGATGCAAAGCCTTTGATATTCAATGGACTTTACACCTTTTTGCTGACTACTCTTTTATTTTGTCAATTTCCTGCAGATTGACACCAGCAACAGTGAGGATCACCTTTAATTCCTTGTAACGGTCAAGCATCATTTTATACGTGTCCATGTCACTGTTTTCTTTTGCTGATACCATCCAATTTTGTAACCTTGAAAATTCAACTACGGAATCTTTTACAATGTCGGATATACTTGGCATATTCTCACCTCACTTTTAAAGCGCCGTTTATTATGATATTTTTATTATATCAATAAGTAAATTTGGTGTAAAGCCTTATTCTAATATCTTCTTAAACATCACAGAAAAGAGCTGCTCATCCAGAATCAACCAGAAAAAGCAGCCCATCATTCCTAAAATTATCTCTAATCTCTTACCTTGTCATCATTGACGCCGTCGTCGTTGTTATCCACGTTGTTATTGTCATCATTCCCATCCAAGGCGTCTCCCACATCATCCATACCGTCACGGACATCATCGCCAATCTCATCGGCTATATTGTCGCCGTCGTTACGGTCACGGTCCGTACCATCGGTAGCGCCGTTGGTATTACCATTGTTGGTGCTGCCATTGTTGTTATTGTTGGTGTTACCATCGTCTGCCGCATTGTTGTTAGCTGCATTGTCATCAGCGTTACCGTCGCTGCCGCAGGCAGTCATGCCAAGCATTGCGCCTGTACACATAAGGATCAGTACCATTTTCTTTAACTGTTTCATGTCTAATTCTCCCTTTCATGTATCTTTATCTATAATCAAGTAATACTTGTTACCAGTAATATCTGCAAAAAAGGAAATAGTATACTGGTAGTTTTTTACAAAATATTAGGACGCTGTCCTTGAAAGGGTTCTGTTTATATGCTATGATTTTCGTACCTTACAGCGTGCCAAAAGTATATGGAAAGGAGTCCGAAAAAATGCAGAAAATATTCAATGTAACGGGTGTGTGCGTCCCGACTAAACACTATATGGTCGATATCAGCAGACAACTCAGTCAGATACAGGAATTAGTTAAACAGGGCGCATATTTTACCATAAACAGGGCGAGACAGTATGGCAAGACCACCACATTACATGCTCTGACCAAGTTACTTTTAGATGATTACCTGGTGATAAGCCTGGATTTTCAGGCCTTAGACACAGCGAAATTTGCAGACGGCCACATATTCTCCATAACCTTCGCACAGTATTTTTTGCACCGTATCTTACGACAGAATACAGAAATAACGAAGGAATTACATGATACCTTGTCCCTATTAAATACAGAAGTCTCGGAGGATAGAAAGGATTTTTCATTATTCGAGCTTTTTCAACATATGGTCAGGATTTGTCAAATGTCTCCAAAACCCGTCGTCTTAATGATCGACGAAGTGGACAGCGCCGCAGACAACCAGGTATTTCTGGATTTCCTGGCACAGCTAAGGAATTATTATCTGGAGAGGGATACCCTCGGTACGCCCACGTTCCATTCCGTAATCCTTGCCGGCGTCTGTGACATTAAAAACATGAAACGAAAACTTCGTCCGGATGAGGCACACAAAACGAACAGCCCTTGGAATATTGCCACACGGTTCAAAGTAGAGATGAGTTTCTCCAAAAATGATATAGCAGGAATGTTAAGGGCATACGAAGCTGACCAGCATACTGGAATGAACCCTGACGACATGGCAGGGCTGATTTTTGACTACACCTCCGGCTATCCTTATCTGGTGTCTGCATTATGTAAGCTTATAGACGAAGATGTGAGCCAATTAGAGCGCTTCCGCACAAAATCGCCCTGGACAAAAGACGGCTTTTTTGAGGCAGAACGCATACTGCTGTCAGAGAACAACACACTATTTGACTCTTTGATTGGGAAGCTTAATGATTATCCCGAATTGAACACTCTGCTTGAAAATCTACTATTCACAGGCTCTGCCATATCCTACAACGGGGATGAACCTGCTTTTGACATTGCCTCCATGTTTGGATTTATCAGAAACAACCAGGGAACAGTGGAGATATCCAACCGCATCTTTGAGACACGCCTTTATAATCTGTACCTGTCCGGTGCGAAGCTGCAGCGCATGGATATTTATACGGCATCCCAGAAGGACAAGAGCCAGTTTGTTGCTGACGTACATCAGATTGTAACCGGCAATAAGACAGTCATAGAGGCTGTGGTATAATACCACAGCCTCTAACTCTATCATACCTTCTCCGCAATCCGCCCGCTTCGATACGCCCGAAGAAGTACCTCCAGATCCGCAATCTGCTCTCTTAAGTCCCGTCCTACATCCGTGTCGCCAACAAGCTTTCTCTCCAGCACCCGATTCACGATTACACTGTCTGAATGAATATCGCTCTCCTTCTCAATGGCCGCCTCCGTAGACTCAAAAGGCTCATGGGCAACCAGAATCAAGCCATAGGAATTAGAGATAAGGGTGTACCCTGCAATCCCTGTCTCCTTCTGGTACGCCTTGGAGAAGCCGCCATCAATGACCATAACCTTGCCGCCACATTTCACCGGATTCTCCCCGTTCTTACTCTTGACCGGAACATGGCCATTGACGATATGGGTTCCCTCTGAAGGCAGTCCGAATTCCCTAAGGATTCCGTTCACCACTTCCTCCTCCTCCAAAAGACTGTAATAGGGATTCTTCTTCTCCTTGTGAGTCTCCTTCTCCGCAAGGAAATATCTCTCAAACGTGGCCATCTTATCCTTTCCAAACAGCGGAGAACCCTCGCTGAGCCAGATATACCACATCATATCCCTGCCCCTCTCCCGTTCTTCTTCGTCAAGAGCGTGGAAGCCCTTTCTCACATAACTTTCCAGAATCTCATACAGGCTCTTTCCCTGATATGACTTTCCATAAACGCTCACGGTCTTTAAGCTTCCGTCCTCGTTTAACGGAACACACCCATGATAGAGCAGATTATTGTTATACACCTTGTACAACGCGCCTTTATTTAACAGGAAACGCATATGCCGCTGCAATTTCTCGCAGTTTAAAAACGCCTGCTCAAGCCGTTCCATAATGTCTTCTTCTTCCTTTGTCAACCCATAGGGATTCTTCGGATCAATCGTGGGGAAATTCTTATCCAGCATCTCGTAGGTTTTTCCGTCAATCTCAATCGTGCCCTTCTCATAGTCAACATGGTGCAAAAGATTCCGATCCTCCATCTTAAAGCCTGGATTCTTCTGAATAATCTGCCCCTCCACCTTGAACTGAATCACAGAAATCGCCTTGTGCATCTTGATATCCATCAGCATCTCATTCTTTCCGTGACCGGAATCTCCCTTAAGCTGGAAGCATTTGCAGGGATCGTCCTTATAGGTATTCAAAGCAAATGTTGCCAGCGGAAGAAGGTTAATTCCATACCCCTCCTCTAAGATATCCAGGTTGCCGTATCTTGCACAGATACGAATTACATTGGCGATACATCCCCTCTGGCCTGCCGCAGCCCCCATCCACAGCACGTCATGGTTTCCCCACTGTATATCCACAGAATGGTACTTCATTAATTTATCCATAATAATATGAGGCCCTGGCCCTCTGTCATAGATATCCCCCACAATATGGAGATGATCCACCGTTAATCTCTGAATCAGCTCGCTCAAAGCAATGATAAACTTCTCCGCCTTTCCGATTCTGATAATCGTACTCACGATGGAATTATAGTACGAGCCTTTATCCATAATATCTGCCTTCTCTGTAATCAACTCCTCAATCACATAGGCAAAATCCTCCGGCAGAGATTTCCTCACCTTAGAGCGAGTGTATTTGCTGGCCGCCCGCTTGCTGATCTCAATTAAACGGTACAGAGTAATCTTGTACCAATCCTCCATGTTGTCTTCTTCCCGCTTAATCCTGTCCATCTTCTCCTTCGGATAATAAATAAGAGTAGCAAGAGCCTGTTTGGTCCTGCTACTCATAGTATTCCCGAAGACGTCATCGACTTTACGGCGTACTGCTCCTGAGCCATTCTTAAGCACATGGGAAAATGCCTCATATTCCCCGTGGATATCCGTTAGGAAATGCTCGGTTCCTTTCGGAAGGTTCAGGATGGCCTGAAGATTAATAATCTCCGTCGATGCCATTGCGATGGTCGGATATAATTGAGAAAGTCGTTCCAGATAACGTTCTTCCAAATCTTTCATGATTATCCTCCCAATGTAAATAAATATATTTTTCTTCTGTATACTATGCATAATTACGGGATACCCTTTGGATATCCCCTGGGGTCAGACGGGCCTCGTCTGTTATAATTAAAACCGGATGACGTCCGACATATCGTAAGCCCCCGCCGGCTTTCCGGCAAGAAACTTGGCCGCCTCCACGGCTCCCTTGCCAAACACTGTCTTGGAATAAGCCGTGTGTCTGAATTCGATTACCTCATCCGCGCCGGCAAAAATCACCTCATGATCTCCCACAATGGTTCCTCCCCGAACCGCAAAGATGCCAATCTCCTTCTGGTCACGCTTCCTGCGCACCTGGCTTCTGTCATATACATACTCGTAAGTATGGTCCATGGCTTCATTGATGGAATCCGCCAGCGCAAGGGCTGTCCCGCTGGGCGCGTCCACCTTCTGATTGTGATGCCTCTCCACCAGCTCAATATCGAAGCCTGCCGGTCCAAGGATCTTTGCGGCATCCCGAAGCAATTTCATAAGAAGATTGACTCCAAGAGACATGTTGGCAGATTTCAGCACCGCCGTCTTTTCGGACGCTTTCTTCACCTTCCCAAGCTGCTCCTTAGAAAGCCCCGTGGTACAAAGCACCACCGGAACATTCCTGTCTGTGCAGTAGTCAAGCAGGTCGTCCACCGCTTTTGCATTAGAGAAATCGATGATGACGTCTGCCTTCACATCGCACTGGTCTATACGCTCAAACACCGGATAATCATTGTCTATCCCTGTATAGGTGTCAATTCCCGCTACTAATTCTATCCCCTCATCGGCTTTGATAAGGCCAGTGATTACCTGCCCCATCTTGCCGTTACATCCATGCATGATTGCACGTACCATCTTTTGTCCTCCTGATTATAAGGTATTTCCACACAAATGTCCTATTTAAGTTTAATTCCAAATTCTTTCATGGCTGCTTTGAGGGTTTCCTCATGGCCTTTCGTAAGCTCTGTAAGCGGCATACGAAGACCGCCGCAGTCCATACCCATTAACTGCATCGCCTTCTTTACTGGAATCGGGTTCACTTCACTGAACAACTGCTCTACCAGCGGAATTGCCTGAAGCTGAAGCCTGGCGCTCTCCTTAACGTCTCCTGCAAGGAACTTAGCGCACATATCATGAGTCTCCTTTGGCGCCACATTAGACAGCACAGAGATTACACCCTTGCCGCCAAGAGAAAGTATTGGAACGATCTGATCGTCATTTCCCGAATATAAATCTATCCTTCCCTCTGTCAGCGTCATAATCTTCGCAACCTGTGAAATATTACCGGAAGCTTCTTTCACGCCCACAATATTGTCCACATCCCTGAAAAGGGCCGCCACCGTCGCCGGCTCAATATTACATCCCGTACGGCTTGCCACGCTATACATGATAATGGGCGCCTTTGCCTCCTTAGCAACCGCCTTATAGTGGGCCATAAGCCCCGCCTGGGTTGCCTTGTTATAGTAGGGCGTCACCACCAAAAGCCCGTCCGCCCCGTACTGCGCTGCCTCCCTAGACATATCAACCGCCGTTCTGGTGCAGTTTGAACCTGTTCCGGCAATCACCGGAATCCGTCCCTTGGCACGCTCAATGGTGAACTTCACACACTCCAGATGTTCCTCCTCCGTCATCGTGGCCGATTCCCCCGTCGTGCCGCAAATGATAATACTGTCCGTCCCGTTCTCACAATGGAAATCGATTAATTCGTCCAGTCTATCATAATTAATACTCTCGTCTTCGTTAAATGGTGTGACAATCGCCACTCCGGCTCCTGTAAAAATAGCCATTCGTAATCCTCCTGACATTCATATTCATTTTATAAAAATTCTATCATTAATCAAATATGATGTCAATGAAAGTTCTCTAATCCTCCAGACATTCCAATTTGCTGACCGATACCTCATAGGCCACCCTTTTTTCTGTCTCCGTCTCCGTCAGCTTCTTTATATATTCCCTGCTCTGAATCCTCCCGATAATCTGGACATGCTCGCCAACCTCAAACCCCGACGCAAATCTGGCGTTCCTTCCCCAACAGATACATGGTATGTAGTCCGACTTCCCGTACGGCCTGTTTACGGCAAGCAGAAGATCTGCAATCTCTCTGCCAAGAGGCGTCTTTCTGTAAACCGGCATCTTACATATGTAACCATCCAGAAAAATGTTGTTTGTCTTGGCCCCGTCAAGCTCCTCCTCAATAAAAGATACCTCTCTTACAAACACCGACAGCACCAGACGGTTCTTCTGCTCATCATGCCGGTTGTAGGACCTGAACTGTCCGTTCACCATGATGAACTCGCCCGTGTAATCCTGTGTCACGTCAATCAGCCTCTCCGATATCATCAGAGGGATATTATCCTCCGAGTTACTCAGACGCTTCACATGCACATCTACCATGTAGAAGCCTTCTCCGTAGACCTCATGGCTGAAAAGAAACGGCGACGCAATCTCTCCCATAATGGTTACCTGGTTGTTTTCAATAATCTTATCTGACATAATTCTACAATCTCCCTTCCTCCGAATCGTATTTTGAGTTGTCAAGCATTCCCGCCCATTATCGCGGGGTCAATACCTATTCTATGACGCTCATTTCTATTTTAGAACCAAAATACTTGTAAATTTTTAAAAATATGGTAAACTAACGTGTGAGTTTTAGTTGCGCATAGAAAAGGATGATGATAATAATATGAAAACAAAACGTGAAGATGTAAGAAATATTGCGATTATCGCACATGTAGACCATGGTAAGACAACCCTGGTGGATGAACTGTTAAAGCAAAGCGGAGTGTTCCGTGAAAATCAGGCCGTGGAGGAACGGGTCATGGATTCCAACGATATTGAGCGGGAACGGGGAATCACAATCCTGTCCAAAAATACTGCCGTCTATTATAAGGGAACCAAGATTAATATCATTGATACGCCGGGACATGCAGACTTCGGCGGAGAGGTAGAGCGCGTGCTCAAGATGGTCAACGGAGTGGTTCTTGTGGTTGACGCTTTCGAGGGCGCTATGCCCCAGACGAAATTCGTCTTACGAAAAGCGCTGGAGTTAAGCCTTCCTGTAATTGTTTGTATCAACAAGATTGACCGTCCTGAGGCAAGGCCCGATGAGGTCATCGATGAAGTGCTGGAATTATTCATGGATCTGGACGCCTCCGACGAGCAGCTTGACTGCCCCTTTGTCTATGCGTCTGCCAAGGCAGGGGTTGCGGTCTTAGACCTCACGGACGAGGAGCGGGACATGCAGCCGCTCTTTGAGACGATCCTTGACTATATACCGGCTCCTGAAGGGGACCCTGACGCCGATACCCAGGTGTTAATCAGCACAATAGATTATAATGAATATGTAGGCCGAATTGGAATCGGAAAAGTAGACAACGGCACCATTAAGGTGGGAATGGATGCAGTAGTGGTGAACGAGCACGAGCCGGACCGCCAGGAAAAAGTACGAATCAGTAAGTTATACGAATTCGACGGACTAAATAAAGTAGATGTAAAGGAAGCCTCCATCGGCTCCATCGTAGCAATCTCCGGAATTGCAGACATCTCCATTGGAGACACCATCTGCTCACCGGAAAATCCGTCGTCAATCCCCTTCCAGAAAATCTCAGAGCCTACGATTGCCATGCAGTTTATCGTAAACGACAGTCCATTTGCAGGATTGGAAGGGAAATACGTCACCTCCCGCCACTTACGCGACCGTCTGTTTAGAGAGCTGAACACGGACGTAAGCCTCAGGGTGGAGGAATCCGAAAGTACGGACAGCTTCAAGGTATCTGGACGAGGCGAGCTCCATTTATCTGTATTAATTGAAAATATGCGGCGGGAAGGCTATGAATTTGCCGTCAGCAAGGCTGAGGTTCTGTATAAACAGGACGAGAACGGCAAACTCCTTGAGCCAATGGAGATTGCTTATATTGATGTCCCCGACGAATTTACCGGAACTGTTATCGAAAAATTAAGCCAGCGCAAGGGCGAGCTTCAGAACATGGGAACCTCCAACGGCGGCTACACCAGGCTTGAATTCCTGATTCCTGCCCGCGGTTTAATAGGATACCGAGGAGAGTTCCTGACCGACACCAAGGGAAATGGAATCATGAATACCGCCTTTGAAGGGTATGCGCCCTATAAAGGTGACATCCAGTACCGGAAAAGTGGCTCATTGATTGCCTTTGAGACAGGCGAATCCGTCACTTACGGGTTATTTGGCGCTCAGGAGCGCGGAATTCTCTTTATCGGACCTGGAGAGAAGGTATATTCCGGCATGGTCATTGGACAAAACGCAAAAACCGATGATATTGAAGTCAATATCTGTAAGACCAAGCATTTGACCAACACCCGTTCCTCCAGTGCGGACGAAGCTCTCCGCCTGACTCCACCGAAGGTCTTAAGCTTGGAGGAGGCTCTTGACTTTATCGACACCGACGAGTTACTGGAGGTCACTCCCAAGTCCTTAAGAATCCGCAAGAAGATTCTGGACGCCAAGATGAGGAAACGAGGAAATCGCTCATGACGTTTTTATGGATTTTAGAAGGGATAAGAACTCCCTTCTTAGATAAACTGATGCAATTCATTACCTATTTCGGACAGGAGCTGATTATCATAGCGTTTATCTGCGCATTTTACTGGTGCGTAGATAAACGCTTTGCATATCTTCTGGGCTTCACTTATTTTACGGCTGGACTTTGCGTGCAGGCATTAAAAATTACCTTCCGTATCCCCCGGCCCTGGATACTTGACCCAACCTTCAGCCCCGTAGAGAGCGCCCTTGAAGGCGCCACCGGTTATTCGTTCCCAAGCGGACATACACAGAGCGCCACCTGCCTTTTCTTTCCTTTGTCCCTCTATACCTCCAGGACATGGGTAAAAAGTCTATGCGTGTCTGCTTTTCTGCTCATTGGATTTTCAAGGATGTATCTAGGATGCCACACGCCGAAGGATGTCCTTACGTCTATGGGGCTTTCCCTTATAGTTGCCTCTGTCATCTGGAGGTTCCAAGAACTCCTTCTGGATGACTGCCGACATTTGAAGCTGATCGCAGCCATACTGGTATGCCTGTCCCTGGCAACTGCCGCCTATTCTCTTCTGCTTCTTGGCAGCGGCGTTATTGAGACAAAATATGCCATGGACTGCTGTAAGGCCGCCGGCGCAGGATTGGGCTTTTCCATCGGTTGGTATATTGAACGGACAAAGTTGAATTTTGACACACGAACAGGCAGAATCAGGACGCAAATCCTGAAGCTCCTGATAGGGCTTGTTCTGGCTCTCTTAATTAAAGAAGGGTTTTCCCTGATATTCGGAAGTTCCATCTTGGCAAAAATGACGGAATACTTTATACTTGTATTATGGGTGATTGTTATTTACCCCTGTTTATTCCAAAAAGTGATCAACCGAAATTAGAAAGGAGTCGCATATGCAGCAGATTGTAGCCGGCTTTTTAAAGAAAGTGACAGAGGCTCTGGAATTTGTTATTTCTATTATATTGGCAATCGGAATCATCCTCCTGTGCTTCCGTATGATCGGGGTTATGAGCAACATTCCCAATCTGGAAGTATGGCCTAATTATGATGATTTGCTTGAGACCTGCTTTAACCTGATTATCGGCGTCGAGCTGATCCGCATGATGTATTACCATACGCCGGATACGGTATTCGAGGTTCTGCTTTTTGCTATTGCCCGCCAGATTATCACCGACCACTCCTCTATCTGGGGAAGTTTAGTCGGCGTCACCGCCATTGCGGTCTTATTCGCTACACGGAAATATCTTTTCTGCGAATTTGACATCTCGGATACAATTATATTTCGGGCAAGCGCAAAGGTCAAATCCATAAACAGCCTGTTAAGCCTAGATATTCCCCATGAGCCCAATGAGACACTCATGGATGTGGTAAACCGCCAACTGGCACAGAATGAGCAGACTGCCCGTATCGGCGCATGTGTCTATTTCCACGACTGCGGCCTTCGAGTTGCAAAACTTCACAATGAAAAAATTTCGAGAATTGAGGTAATTCGTTCTATACATTAGTAATCAAACGTGATATACTACATATATCAGATAGATTACCAGTCGGACTAATAATTATCAGACTAATCTTTTTGAAATGCAATCGAAAAGGAGTTGGGCAGTATGAAGTTTATCATTATTGGAAAGAACATCGAGGTAACAGAGGGCTTGAGGGAGGCCGTAGAAAACAAGTTAGGCAAATTAGAGAGGTATTTCACCTCCGACACGGAGATTCACGTGACATTGAGCGTACAGAAAGGGCGTCAGAAGATTGAGGTGACGATTCCTGTCAAGGGCGACATCATCCGTTCGGAACAGGAAAGCAACGATATGTATGTCTCCATTGATCTTGTAGAGGAAGTAATCGAACGCCAGCTTAGAAAATATAAAAACAAGCTGATTGCAAGACATCAGGAGGGCGGTAATTTCAAGCATGAGTTCTACGAAGGGGATGAAGCCTCAGAGGATGATAACGAGATTAAGATCGTCCGCACCAAGCGATTCGGCTTCAAACCTATGTATCCGGAGGATGCCTGCGTACAGATGGAGCTTTTGGGACATGACTTCTACGTATTCTGCAACGCGGAGACTGACGAGGTCAATGTTGTATACCGCAGGAAGAACGGCTCCTTCGGACTGATTGAGCCGGAATTTTCATAAGTGTATGCCAGGAGATGCCGCATTACTGCGGCATCTTTTTTCCTTTTGATACTATACCATCTGCATTTTCCCGTCAATCTCCGCCAGATAACAGGAATCTCCCTCCTCAAGCGCAGCCTGTCCGTTCGTTCCTTCTGTAATCTCTGCCTTTACTGCGTCCGTCTCCTTCTGAGGCGTCAAAACCACCATTTCCACCTTATCCGTATAGACCGTATCCAAAACAGTAAGCCCCCTCTGTCCCAGGATATACTGAATCTTCCCTAAGCCCGTATAATCCGTTGTAATATGAAGCTTAAGTCCTGGAAGCTTGCTTATGACCACCGACGCGGCAAGCCCCGCTTTCGCCGCCGCCCCGTATGCCCGAACCAATCCTCCGGTTCCTAAAAGCGTGCCTCCAAAATATCTGGTCACTACGATTAGAGTATTGCTAAGCCCTTCCCTTGTCAGAACCTCCAGAATCGGCTTCCCCGCCGTCCCGTTCGGCTCTCCGTCGTCACTGAACCTCTTAAGCTCTCCCCTCTCTCCGATTACATATGCAAAACAATTGTGCCTGGCATCCCAATACTTTTTACGGGCTGCCTCCAGCAGCTCCAATACCTCCTCCTCTGATGCTACTGGCGCTACGTTTGCAATAAATCTTGACTTCTTCTCAGTAATTTCTCCTTCTCCGCCTCTATATACAGTCTTATATTCCGGTAACATTCTTCCTCATCCTTTCCATACTGTTACATTCTTATATACTACTATAACGAATTTCTTAAGATTTTCCTACTGAAATATGAAGTTTTCATTTTTTTCTTTATTTCGCTACATTTGTTTGTTATAATAACGTGGTATAAAGGAGGCTTAACATATGAACTATGGTAAGAAAAAAGCTTCACAAAAGCAAAAAAAGATAACGTCCAAGTCCACCATGCAGGGGAAGCGGATCGGTGTACGGCTTTTTAAGGCATTTCTTCTCTGCCTGATTGTGGTTGCAGTCGTTGGCGTCGCCGGAGTCGGTGTATTTGCCAAGAAGATTATTGACAACAGCCCAGAGATTACGCCCGACGACGTTAAACCTAAGGGATTTACCTCTATCGTATTTGCGGATGACGGTACGACAGAGATTGCCCGTTTCGTAAAATCAGGCGCTAATCGTACCTCCAAGTCCATAAGTGAGATTCCGGAGAACCTGCAGCATGCCTTTGTTGCAGTCGAGGATGAACGTTTTTATGACCACAACGGAATTGACTTGCAGGGAATCATCCGTGCCGGAGTGATTGGTATCACCACCGGAGACTTTTCCCAGGGTGCAAGTACGCTGACCCAGCAGTTGATTAAGAACAACGTCTTTCCGGATTTCGTGAATGAGGAGACCTTTTACGACAGGCTGGAGCGTAAGCTCCAGGAGCAGTTCCTTGCAGTCCAGATTGAAAAACAGATGGACAAGAACGCCATCATGGAGAGCTATCTGAACACCATTAACTTAGGTCAGAACTGTCTGGGTGTACAAGCTGCCGCCAAGCGGTATTTCGGCAAAGAGGTGAACGACCTGTCTCTGTCAGAATGTGCCGTCATTGCCGGCATTACCCAGAGCCCCTCAAGGCTGAATCCCATCACCAATCCGGAGGACAACGCCAAGCGAAGGAAAAAAGTACTGGATGATATGCTGGAGCAGGGATATATCGACCAGGCAGCCCACGACGAGGCTATGGCGGATGACGTCTATTCCAGAATCCAGACCGTCAACAGCGTTACCAATGATAACAGCCCTTACAGTTACTTTGTGGACGCCCTTGTCTTACAGGTGATTGACGATCTTATGGAACAGCTTGGTTATACTGAGACACAGGCTTACAACGCTGTGTACAGCGGAGGCTTGAGTATTTACTCTACCCAAAACCTGATGATGCAGCAGATTTGCGACGAGGAGGCCAATAATGACGCCAACTATCCAAACCTTAAGGAATATGGTCTGGACTGCGCCATCACCGTAACCCGCGCCGACGGGACTGTGGAGAATTTCAGCTCCGGACACATCAAGCAATATGTGAAGAACACACGGGGAGACCCCCAGGGGCTTGTCTACTCCAGCGAGGAGGCTGCACGGGCCATGGTGGAGGAATGGAAATCAACCATCGCCAGGGAAGGGGACACATACGATGAAAATATTAACATCACGCCGCAGCCCCAGGCTTCTGTAACTATTATTGATCAGAACACAGGCCAGATTAAGGCAATGGTGGGCGGACGCGGTGCGAAGGCAACCAGCTTGGGACTGAACCGTGCTTACCAGGGCTCAAAAAGACAGCCTGGTTCCTGTTTTAAGATCCTTGCCGCTTATGGCCCTGGTATGGATTCCTGCGGGAAGACTCTTGCCACTGTCATTAAGGACGAGCCTTACACCTTGAGGAACGGTAAAGTCTTAAGGAATGCCAACGGCCGTTACGGCGGAGACACCACCATCCGAAAAGCGATTACCTGGTCCAACAACGTATGTGCAGTCAAGTTAAGCGACGAGATTACTCAGCAGTTAGGTTTTGAATACTGTGAAAAATTCGGCATCTCAACGCTGGTTAAGAGTAAGACGACGGATGCCGGCGTATTCAGCGATTTGGATAACCAGACCCTTGCACTGGGCGGTCTTACAGACGGCGTCTATAATTACGAGATCTGTTCCGCTTACGCGTCAATCGCTAATGGAGGTGTGTACAACTCACCTACCTTATATACGAAGATACTGGACCACGACGGCAATGTGCTGTTAGAGGGAACCGGCGAGACCCGTACCGTAATCAAGGACAGTACGGCAGCTCTTCTTACCAGCGCCATGCAGGATGTAGTGAACGGCGGTACTGGCTCCCGCGCACAGCTTCCCAACATGCCTGTGGCAGGTAAGACCGGTACAACAAGCGATAATAAGGATATTTGGTTCTGTGCATTTACACCATACTATACCTGTGCTGTGTGGAGTGGATATGACGATAACAAAGAACTGAACAACACTGTTTTCCATCTGCAGCTCTGGAAAAGTATTATGAGCAGGATTCATGCGCCTTTGGAAAGAAAGGAATTCACCATGCCTCCATCGGTAGAGCAGAAGACTGTGTGCTCCATCAGCGGCATGCTGGCCGTACCAGGAAGCTGTCCAGGAATTACAGAGTATTTTGCTACGGATATCCTGCCGACGGAGCGATGCACCGGACATGGCTACAGTTACGATGACAGCGACGAAGGCGAAGAAGATGAAGAAGAAGAAGATACAACGGATCCTGGTACATCCATGTTTCCAGATCTTGTAGATCCAACGCCGACTCCGACACCTGATCCGACGCCAACGCCTGACCCGACGCCAACGCCTGATCCACCGGACACACCAGACCCAGTAGTACCCGTTGAATGATAAAATACCGGCAAGAGTATGAATCTATACTCTGCCGGTATTTTTAATCTTTTAATCTTTTACAAGATCAGCTTCGCCGCTCCGCAGATTCCCGCATCATTTCCCAACTCTGCCAGAACAAACTTCGTCTCCTTATTGGCAAAAAAAGCTTTTTCCGTAAAATATTTTTCAATATATTTAAGCAGGATACTCCCAGCCTTAGACACTCCGCCTCCAATCACAATCACAGTAGGGTCTGTTACTACTGCAATATTGGCCAATGCATGTCCCAGGTAAGAGCCAAATTCTTCCACAATCTCCTCAGACACTTGATCCCCTTCTTTCAGAGCATCAAATACTGCCTTTGCATCCACCTTCTCCATATCCCGCAAGGAGGAGGGTGCATCATCCTTTGCCAACCGCTTTCTTGCAAGACGGGCAATCCCCGTTGCCGACCCATACTGCTCTAAGCATCCCTGCTTCCCGCATCCGCATCTTTCTGTTTCTTCGTAGTTCACACACAGATGGCCAATCTCACCGCCTGCGCCGTGGGCACCTGTCAACGGCTGTCCGTTCACAATCACTCCCCCTCCCACGCCGGTACCAAGGGTGACCATAATCATATTCTTATGTCCTTTGCCCGCACCTAACCACATCTCTCCAAGGGCCGCTACATTGGCGTCATTGCCTGCCGCCACCTTCATACCGGTCAATTCCTTCATCTCTCGGCTTACCTCTTTATAGCCCCATCCCAGATTCGCCGTATTCTGTACGATTCCCTCTTCATCAACAGGAGCCGGTATTCCAATTCCGATCCCTGACATCTGTGAAGATGTCAGCCCCTTCTCCTCCATCTTCTTTTTCAAGGCTTCTGCCACATCTGGAAGGATTGCCTCCCCCTCATTTTCGGTACGGGTCTTAATCTCCCATTTATCCAGCAGCACTCCGTCAGTCTGAAAAAGTCCAATCTTCACCGTAGTTCCCCCGATATCAACACCAAAACAATAATCCATCCTTTTGCCCTCTCCTCCTATTTTTTTGTAAGATTCTGCTGTACCCGCTTATACAACTCCTGAGCCGCATTGTAGCCCATCTTCTTCTGCCGGTAATTAATTGCCGCCGTCTCCACAATAATCGCCAGATTCCGTCCAGGACGGATGGGAAGCTGGTGGCATACGATTTTATTTCCCAAAAACTCCGTATACTCCTCCTCCATACCAAGCCGGTCGTACTTCTTATCCTTATCCCAGTCCTCAAGCGTAATGACCAAATCAATGTTCTGCGTCTCACGTACACTCTGAACACCGTAAAGAGTCTTGACATCCACAATGCCAATCCCTCGCAGCTCAATGAAATGCCTTGTAATATCCGGTGCTGTCCCTACCAGAGTAGCATCGCTGACCTTGCGAATCTCCACCACGTCGTCGCTGACCAGACGGTGTCCCCTCTTGATTAACTCCAGGGCAGCCTCGCTCTTTCCAATTCCGCTCTCCCCCATAATCAAAACTCCCACGCCATATACATCCACCAGGACCCCGTGGATAGAGATACAGGGTGCCAGCTCGACATTCAGCCACCGGATAATCTCAGCCGTAAACTGGGCGGTCTTCTTCTCTGTATTAAAGACCGGAATATTCGCCGCCTCCGCCATCTCAAGCAGCATCTCCTCCGGCTTTAAACTCCTTGAGAAAACAATACATGGAATCGGATAGGACAATAACTGGGTGTAAATCTCCCGTTTATGTTCCTCATCCATCTTTTCCAGAAATGTATACTCCACATACCCAATCAGTTGTACCCGATCAGAATCAAAATGTTCAAAATATCCTGTAAGCTGCAGCGCCGGACGGTTAATGTCCGGTATCTCGATGGTCTTATCTCCGATATCCACATTAGGGGTAAGATTCTTAAGATCCATCTTCTCTACAACCTTCTTTAACTCAACTCTACCTGCCATAATCTTCTCCTTTCTTGGTAAGATTATATCACATCAATGAAAAAAGTCATAGACATCCTGTGCAGATTTTTCATTCATTGACGGAAGTTCCTTTAGCTCCTCGACCGTAGCATTCTTAATGGCGTCGATATTCTCGAAATGGCGCATCAGAGCCTTACGTCTTGCAGGTCCTACCCCTTTAATATCATCCAGAATAGAATGTACCTGGTTCTTTCCCCGCAGCTGCCTGTGAAATGTTATGGCAAATCTGTGGGCTTCATCCTGAATCCTGGTAATGAGCCGGAAGCTCTCGGAATTCTTATCAATGGAAATCTCCTCATTCTGATAGTACAAGCCCCTGGTACGGTGATTGTCGTCCTTGACCATGCCGCATACAGGAATATCCAGTTGAAGCTTTTCAAGCACCTTAAGGGCAATGTTCACCTGCCCCTTTCCTCCGTCCATGAGAAGCAGATCCGGAAATGCGGTAAAGCCTCCCATATCCTTTCCTTCCTCCTGCTCACGCATCCCATGCTGGAAACGACGGGTCAGCACCTCCTCCATGCTGGCGTAATCGTCCGCCCCCTTTACTCCCTTAATCTTAAACTTCCGGTAGTCATTGCGCTTGGGCTTCCCTCTCTCATAGACCACCATAGAGCCTACCGACGCAAACCCACTGGTATTGGAAATATCAAAGGCCTCCATCCGCACAATCCCGTGAAGCCCCAACATTTTTTCAAGCTCTTTGACCGCGCCGATGGTCCTGCCCTCCTCACGCTTTAACCTCTCCTTGTCTGTGCTCAATACCAGCGCCGCGTTTTTCCTTGCCAGCTCTACCAGCTTTTCCTTGGTTCCCTTCTTAGGAATCCGCAAATGTACGCGGTGTCCCCGCCTTTTTGTCAGCCATTCCTCAATGACCTCCATATCCTCCACCGCCTCCGGCAGCATCAGCTCGGCAGGAATATAAGGCGTTCCTGCATAAAACTGTTTGATAAAGCTGGATAAAATCTCACTCTCCTTCTCACCCTTCACGATTTTAAGATAGAAGTGATCCCTTCCAATCAGACGGCCGCCACGAATGAAGAATACCTGAACTACCGCATCCTCCTCCTCAACTGCAGCCGCAAGGATATCCCGATCGTCGCCCGCCGTGTCTGTAATCTTCTGCTTCTGGGCAATCTTGCGCACACTTAAGAGCAGTTCGCGGTACTCAATCGCCTTCTCAAACTCCATGGCCTCTGACGCCTCCTGCATCTTCCCCTCCAGCTCTTTTAAAATAATATCATAATTTCCGTTCAGAAAATGTACCACCTCATGAATGGACTGACGGTAATCCTCCTGAGAAATATACCCCTGGCAGGGCGCCTTGCACTGATGAATGTGGTAATTCAGACAGGGCCTTTCCTTCCCAATATCCTTAGGCAGCTTCCTGTTGCAGCTTCGGATGCTGTACAGCTTGCGAATTAACTCTATGGTATCCTTCACAGCCCCTGCGCTGGTGTAGGGCCCAAAATATTTGGCTTTGTCCTTTGCCAGCATTCTCGCCAGCATAATCCGTGGAAAGGGCTCGTCTACCGTCACCTTGATAAACGGATAACTCTTATCATCCATCAGCATCGTGTTATATTTGGGCCGGTGCTCTTTAATCAGATTGCACTCCAACACTAACGCCTCAAGTTCAGAGTCTGTAACGATATACTCAAAACGGACAATATGAGTCACCATCTGCTCAATCTTAACGCCCTTATTGCGGCTGCTCTGAAAATACTGGCGGACCCTGTTCTTCAGACTAATCGCCTTTCCCACATAGATGATGTCGTCCCTTTCATCATGCATAATATATACGCCAGGTTTGCCTGGCAGCTTCTTCAATTCCTCCTGAATATCAAACATGAGAACTCCTTATCATTTCATAATTTTGCAGAAAGCTTCTGACGCATAAAAGCCCGGAATGGTGAGATTCCGGGGCTTTTTATTATTTTTCATTGGTTTATACCGGATTCATAGCAATCCGTTCTTCTGTCTTTTCCTTCTTGTCTTCCGGATTGATTCCTTCTACTTCGTGGAAAATCTCCATGAATTCTTTTCCGGTGATGGTTTCCTTCTCAATCAAGAATGCTGCAATCTTATCCAATGCCTTCCTGTGGCCAGAAAGGAGTTTCTTAGCCGACTCGTAGGAATCCTTCAGAAGCTTCATCACTTCCTTATCAATCTCAGAAGCCGTCTTCTGTCCGCAGTTGGATACTGCCCTTCCGTCCAGATAACGGTTCTGAATAGATTCAAGGCCGATTAACCCGAACTTCTCGCTCATACCGTACTGGGTCACCATTGCACGCGCCACTTTGGTAGCTTTCTCAATGTCATTGGAGGCGCCTGTGGTCACGGTGTCAAAAACAATCTCCTCCGCAGCCCGCCCTGCCAATAAGCCTACTAGCATTGCGTCTAACTCCTTCTTGGTATTCAAAAACTTTTCTTCCTCAGGAGTCTGCATCACATATCCCAGAGCGCCCATGGTTCGCGGCACAATGGTAATCTTCTGTACCGGCTCTGCATCCTTCTGCAATGCGCTCACCAGTGCATGGCCCACCTCATGATAGGAAACAATACGTCTCTCCTCCTGGCTCATGATGCGGTCCTTCTTCTCTTTTCCTACTAATACTACCTCCACAGCCTCAAACAAATCCGCCTGGGATACTGCAGTTCTTCCGTTCTTAACTGCATTAATCGCCGCCTCATTAATCATATTGGCAAGGTCTGAGCCTACGGCTCCGCTTGTAGCCAGTGCAATGGCCTCCAAATCCACCGTCTCATCCATGCGCACGTCCTTGGAATGTACTTTAAGGACGTCCACCCTGCCCTTAAGGTCCGGCTTCTCCACAATGATACGCCGGTCAAAACGTCCCGGACGAAGAAGGGCCGGGTCCAGTATCTCCGGTCTGTTGGTTGCCGCCAAAAGCACAAGTCCTTTATTGCTCTCAAAACCATCCATCTCCGCCAGAAGCTGGTTTAAGGTCTGCTCACGCTCGTCGTTGCTGTTCAACTGATTGTCACGGCTCTTTCCGATCGCGTCAATCTCGTCGATGAAAATGATACAAGGCGCCATCTGCTGTGCCTGCTTGAACAGGTCGCGGACTCTGGACGCACCTACGCCCACATACATTTCCACGAAGGCAGAGCCACTCAGAGAAAAGAAGGGCACCTTCGCCTCTCCGGCAACCGCCTTGGCAAGCAGGGTCTTACCAGTTCCCGGAGGCCCCACCAGAAGGGCTCCCTTGGGAAGCTTGGCGCCTACGCTGGTATATTTTCCAGGATTGTGGAGGAAATCCACAACCTCCTGTAAGGACTCCTTGGCTTCATCCTGACCTGCCACATCCTTGAAGGTAACGCCTGTCTGCTTCTCCACATACATCTTGGCATTGCTCTTGCCAATTCCCATCATTCCGCCGCCTTTTGCCATCTTTCGAGTCATCCAGACGAAAACGCCTACAAGCACCGCAATCGGCAAAAGCGTTAGCAAGGTCTGGGCCACGACGGCAGACGTGGTATCCGGAATCTGCTGGCTGAACTTCACTCCAGCCTTGTCAAGACGCTCTGGAAGGGACTCGTCACGGACCACTCCGGTATAGTATTCCTTGGCAATCTTCTGCCCCTTCTCCTTCTTCTCTGTAATCACGATTCGGGTGCTGTGGATCACCACTTCCTCTACCTTCTTATCGTCTACCATCTCAAGGAACTCATCATAACTGATCTCGTTATCATCTCCCATTCCCTGAAACTGGAACAATGCCATGACCATGACTGACGTAACCAGTGTCACCAATATGATAAACGATAAGCCCTGCTTATTATTTCTATTATTCTGATTTCTGTTATTCTGGTTATTATTATTCTGGTTGTCCATCTTCTTCCTCCTGTACTACCCTTACATTATACGGACAGCCTGACCGGAAATCAATACAAACATTGCCTGTGACTGCTTTTTTAATGGTTTTTATGGAATTTTTACAATTAAATTGTTTTTCAAATTAAATTATGTTAATATCAAATCAGTTCTGAACATTCGAGTCAAACATAAAGTAAGGGGAATCATCTATGAAAATCGGATTTGACAATGAAAAGTATCTCAAGACACAGTCTGCCCATATACAGGAACGCATTGAGCAGTTCGGCCAGAAGCTCTATCTGGAATTCGGCGGCAAATTATTCGACGATTATCACGCCTCGCGGGTTCTTCCGGGCTTTCAGCCGGACAGCAAGTTAAGGATGCTAAAGCAGCTTTCCGACCAGGCGGAGATTATCATCGCCATCAGCGCTGAGGATATCGAAAAAAACAAGGTCAGGGGTGACTTGGGAATCACTTACGACTCAGACGTGCTAAGGCTGATGAACGCATACCATGATCAGGGTCTCTATGTGGGAAGCGTAGTAATCACCAAATACAGCGGCCAGGAAAGCGCAAGCCTGTTCAAAAGCCGTCTGGAAAAACTGGGAATCAAGGTGTACAGGCACTATGTTATTCCCGGCTATCCCTCCAACGTACCCTTTATCGTAAGCGACGAGGGCTACGGCAAGAATGATTATATCGAGACATCAAGACCCCTTGCCGTCGTGACCGCCCCAGGTCCCGGAAGCGGCAAGATGGCGGTCTGCTTATCCCAGCTCTATCAGGAGCACCGGCGCGGTATCTCCGCCGGCTACGCCAAGTTTGAGACGTTTCCAATCTGGAATATTCCGCTTAAACATCCGGTGAATCTGGCCTATGAGGCTGCCACGGCAGATTTGAACGATGTAAATATGATTGACCCCTTCCATCTGGAGGCTTACGGGGAGACTACGGTAAACTACAACCGAGATGTGGAGATATTCCCTGTGCTTAACGCCATGTTCCAGCGCATTTACGGGGAAAGCCCCTACAAATCTCCCACTGACATGGGCGTTAATATGGCCGGAAGCTGCATCTGCGACGATGAGGCATGTAAGGAGGCTTCCCGCCAGGAGATTATCCGAAGATATTACGACTCGTTAAAGAGACTGCTTTTTGGAACCTGCTCAGACTCTGAGGTCATGAAAATCGAGATGCTCATGAACCAGGCAGGAATCAACGTCCATGACCGTCCGGTTGTGGATGCGGCCTTAGAACGGGCGAAGGAAACACAAGGTCCTGCAGCCGCTTTGCAGCTTCACGACGGACGCATCATTACCGGTAAGACCTCCAATCTTCTGGGGGCCTCCGCCGCCCTGCTTTTAAACGCACTGAAGGAGTTGGCAGGGCTTGAGCATGAACGCCACGTTATCTCTCCGGAGGCTATTGAACCCATACAGAAGCTTAAGACACTGTACCAAGGCAGCAAGAATCCCAGGCTTCACACAGATGAAGTCTTGATTGCTCTCTCGGTCAGCGCTGCGACAGACCCATCGGCCAAGCTTGCCTTAGATCAGCTTCCCAAGTTAAGAGGGTGTCAGGTTCATACCTCCGTTATGGTAAGCTCGGTTGACATGAAGCAGTTTAAGAAATTATCCATCCAGGCAACCTTCGAGGCAAAGTATGAAAAAAACTCTGTATTTTTCGGCGGCAAAGGTGTATAATTCAAAAGTATTTTTTTGAACCATATTCAACTTGGAGGTGGATGCCATGGCAGTAAAGTATGTATTTGTAACTGGCGGTGTTGTTTCAGGACTTGGGAAAGGGATTACGGCCGCATCACTGGGCAGACTCTTAAAAGCCCGTGGTTATACGGTAACCATGCAGAAGTTTGATCCTTATATTAATATTGACCCAGGCACCATGAATCCCGTTCAGCACGGCGAGGTTTTCGTAACCGACGACGGTGCGGAGACGGATTTAGACCTGGGGCATTATGAGCGCTTCATTGACGAAAGCCTGAGTAAGAATTCCAACGTTACCACCGGTAAAATCTACTGGTCGGTTCTTCAAAAGGAGCGAAGGGGCGATTTTGGTGGTGGAACGGTACAGGTTATCCCTCATATCACCAATGAGATTAAGAATCGCTTCTACCGCAACCCTTCCGCAGAACACACGGAGATTGCTATTATTGAGGTGGGCGGTACGGTGGGCGATATCGAGAGCCAGCCCTTCTTAGAGGCCATCCGACAGTTCCAGCATGAGAAAGGCCACGAGAATGTCATCCTGATCCATGTGACCTTAATTCCCTATCTGCGGGCATCCCAGGAGATGAAGACCAAGCCCACCCAGGCAAGCGTCAAGGACCTTCAGGGAATGGGAATCTGGCCGGACATTTTAGTATGCCGTTCCGAGCACCCTCTCGACGTGGGAATCAAGGACAAGATTGCCCTGTTCTGCAATGTTCCCTCCAATCGGGTACTGCAAAACCTTGATGTTGAGTATCTGTATGAGGCGCCGCTGGCAATGGAGGAGGAAAATCTGGCTGGCGTTGTCTGTGAATGTCTGCACCTTGACTGTCCTGAACCTGATCTTAAGGATTGGACTGAGATGGTGGACTATCTGAAGCACCCCAATACCGAGATTACAGTCGCATTAGTAGGTAAATACATCCAACTCCACGACGCCTACATCAGTGTGGTGGAGGCCCTAAAGCACGGCGGAATCTTCAGTCGGGCGACCGTGAATATCAAATGGATTGATTCTGAGACTGTGACTTCTGAAAATATTGCCTCTGTCATGGAAAAGGTCAGCGGAATCCTGGTTCCCGGCGGCTTCGGACACCGAGGCGTTGACGGCAAATTAGAGGCCATCCGCTATGCCCGCACCCACGGCGTCCCGTTTCTGGGACTGTGTCTGGGAATGCAGCTCGCCATCGTGGAATTTGCCAGAAACGTACTGGGATACAACGACGCCCACAGCGCAGAATTAGACCCAGGCACCACCCATCCGGTCATTCATATCATGCCTGAGCAGATTGGAGTGGAGGAAATTGGCGGCACCCTGCGCCTTGGCTCATACCCTTGCGTTCTCGCTGAAAACTCCAGGGCTTATCAGTTGTACGGATGCAAAGAGATAAAGGAACGCCACAGACACCGGTACGAAGTTAATAACGATTACCGCGAAAAACTGACGGCCAACGGAATGAAGCTCTCCGGTCTGTCGCCGGATGGGAATATTGTGGAAATGATTGAACTAACGGAGCACCCATGGTTCATTGCCACACAGGCACATCCGGAATTAAAATCCAGACCGAACCGCCCCCACCCGCTGTTTCGCGGATTTATTGAGGCGGCCCTTAAATACAGAGACCAGTAAACTGTCTCATTCACATTTCGCTAAAATGCCTATAATGTTGCCTTAACAGAAAAACTACAAGATATGATTTCATTTGTCATATCCTGTAGTTTTTGAATTGTAAGTCCCTAACCTATATTTTCTCTCACACATGCAAGTGCTGCTGCCACAACCTGATGCATATCATAGTAGCGATACATGCCCAGACGTCCTCCGAAGATAACCCCCTCCTCTTTGTCCGCCAGCGCTTTATATTTCTCATAGAGAGCGTTATTCTTCTCATCATTCATAGGGTAGTATGGCTCAGCTTTCTTTGTCCAGGATGCCGGATATTCTCTGGTAATCACCGTCTTGGGATTTATTGCCCCTGTATTGCCATATCCGCCCTGGCATCCGTACTCAAAATGCTTATGCTCGATAATCCGTGTGTACGGAATCTCATATTCTGTGTAATTCACCACAGCATTTCCCTGATAATTCTCCATATCCAGTGTTTCCGTCTCGAATCTTAAGCTTCTGTATTCCAGCTCTCCATAACAGTAATCATAATAAGCGTCAATCATTCCGGTAAATACAAGCTTGCCCGCCTGCTGCTTAAGCGCGTCACGCTCATCAAAAAAGTCCGTATTCAGGCGTACCTCAATCCCGTCCAGCATCTTCTCAATTATCTGGGTATAGCCCCCAATAGGAATTCCCTGATACTTGTCGTTAAAATAGTTATTGTCATACACGAAGCGCACCGGAAGCCGACGGATAATAAAGCTTGGAAGCTCAGTCGCCCTCTTTCCCCACTGTTTCTCCGTGTAGCCCTTCACCAGCTTCTCATAGATATCCTTCCCCACCAGTGAAATCGCCTGCTCCTCCAGATTTTTCGGCTCAGTGATTCCTGCTTCCTCTATCTGTCTGTCAATGATCTCCTTCGCTTCCCCAGGCGTCTTGGCGCCCCACATCTTACTGAACGTATTCATGTTAAATGGAAGATTGTATAATTCATCCCCATATCTTGCCACCGGACTGTTGGTATAGCGGTTAAATTCTGCAAACTGCTGCACATAATCCCACACAGCTTTGTCCGACGTGTGGAAAATATGGGCGCCGTACTCATGTACCTGAATTCCCTCCACTTCTTTCGTATAAATATTTCCTCCAATATGATTCCTTCGGTCAATCACAAGTACACGCTTGCCCGCCTTGTTTGCTTCATACGCAAAGATTGCGCCAAAAAGACCGGCGCCTACAATCAAATAATCATACTTCATTTCGTTTTCTCCTCTCTCTTTCTAATAATATATCCTTTTTTGCCGGTATTTTCAACTCTTTGTCAAAAATCACCTGTCATGCCGTAACAGTTCAGCCTTCCGGCTTCACTGTTACGGAATCCGCCCATTTTAAAGTTTGCCTGCGGCAAAGAGGCGGATT
>ERZ808028.552-NODE-552-length-30118-cov-7.949968_pt1 | contig 30118 bp, 28 predicted proteins | sample MGYA00380184_ERZ808028 | MGnify/ENA primary metagenome ERZ808028 (study PRJEB31490, sample SAMN06133397) | mouse gut metagenome | isolation source: J8_1 | host: mice | place: China: Chengdu | collected 2015-05 ...
GACCAGGAGGAGGCGCTGGCCATGTCCGACACCGTGGTGGTGATGGACGGCGGGCGCATCCAGCAGATCGGCACCCCTGAGGACATCTATAACGAACCCAAAAACGCCTTTGTGGCCGACTTCATCGGCGAATCCAACATCATTGACGGCATCATGCGCTCCGACGGCGTGGTGGAGATTTTCAACCGAAAGTTTCAGTGCCTGGACAAAGGCTTTGAGAAGGACGAGCCGGTGGACGTGGTCATCCGCCCCGAGGACGTGGACATTGTGGACGAGGCCGCGGGCCAGCTCAAGGGCACCGTCACCTCCGTCACCTTCAAGGGAGTCCACTACGACACCATTGTGGACTTCTACGGCTTCAAGTGGCTCATCCAGACCACCGACTACTGCCCCGTGGACAGCCGCATCGGCATTAAGATCGACCCAGACGGCATCCATGTGATGAAAAAGAGTGCTTACTCGGGTATGTTCGGGGACTATTCCTCCTACTCCGAGGAGTACGAGGAGCTGGACGTGGTGGAGAACGAGTCCGGAGACGGAGAGGAGGATGACTCCTGGGAGGGCGGCCATGAGGAATAATCGGGGCTGGTTTGCCTTTCCCTATGTGATCTGGATGGCCCTGTTTGTGGTCATTCCCATCGTTATCATGGCGGTCTATGCCTTCACCGCCACAGACTCCGCTACCAACGCCACCCAGGCCACCCTGGACAATTTTACAGGGATGGGACTCTATTTGAACGTATTTCTGCGCTCCTTCTGGCTGGCAGTGGTCGCCACCCTGGTGTGCCTGCTCATCGGCTATCCCGTGTCCTACTGGATGGCAAAGGAGGGGCCCCGGTTCCAGCGGCTGGCCATGGCCCTCATCATGCTGCCCATGTGGATGAACTTCCTGCTGCGCACCTATTCCTGGATGTCCATTCTGGAGAACAACGGCCTGCTCAACCAGCTCTTCCGAGCGGTGGGCCTGCTGGAGCTGCTGGGGGTGGACCATATTCAGATGATCGGCACCCCTGGCGCAGTGGTGCTGGGCATGGTATATAACTACCTGCCCTTTATGATCCTGCCCATCTACTCCGTCATTGTCAAGCTGGACGGCTCCCTCATCGAGGCCGCCCGGGACCTGGGGGCGGACTCCGCCCGGGTGTTCCGGAAGGTGATCTTCCCCTTGTCCCTGCCGGGTATTTTGTCCGGGGTGACCATGGTGTTTGTGCCCTCCGTGTCCACCTTCGCCATCTCCAATCTGCTGGGCGGCGGCAAGCAGACCATGCTGGGCGACCTCATTGAGCTGCAATTCCTGGGCGGGGCTTACAACCCCCACCTGGGCGCCGCCGTCTCCATGGTGATGATGGTCATCGTGGTGTTGTGCATGGTGGTCATGAACCACTTCGGTGAGGGCGAAGAACAGGCGGTGATCATGTGAAAAAGCAAAGCCGTTTTGGAAGCCGCCTGTTCATTGGCCTGACCTTCCTGTTTTTGTATTTGCCCATCTTCCTGCTCATCGTGTTCTCCTTCAACGCCGGGGACTCCAGCGCCGTGTGGAAGGGCTTTTCCCTGGAATGGTATTCCGCACTGCTTCAGAACCGGCTCATCATGGAAAGCCTGTATACCACTCTGCTGGTGTCTCTGCTGGCCACGGTGATTGCCACCGCGGCGGGCACATTCGCCGCCATCGGCCTGTACTCTTTGTCCAAACGTCGGCGGGACGCTCTGCTGGTGGTCAACGACATCCCCATGATGAACGCGGATATCGTCACCGGTGTGTCCCTGTGCCTGTTCTTCGTGGCCTTCTTCCAGGGCTGGGGGATCTTCGCCCAGTGGCTCAACGAACAGGGCTGGCTTCCCTTCGACCTGCCCGAGCGGCTCACTTTGGGCTTCGCCACCATGCTGCTGGCCCACATCGCGTTCAATATTCCATATGTCATATTAAATGTGGCGCCAAAGCTGCGGCAGATGGACAAGAACCTGGTGGACGCGGCCCAGGACCTGGGCTGCACCTGGATGCAGGCGTTCTGGAAGGTGATCCTGCCCGAGATCAAGCCGGGCATCGTGTCCGGGGCCCTCATCGCCTTTACCATGTCCATCGACGACTTTGTGATCTCCTATTTCACCGCCGGGTCGTCTACCTCAACCCTGGCCATGCGCATCTACTCCATGACCAAAAAGCGCATCACCCCGGAGGTGAACGCCGTATCCACCCTGCTGTTTTTGTCGGTGCTGGCCCTGCTGGTGCTGAACAACGTCCGGGAGATCCGCCAGGAGCGCCGGGCGGACCGGCAGGAGGTCCGGGAGCCCTCCTGGATGGAGAAGCTGTCTATGCGCCTGTCCTCGCCCGCCGGGAAGTGGGTCCGGCGGGGACTCACCGCCGCCATGACCTGCGGCTTCATCGTGGTAGTGGCGCTGCTCACCGGGGCCACCGCCTCTCAGCCGGTGGTGAATGTGTGCTCCTGGGGGGAGTATATCGACGAGGACCTGATCACCCAGTTCGAGGATGAGACGGGTATCCGGGTGAACTACCAGACCGCCGAGAGCAACGAGGCGCTGTACTCCCTGCTGAAAAGCGGCGGCGCGGACTACGATGTGATCGTCCCCTCCGACTATATGATCTCCCAGCTTATCGAGGAGGGGATGCTGGAAGAGCTGGACTACAGCCGGATCCCCAACTTTGCGCTCATCGACCAGCGCTTCCGCAACCTGCCCTACGACCCGGACAATAAGTACACCGTCCCCTATTCCTGGGGCACTTTAGGGCTTATCTACAACGCCAATATGGTAGACGAGGAGCCCACGGGCTGGGGGGCACTGTATGACGACCGGTATGCCGGAAATGTGCTGCTCATCAACAATTCCCGGGACGCGCTGGCCGCCGCCCTGTTCCGCCTGGGTTACTCGGTGAACACCACCGACGAGGGGGAGATTCGGGAGGCCTTTGCGCTGATTGCCGACGCCAGCCGCCGGGGCGTGTTCCAGGGCAAGGTGATGGACCAGGTATTCCAGAAGATGGAGGGGGGCAACGCCGCCATCGCCACCTACTACGCCGGGGACTACCTGTCCATGCTGGACAACCAGGCGGACGGGGTGGACCTGCGCTATGTGGTCCCGGAGGAGGGAGCCAACTGGTTTGTGGACGCCATGTGCGTGCTCAAGGACGCCCCTCACTACGACGAGGCCCTGGCGTGGATCAACTTCATCGCCTCCACCGAGGCCAACCTGGCCAACATGGACTATATCTGGTACGCCTCCCCCAACGCCGAGGCGCTGGAGCAGTACCCCGCCTATTACGAAGAGCTGTACGGCGAGGAGCTGGACCCGGAGCTGTATGAGATTATGGCCGCGCCCCAGTCGGTGCTGGAGCGGTGCGAAATGTATCTGGTGCTGCCCCCGGCCACCCGGGCGCTGTACAATGAGCTGTGGGTCCAATTGGGGACCTGAAATATGGAAGCCGCCGGAGGATTTGAATCCTTCGGCGGCTTTTTCTGGAAACACGCTTAGGATTTGACTATTGGCGGTCGATGATGTATAATAATACGATTTTATATATGGGGACCAGTCCGCGCGGGTCTCCCGAGCAAGCCCTCCGCCCCTGCGAAGCGGAGGGGCGCGTTTGAATTCCGGGGGTGAGATCATGTGGGTGGCGGATCAATGGAAAGACTATGAGCTGCTGGATTGCGGCCGGGGCGAAAAGCTGGAGCGCTGGGGGGACAAGCTGTTGGTGCGGCCCGACCCCCAGGCCATCTGGAACACCCCCCGGCCCCACAGGGGATGGAAGCGCCCCGACGCCCGGTACGCCCGGTCCAGCACCGGTGGCGGCCAGTGGGCAGACAAAAGCGTCCCCCAGCGGTGGCGGATTCACTACAAAGACCTCACCTTTAACGTGGGGCTGATGAACTTCAAGCACACCGGGGTGTTTCCCGAGCAGGCCGCCAACTGGGACTTTGCCCGGGAACAGATCAAAAACGCGGACCGGCCGGTGAGCGTGCTCAACCTGTTTGCCTACACCGGCGGGGCCACCATCGCCTGCGCGGCGGCGGGGGCGTCGGTCTGCCATGTGGACGCGGCCAAGGGCATGGTCCAGTGGGCCCGGGACAACGCCAAGTCCTCCGGGCTGGAGGACAGGCCCATCCGCTGGATTGTAGACGACTGCGCCAAGTTCGTAGAGCGGGAGATCCGGCGCGGCCGGAAATATGACGCCGTCATCATGGACCCGCCCTCCTACGGGCGCGGCCCCTCCGGCGAGGTGTGGAAGCTGGAGGAGAACCTGTACCCCTTTGTGGAGCTGGTGGCCGGGGCGCTGTCCGACGACCCGCTGTTTGTGATTTTGAACTCCTACACCACGGGGCTCTCCCCGTCGGTGCTCACCTATATGTTGCAGACCGTGGTGGGCGGAAAATTCGGCGGGCGCACGGTCTCCGACGAGCTGGGGCTTCCCGTAACCCAGACCGGGCTGGCCCTGCCCTGCGGGGCCACGGGCCGATGGACCAAGCGCTGACATGGAACTCACCCTTCGTTACCTGTTCGCTATGCTCTGCGGGGCTGTCCCAGCTCTGGCGCTGTTCTTTTTTGCGCGCCCTCTGCGCATGCGCAGGCTGTGCAGGCGCGGCCTGCGCAGCCCCCTTTTTCGTGAAACCGCTCTCGCGCTCTTTTGGATGTACTGCGGCGGGGCCGCGCTCCTGGGTCTGACCCCCAGGTGGGTGGTCCGCTCCCTCGCAGGCCTGCCGCTGGGAATCCCTTGGAATGAGGCGGGCCTACCCTTTTTCAGCCTGGGCACCGTCAGTCTGGTTCCCTTCCTTACCTTTTCTTATTCCACCTATATTTTGGTCGCAAACGTGGCCCTATTCCTGCCCTTCGGCCTGTTTCCCGCCCTGCTTTGGCGGGGCTTCAATTGGAAGCGGGCCCTGCTCGCCGGGGGCTGCATTACCCTGTCTATCGAGACCTGCCAGCTCTTTGTCGGCCGGACCTTTGACATTGACGATCTGATGCTCAACACCCTTGGTGTGTTTTGCGGCTTCTTGATGGGGCCAGCTGTCACAAGGCTGTTCCCCCGGTTTTCCGCAAAATTCCTGATTGTCCCACAACTTTCTGCTGATTGAGGTATTCCGCTTATGTCCCAGCCCATCATTCAAACCGAAAATCTCACCTTCCGTTACACCACCCAGGAGGGCGTCGCCCCCACCGTGCTGGACGGCCTCACCCTGTCCATCCGGCCGGGGGAGTTCGTGGCGGTGCTGGGCCACAACGGCTCGGGTAAATCCACCCTGGCCAAGCATTTCAACGCCATCCTCCTGCCCTCCGGTGGCAAGGCGTACGTGGATGGCCTGGACACCTGCGACGAGGGCAAGCTGCTGGACATCCGCCGCCGAGTAGGCATGGTGTTCCAGAACCCGGACAACCAGATCGTGGCCAGTGTGGTGGAGGAAGACGTGGCTTTCGGTCCGGAGAACCTGGGAGTGCCCTCGGAGGAGATCCGCCAGCGGGTGGACGCCTCCCTGGCCGCTGTGCGCATGAGCGAGTATGCCCGCCATGCCCCCCACCTGCTGTCCGGCGGGCAGAAGCAGCGGGTGGCCATCGCCGGGGTGCTGGCCATGCGGCCCCGGTGTATCGTGCTGGACGAGCCCACCGCCATGTTGGACCCGGTGGGCCGGAAAGAGGTACTGGATACCATCCGTTGGCTCAACCGGGAGCAGGGCATCACGGTGGTGCTCATCACCCACCACATGGACGAGGCCGCCCAGGCCGACCGACTCATCGTCATGCACGACGGGCATATCGTGGCGGACGACCGGCCGGAGCTGGTGTTCCAGAACGTGGACGGCCTTCGTTCCCTGGGGCTGGAGGTGCCCGAGCCGGTGGCCCTGCTGTACGAGCTGCGGCAGGCGGGGGTGGATGTGCCCCTCACCGCGCTGACGGTGGACCAGTGCGCGGCGGTGTTGAAGGAGCTGCTGGCATAGGGGCGCGATCCGGCAGTTGAGGAGGTAAATTTATGTTGTCAATCTGCGGAAGCGAATGCTGCGGCGAATGCAGCCGGAAAGACGATTGCGGCGGCTGCGTGAAAACAGACGGACGCCCGTTTGGAGGAACCTGCATCGCGGCGGAGTGTGTAAAAAAGGGCGGCCTTGTGGAATTTAAAAGGCTGAAGGAGACGCTGATTGCGGAATTTAACGCGCTGGGGATTCAACATCTGCAGGTAAAAGACCTCAATTTGCTGAACGGGTTTTACGTCAATTTGGAGTATCCATTGGCAAACGGGCAGTTCGTCAAATTGCTGGAGGATAACCGTGTTTATTGGGGAAACCAAATTGAGATTCCGGGAAGCGACAGGTGTTACGGCATTGTGGCGGACGACCATTATCTGCTTGTGTGTGAATATGGCTGCAGTGGAGCGGAACCGCAGATCATCCTATATAAGAAAAGGTAGCATTCCGATCTTGCTTATTTCTCGTACATTATCTCCATCCATAGAACAAAATCTTTTGGGAGGACAACATACATATGCTTAAATTGTTTTTTATGACTGCCCTTATGCAATTGCCTTTTGGCCTGTTTATCGGAGGAACATCTTTTCTTCTCTCAAAAGGGCTGTTAAAGTTCAGGCATCCTGCCATTGCAGCCATTACAAAACTGGTAATGCTGTTGATCTCTTTTGCAGCGACCATCGGCTTGGTCTATGGTTTGCTGCGTTTTAACGGCGTCATCACCTTCCCCACGGATAATTTTGTGTCCTGGAATTGGTTCGATGCCTCTTATCGAGATGAGGGTTTTGCGCTCATGTATTTTTGCTGCAGCGCATTGATTGGAATTTCTTCGGCTATTCTAGTTAAATGGAACGCGCGCACGTCAGAAGCATAAAACTTCAGACTCCAAAAGGCAGGGCGCATCGACAAACTTCGATCTACCCGTTGGTTTTCCTCCGCTAATAATTGCTAAATCTCCACTTCAAGGAGCTTCCACATGGCAGCTATCATCGAAACCAAACAACTGACTCACACCTACAGCCAGGGCACGCCCTTCCAGCACACTGCCCTGGACAGCGTGGACTTTTCCGCCGCGCGGGGCGAATATCTGGCTATCATCGGCCGCACCGGGTCGGGCAAATCCACCCTGATCCAGCACTTAAACGGTCTGCTCAAGCCCACCTCCGGCCAGGTGCTCTTCGACGGCACGGACATTTGGGAGTCCAAAGACCGCACCCGGCAGGTCCGCTGCCAGGTGGGGCTGGTGTTCCAGTACCCGGAGTACCAGCTCTTCGAGGAGACGGTCTACCAGGACATCGCCTTCGGCCCCAAAAACATGGGGCTGGACCCCGATGAGGTGGACCGCAGGGTGAAGCAGTCCGCTCGGTTCGTGGGCTTAGAACCCGGCGTGCTGGAGAAGTCCCCCTTCGACCTGTCCGGCGGACAAAAACGGAGGGTGGCCATCGCCGGGGTCATCGCCATGGAGCCCCAGGTGCTGGTGCTGGACGAGCCCACCGCCGGGCTGGACCCCTCCGGCTCCGCCCGGATTCTGGACAACATCCGCACCTACCACCAGGAAAAAGACGCCTGCATCATCCTGGTGTCCCACTCCATGGAGGAGGTGGCCCGGGAGGCGGGGCGGCTGGTGGTGATCCACAAGGGGACCATCCCCTTCTCCGGCCCGCCGGAAATGGTGTTCTCCCACGGGGAGGAGCTGGAGGCCATGGGACTGGGCGTGCCCGCCATGACGAAGGTATTCACCCGGCTGCGGTCCATGGGGGTGGACCTGCCCGGCTCGGTATACACCATCCCCCAGGCCAGGGAGGCTGTGCTGACCGCCCTGCACCGAAGGGAGGTGCGGTAAGATGGCGCTCAAAGATATCACCCTGGGCCAGTACTTCCCAGGGGACTCCGCCATCCACCGGCTGGACCCGCGGGCCAAGCTGGTGTCCATGATCTGCTATATCGTGGCCCTGTTTTTGGGCAAGTGGTTCGTCTCCTATGCCGTTTTGCTGCTAGCACTGGCGGCGGTGGTGAAGGTGTCCACAGTAAAGCCCAATGCGCTGGTTCGGGGGCTGAAGCCGGTGGTATTCATTCTGGTGTTCACCGCAGTCCTCAACATTTTTTACACCCCCGGCAAACCGCTGGTGTCCTTTTGGATCTTCACGGTCACAGAGGAGGGCGTTATCCACGCCTTTTTTATGGTGGTGCGCATCATCATGCTCATCACATGCACATTTCTGCTCACCTATACCACTTCGCCGCTGGCCCTCACCGACGGGCTGGAATCCCTTATGGGGCCGCTGAAAAAAATTCATGTCCCCGTCCACGAGCTGTCTATGATGATGTCCATCGCCCTGCGGTTTATCCCCACCCTCATTGAGGAGACGGACAAGATCATGTCGGCGCAGAAGGCCAGGGGCGCGGATTTCGATTCCGGGAGCCTTATTCAGCGGGCCAAGGCACTGATTCCCCTGCTGGTGCCGCTGTTCATCTCCGCGTTCCGGCGTGCGGACGAGCTGGCCACCGCCATGGAGTGCCGCTGTTACCACGGCGGCGAGGGACGGACCCGAATGAAGCAGCTCCACTACCGCCCCGGGGATATTCTGTTTATGCTGGGAACGCTGGCCCTGGCTGTGGGCATCGGGGTGCTGGGGCACTGGGGGCTTTGAGATGGAACAGCGAAACATCGCCCTGCGGCTGAGCTATACCGGCACCGCCTACCACGGCTGGCAGGTGCAGAAAAACGCCGTATCCGTGGCGGAAACATTGGAAAAAGCCCTGGCCTCGGTGGTGTGCCACCCGGTGAAGGTCACCGGGGCGGGCCGCACCGACGCGGGCGTCCATGCCCAGGTGTACGTGGCCAACTTCCACACCACCTCCGGCATTCCCGTTGAGCGGCTCCCCCTGGCGGTAAACACCCGGCTGCCCGACGACATCTCAGTGTTCAAGGCCACGGTGGTTCCGGATGGATTTAACGCCATCGGCTCCTGCTTGAAAAAGGAGTACACTTATAAAATCTACAATTCCCGCATCCGAGACCCGTTTTTTGTGAACCGGGTGTGGTTCTACCCCAAGCCTTTGGACGAAAGCATCATGGCACAGGCGGCAGAGCAGTTTGTGGGCACCCACGACTTTGCCGCTGTGCGCAGCGTGGGCACCGAAACCCGCACCACCGTGCGCACAGTCCACTACTTTGACGTACAGCGCCATGGGATGGTAATCGACTGCCGGGTGTGTGCCGACGGATTTCTCTACAACATGGTCCGAGCCATGGTGGGCACCTGCATCTACGCCGCCGAGGGCAAACTGAACCCGGCGGAGATTCCCGCCATCCTGGAATCCCGCAACCGCACCTTGGCGGGGCCCACCGCGCCTCCGGACGGGCTGTATATGACCAACCTATGGTATGGAGAAGATGTGTTATAGGAAAGCCGACCGCGTCTCGACGGCGCGGCAGCCCCGCGGAAGCAGGCCCCACACACAACCAGGGCGAAATTCACTTCTGACCGGTTGTTTCAATTCCGCCGGATGGGCTATATTGATTCACCTGCGGTAGAATGAAAACGTTCTCTGACAACGGAGTTTTTATGGAAGAGCAAAACCGTCAAAAACCGAAAATTCAGCCTATTCGGCCGGAACACAAGGCGCCGGAACAGGCCCCGCCTCCCCAGCCCAAAAGACGGCTGCCCCGTTTTCTGGTGCGGCTGGCCGCCACCTTGGTGGTGCTGGCCGTTGCGCTGGCCCTGGTAGCGGTGGTGACGTTCCGGGACAGCCTGAACCTGGACAGCGTGAAGCGGTGGTTTACCTACCGCTCCCTCATCCGCAGCGACAGCGGCCGGGCGGAGTCCTTTGTCTACGACGGAGACCTCACCGACACCTTTGCCGTTTTGGACGGAGATCTGCTGGTGTGTTCCCGCAACGCCATCTCCCTCTACTCCGGCAGCGGCACTCAGTATATTAACCAGTCGGTAAGCATGGAAAACCCCGTGGTGAGCACCAACGGCTCTCTGGCTGTGGTGTATGACGCCGGAGGGGCCTGCCTGTACATATTGGGGCAGCGGACACTGGTGTGGTCGGCAGACGATTTGGACTCCATCTTGTCCGCCCGGCTGAACAAAAACGGCCAGCTCACCGTGGTCACCCAGTCCAGCGGCTACCGGGGAACGGTGACAGTCTACGACGCCGCCTATACCCCTGTAATGAGCGTCAATCTGACCTCCGCTTTTGTGATGGACGCAGCGCTGTCCGACAATGGCCACACCCTGGCCATTATCACCGTGGGCCAGTCCAACGGCGCTTTTTCCACCACCCTTGAGCTGGATGTTATGGACTACTCCGATGGAGCATATTCCCCCGAGCTCACTTGCCCCCTGGGGAGCGGCGTTGTGCTGGAAACGAGGCACACCGGCACGGCGGTTTGGACCCTGGGCGACCGCGGCCTCACCATCACCAGCCATGACGGCCGGTCCTCAGGCGTAAGCTGGGCGGACAAGCACCTGCGGCGGTACTCCCTCAGCGGAGACGGCTTCGCCGTGGCGCTTTTGGGCAAGTACCGGGCGGGCAGTCAGGCGGAGCTTTGGGTGGTGGACGAACAGGGCCAGCGCCGTACGCTGCCCCTCAACGAACAGGTGACGTCCATCTCCGCTGCCGGACGGTATATAGCTGTGCTCACTGGGGACCGTCTGGACATCTACACCGACCAGCTGGAACTGTACGACAGCCTGGAGGGTACCCAGGGAGCCCGGGTGGCGCTGCTCATGACGGACGGCTCCGCCATCCTCATCTCGGCGGACAGCGCCGGATTCTATGTGCCCTGAGGACCTGCATTCACCACTTCAAACGCCGTCCGGGCGGGAGGAGGAGCTTATGGGAGATTATATATTCGACATCATCATCGTAGTCCTGCTTGCTTTGTTTGCATGGAGGGGCGGAGCAAAGGGGCTGGTTCTGTCTTTGTGCGGACTGGTGGCGGTGTTCGCGGCTTTTTTTGCCGCCCAGTTTTTGTCTGAGCGTTTCTGTGCCCCGGTGTCCAATATCCTGCGCCCCATTGTCATTCAGACCATCCGGGGGGCAGACGCGGAACCAGAGGTGGACCCCGGAAACCCGGATGCCACCTACACCATAGAGGAACTGGTGCGCTCCATCCAGGCAGAGGGCCTGTTCGAGGGCTTCGACCGTTTCCTGGAACAGGGTGCCTCCAACAAAGAGCTGTCCAAAAATGACCGGCTCACTCCACTGGAAGCCCTGGCCGGCTACCTGTCCAAGGCCATTGCGCGGGCGCTGCTGTTCGGTGTTGTTTTTCTCGCCGTACTGCTGGCCTGGTTCCTGTTCAGCCACGCTTTGGACCTGGCGTTTAAGCTGCCCATTCTGGCCGAGGTCAATCTGATCGGAGGGGTGGCGGTGGGCCTCGTCAAAGGCGCCTTTTTCACCGCCGTACTGGTCTGGCTCGGCCAGCTGGCAGGCATCGTCCCCGCCCAGCCGGACACTCCGGTGCTCTCCCTGTTCACCGTTCAACGGCTGGGAGAGCTGTTGGACAACCTGCCCGTATGAACTCCAGCTCCCGGCAAATCTCCAACGGCTTTCCAAGGGAACGGAGATTTCCCTCTACTCAGCAAAATTACCACTCTAAAATTCATGACATGTTCATATTTATCTGATATGGTACTGCAAACTGCGATCACATCTGTGAGAACTTGTTCTCCCTGAAAGGAGCGGCACAATGCGTCCAACTTTATGCACCCGCTGCCGGAAAAACGTAGCGGTGATCTTCATAACCAAAATCGAGAACGGCGAGACCAAAAACGAGGGCCTCTGCCTGAAGTGCGCCCGAGAACTGGGCATCAAACCGGTGGACGACATGATGAAAAAAATGGGTATTTCCGATGAAGACCTGGAGTCCATCTCCACCGAAATGATGTCCGCTTTCGGCGGCGCCGAGGAGGCCGACGGCCTTGCTCCAACCTCAGAGGAGGACGGCGGCGACGACCGGGAAGAGGATGAGGGCCGTACCGCCACCTTTCCCTTCCTGAACAAGCTGTTCGGCGGCTCGTCGGACAGCACCCCTGACCGAGACCCCATGCAGCGGGGCGGAGCCGCCAAGGAGGACAAAACCTCTGCCAAAAATGAGCGCAATCAGACCCCCAAACGTAAGTTTTTGGAGAATTACTGCATCTCTCTCACCCGCAAGGCTCACGAAGGCAAGCTGGACCGCATCGTGGGCCGCTCCAACGAAATTGAGCGGACCATCCAGATTTTGAACCGGCGGCAGAAGAACAACCCCTGCCTCATCGGCGACCCCGGCGTGGGCAAGACCGCCATCGCCGAGGGGCTGGCTCAGCGCATCTACGACCGGGATGTGCCCTACAAGCTGCTGGACAAGGAGGTCTATCTGCTGGACCTCACCGCCCTGGTGGCGGGCACCCAGTTCCGGGGCCAGTTTGAGAGCCGTATGAAGGGGCTCATCGACGAGGTGAAGAAGCTGGGCAATATTATCCTGGTCATCGACGAGGTCCACTCCATCGTGGGCGCGGGGGATGCGGAGGGCTCCATGAACGCCGCCAACATCCTCAAGCCCGCCCTGAGCCGCGGGGAGATCCAGGTCATCGGGGCCACCACCCTGACGGAGTACCGCAAGTACATCGAGAAGGACTCGGCCCTGGAGCGCCGGTTCCAGCCCGTCATCGTGGAAGAACCCTCCATTGAGGACTCTGTGGAAATTTTAAAGGGCATCGCCCCATACTACGAGTCCTTCCACCATGTGTCCATCAGCCCGGATATCTGCCGTCAGGCCGTCACCATGAGCGAGCGGTATATCACCGACCGCTACCTGCCCGACAAGGCCATCGACCTCATTGACGAGGCGTCGTCGGACGTGAACCTCCACAACAAGGACCTGGCACGTCTGGCAGAGATCGACAAGGTGCTGGCCGACTACGCCAAGGAGATGGAGGTGGTGCTGGCCTCCACCGGCGGGCAGAACGACCCCAACCTCCAGGAGCTTCAAAAGAAGGAACAGCGGCTGAAGCGCCAGCGGGAGACCCTGGAGACTGCGGTGAGCCGGGATGACGCCGAGGCCCCAAACCGGGAGGATCCCGCTTTCCAGGAGCGCCAGGAGAGCCGCAGAAAACAGATCGCCGAACTCCAGGAAAAGCTGTCCGCCGTCAGTGCGGAGAAACAGGCGGTGCAGACCGCCGCCAACGACAAGGCCTACCAACGGCTGGCTGAGCTGAAAAGCCACCAGGCACAGCTCACCGGAGAGCGGGATATTCTGGCCGCCAAAGGGGACCCTCCGCTGACTGCGGCACACCTGGCCAGGGTCATTGAGCTGTGGACTAAGATCCCCGCCAGCTCTATCCAGGAGCAGGAGTTTGAGCGGCTGGCCAAACTGGACCAGCGGCTGAAGGAACACATTGTGGGCCAGGACGACGCTGTGGACGCTGTGTCCAACGCCATCCGCCGTGGCCGGGTGGGCATTTCCGCCAAGCACAAGCCGGTCAGCTTCATTTTCGTGGGCTCCACCGGCGTGGGCAAGACGGAGCTGGTGAAGCGGCTGGCCGCCGACCTGTTCTCCTCCCCGGAGTCCCTCATCCGACTGGACATGAGCGAATTCATGGAAAAGCACTCCGTGTCCCGGATCATCGGCTCCCCTCCAGGCTATGTGGGCTACGACGACGCGGGGCAGCTGACGGAGAAAATCCGCCGCAAACCCTATACTGTGGTCCTTTTCGACGAGATTGAGAAAGCCCACCCCGACGTGCTCAACGTTCTGCTGCAGATCCTGGACGACGGGCACATCTCTGACGCCCACGGCAAGGTGGTCAACTTCGAGAATACCGTCATCGTCATGACCTCCAACGCGGGCAGCGACATCAAGGGCGGGTCCCTGGGCTTTGACCGCTCCGCCAACCAGTTGGGGAAGGAGAAGGCCATGAAGGGGCTGGAGTCCTTCCTTCGGCCTGAGTTCATCAACCGGGTGGATGAGATCGTCTACTTCAACCAGCTCACCGAGGACAACTTCAAGGCCATCGCCCAGATCATGCTGTCCGAACTGGACGCCGTTATGAAGGAAAAGAATATCGCCTTCTCCTATGACGGCAGCGTGCTGGACTATCTGGTGAAAAAGTCCTATTCCGCCGCCTATGGGGCCAGAAACCTGCGCCGCCAGATCCAGAAGGACTTGGAGGACCCCATCGCAGCCAAGCTGATCCAGCGGTACGCCGACCCCATCACCAGGGTCAGCCTGTCGGCGGAGGGCGAAAATCTGAACATTGTCACCGACTAAAGAGACAGGGCGGCGGGAATTCCCGCCGCCCTGCGGTTTGTTACACTTTTGATACCAGTTTTTAAGGTAACCTTAAGATTTGCCCGGTGGCATCATTCATAATCCTGTGATATGATATCGTTGTTATTTTGATGGAACGGAGGACTTTCTCGCATGAACACTGAACTCAATGAAAATCAGCAGGCAGTTGCGGTCAAAAAGCCAAAAAAGGGCGGGACCGCGGCCAAAATCATTGCCGCCGTCCTGTTGGCCGCCTGTCTGGTGGCCAGCCTGGGTCTGAATATCTACCAGGCGATGGTGCCCAATCAAAAGTCGTCGGACTTCATCGACTACATACTGGAGCGTATTGCCGAGGAAGAGGAGAAGGAAAACGAGTACATTGAGGACGGCTTCAAGGTGGGCGGGGAATATGAAATCCGCTCCACCACCCACATCTCCGACGCCTACAAAAGCGGCGACGACAGCCAGCTCAGCAAAGAAGACAAGGACACGCTGAAAATGGCCAAGGACGTACTGGATGAGGTCATTGAGGACGGCATGAGCGATTATGAGAAAGAGGAGGCCGTCTACAAATGGCTGATCGCCAACATCGGCCATGGCCGGGGCGGCGTCATCAGCCGTCCGGGGATGGACCGCTCCGCTTTCACCCCCTACGGCGTGCTCACCAGCCGTTCGGCAGTATGCGTGGGCTACGCCACCACTTTCCGGCTCTTTATGAATATGCTGGGGATGGACTGCCACATCGTCCATAACGAATACCACTCCTGGGACCTGGTACAGCTGGACGGCGACTGGTACCATGTGGACGTTTACAGTGACTCTCACGGCGTGCTGTACGGTAACTTCAATATGACGGACCAGGTGGCCCGGAACGGCCACAATTGGGACGAGTCGGCCCTGCCTGAGGCCAAAAGCGTAAAGTACTCCCCCGCCGTCCAAAACGCGGTGGAGGTGGACGGCGTAATGGGCATTCCCTCCGTTATGAAGGACGCCATTGACGGCAAGAGCACCACACTGTTCTATAAATTCAAAAAGCCCCTCACTGAAGAGGAGATGAAAACGGCCGACTTCCTGGTGAACATTCTGGACATGGTGCTCAGCGGCGGTATGTTAGACGAGGAGAGCTACTATTTCCGGGCCGCCTGGTATCCCAGCGACCGTGAAGACGACTATATCCTGGGCCTGCTGCTGGAGAGCCGCAATTCCGAGGAGGAGACGGGCATCGACATGGACTCCCCGGAGGCCAAGGAGATCATCAAGCAGGTGGCCGAAGCTTTCGGACTGGACCCGGCCATGCTGGGGGGCGGCAGCGGTGATGAGCCGGGCGTGGACTTCCCCATGGATGATATCATCGGCGGGGCCGACGGCCCCACCCAGACCGTGGTGACGGAAAACGGCGAGGTGATCACCACCTGGGAAGGCGGCGGCAGCGTAGAACTGCGCTGACCGGACTTGCTGTGTAGGAGGTACGTTTTATGAGAAAGTTGAGAAAAGCGTTCTGCCTTGTTTTTGCGGCGCTGATGCTGATGAGTACGCTGGGCTGTACCAGCGGCAGGGAACAAGAAGGGCCGGATTTGGACCCGGCGGAGATGGTCCGGGCCATGGCGGAGGTGGACACCACCCTGCCTGAGATGGTAAGCCGCTCCAGCGCAGATGCCGAAGAGGCCGAAAGCAGCTTTTTCTACCTGTCCGATCTGGACTACGGCAAGGTAGACGCCTATTGCTACACCTACGCCGACGCGGGAACGGCGGAAGAGATCGCGGTGGTGAAGTTGAAAGACAAGTCGGACGCCGCCGCTCTGATGGAGTCCCTCCATGACCACGTGCAGTCCCGGCAGGGCACTTTTGAAGAGTACGACCCGGAACAGGTCCCCCTGACAGAGGACGCGGTAGTGACCCGTGAGGGCCGGTATGTGGCTCTTATTGTCTCCAAAAAAAATGGGCTGGTCCAGAAGGAATTCCAAAAATTTTTCCCCGAGGCGGGATAAGCGCTGTTTGAAAATTGGACATATGCCCAACGGTGAGAGATTTTTTCGCCAGACGAAGCCAATTTGACGCAGAAATACTTGGTGTATTCCAAGGAAAATTGGCAATGTATGGCGGGAAAAGAGCTTTCACTTGGGTATGTTAACAATTTTCAAACAAGCCCTAGATCATTGAACTCCCTCGCAACTGAACAGCCCCGCCCTGAGCTGTTTGAACAATACGAAAGTTCCTATGTAGGGAAAAGTTGAATGTTAAGCGGAGAGACGCAGCAAAAGCTGCGCCTCTCCGCCTTTTAACTGAATTAACCGCGTGCGTTCTAACCCGTATGAAATAAGGGTTTTGGGCATTGGGGAAGGCTGGAAAGTGCCGGCTTTCCGCTGCAGTTTTAAAAAGCGGCGCCATACGTTTAAAGAGGGCTGACCTTAAAGGCTCAGCCCTCTTTTGCCACTTTTCTTTGAATAAGCCATGTGCGCAGCAGGTAAAGCGCCTCTGGAGACAACAGCAGCAGAACGGGCAGGTTTACCGCCGCCAGCAGTCCGTTGAATACATCCACCAGCTGCCACACTGCAGTCACGTCCCCTATCGCCCCTAGAATGATGAACGCGGGGAAAATGAGCTGGTACAGCCCCTGGGCCCACCTTGCGGAGGTGAGGGTCTCCACCCCCCGCCGTCCGTAGTATCCCGAGCCGATGAGGGAGGTAAAGGCAAACATGATGAGGCTCACCGACACAATCCATTCTCCTGCTTCGCCAAATAGGGTGGCAAAACCAGCCACCGTCAACGGTGCTCCCAACAGTGCCTGGGGTACCGTGCCCGCCTCGGCCAGCGGGAGCATTTGGATTGGGTCGTATACGCCCGAGGTGAGGATAACCAGCGCCGTCACCGTACAGATGACCATGGTGGCGAAAAATACCTCAAAAATACCCCACATCCCCTGCTCCGCCGGGTCCTCCACATCGGCGCAGGCGTGGGCAATGGCGGACATGCCCACCCCTGCCTCATTGGTGAACACCCCCCGGGCCACCCCGTACCGCAGGGCTGTTCCCATAGCATACCCCCCTGCCGCGGCTCTGGGGGAAAAGGCATACTCTATGATTTGCTGGAAGGCTGTGGGTATGGCCTGCCAGTTGGCGGAGATCACCGCCAATCCGCTTCCCACAAAGAGCAGGGCCATAGCGGGCACCAGCAGCTCGCACAGCTTGCTGATGCGCTTGATTCCCCCCACCAGCACTACGGAGGTGATAACAGCCAATACCAGTCCCACCGCGATGGGATTAAATCCCCCGGCGGCGGACAAGGCCGTGGCAATGGAATTGGCCTGGGCCAGATTGCCCCCGGCCAGAGTCTCCGCGATACACAGCAGGGCAAACACCTTTGCCAGCCCCGGCAGGCGCAGTCCCCTTGCTATGTACTGCATAGGTCCGCCCCGCCAGCGGCCGTCGAACCCTTTTTCCCGGTGGCACACAGCCAGGATCTTTTCCCCGCACCCCGTCATCATCCCCAGCAGAGCGGACATCCACATCCAAAACACGGCTCCCGGACCTCCGTAGACAATGGCGGTGGCCACCCCCGCGATGGAGCCCGTGCCGATGGTGGCAGCCAACGCGGTGGACAATGCCTGGAGCTGGGTAACTCCACGGCCCTCTTTTGAGCCCTTTTTTCGGCGGAACAGGGTGCCTGCTGTGGCGGACCACCACACCGGGAACCCAAAGACCTGGAAAAATCCTGAACCAAAAGAATACCACAGGCCCACAATCAGAAACAGCACCAAAAGCGGCCCGCTCCACAAAAAATTGCCCAGCGTTTCAAAAAAACCCATGCCCGCATCCCTCCCGCAAAGAAGCTTTTACACTTGTTGTCCGGAGGCAGTGTAAAAGTCCCAAGCAAAAGGTATGCGGACATGGCGTTCGTTATGCGGTTTGGACGGTCAGCCCTCCCAGGGCGGGGGTGTTTTCTCTTCCGCAGTTTTTTTCCGGCCGGGCCATTCCGGCCGTTTCCATAGTCTCAGCCGGGATGCCTGGTCGGGAAGAAAACCCATTCGGTGCAGGATCGGCAGCAAAGCGGCAAACAATGCCGCGAGCATGACGGCTTGCACTGGGAGCATGATGGCGTTTTTAAGGGCGCTCCCGGTGACGATGGCCCAGTACCCCTTACCGCCGGAATACCAAAGATAAGTGCCCAGCCCGCCGATAAACACATTCTGAATATTGGTTGCCAGCTTGGCCAGAAATACCCGCAGCACCGTCACCTCCGCACGGTAGAGAAACAGGGCGTAAGTGAACACCCCCAGCATAGTGGTGAAGATGTAAAAGGGGTTATACCCCCCTCGGGGATTCATGAGGTAGCCCACCGTGTCCTCAACAAAGCCGAACAGCAGGGCGTTCACCGGCCCTCCCACTAAGGCGCACAGTGCTCTGGCCAGAAACCCCCAGCTCACCGAAATGTTGTTCACCACCGGCATCGACCGCAAATAGCCCAGCGCCACGCAGGCGGCCACCATCAGGGCGGAAAATACTAAGGTGCGCAGTTTTTTCGCGTCCCGCAGGGCACACTTCCAGTAGGCGCGGGAAAAGGGCGTTTTAAAGATTTCCATGAAAAAAGACCTCCTTTTTGTGCGGCAGCACCCAAAACGGGTATGCCGCACAAAGGAAGCCGTCAAAACACGATCCCGGTATGCGGCAGCGGGATGCGGAACACGCACTGCAAACCTCACGGTTTTTCGTCCAGCGGACAACTCCCCGTCCCGCCGGCACTTGAGACACGCGCATTCCTACTCTGCCTTTAGAAGTAGTTTACCCCATCGCAGGACAGATTGCAAGGGGAATTTTCAAAACCGCCGGTATGAGAAAGACCCCAAATTTCAAGCGGAACTGCTGCCGGCAAGCAGACGCGATGAATACCCCCATCGCAGATTCCGCCGCTTGTTCAGGTCCTCCCAATATACCGCATCGGCTTTACCTCCGCACCATAAGATTTGAACCGTATTCATCTACACCGTTGTCCGCAAAGCCGTTTGACAGCCAGAATCTGTGAGAATCCTCCTTGGCGTAGTTCAGGGCATAGTAAAGCGCGCCATCGGCCTTTGTGTAGGCGGTCAGGGTATCGAAGCAGGCATGGCCTGTTCCGCCGCCCCTGTATTCTGGAAAGACCCAGAAATCCAGGATAAAGCACTTTCCATCCTCGCTCTGATAGGTGCAGTACTGAGCGGCCCCAATGCGCGCACCGTCCCGAACGAAGTAGACCATGTGCAGCTTGTCCGGGTCGCGCCGCATCAGCCCTTCCAGGTGGCCCCGGTATTCACGGCTGGAAAAGTACGCTTTTTCTTCCTCTGTAACCAACATTCCATCGTCCACCAAATATCCAAATTGAATTTTCCAAAATTCGCTCGCTCTTCCCACAGGGATTTCCTCAATTGCTATCATTATAACTCCTCCTAAAGCAGACTTACGCTCTCAGCACCTTGGCCGCGTTCTCCTCGGCAAACTGCTTGCTGTACAGGTCGTGGTAGTAGCCCCTGGCCTTCAGCAGGGACTGGTGGGTGCCCTGCTCCACAATTTTTCCGTCCCGGACCACCAGGATCATGTCCGCCTTGCGGATGGTGGACAGCCGGTGGGCGATGAGGAAGGAGGTGCGGTCCCGGAGCAGGTGGTCGATGGCGCTCTGGATATACTGCTCGGTCTGGGTGTCGATGGAGGAGGTGGCCTCGTCCAGCACGAAGATCCGGGGGTCGGCCAGCACCGCCCGGGCGAAGGAGATCAGCTGCTTCTCGCCGGTGGACAGCCGGTCCCCCTCCTCGCCCACGTCGCTGTCCCAGCCCTGGTCCAGCTTGGCCACCACCTGGTCCGCCGACACCGCCTTGGCCGCCGCCTCGATCTCGGCGTCGGCGGCGTCCAGCCGCCCATAGCGGATGTTCTCCCGAATGGAGCCGGAGAACAGGTGGGGGCTTTGCAGCACGTAGCCGATGTTGGAGTGGAGCCACAGCTGGCTGCGCTCCCGGTAGTCCCGGCCGTCGATGAGGATCTGTCCCTCTGTGGGCTCAAAGAACCGGCAGGCCAGGTTCACCAGAGTGGACTTGCCCGCCCCCGTCTCCCCCACGATGGCCACGGTGGCCCCGGCGGGGATTTTTAAATTGAAGTGCTCCAGCACGTTGTCCCCGCCGTCGGGATAGCGGAAGGTCACATCCCTGAACTCGATCTCCCCCACAAGCGGCTCCCAGTTCTCCCGCTTGGGGTCGAAGCAGTCGCCGTATTTCTCAATGACCTGGGGAGTGTCGGTGATCTGGGGCTTCTCCTCCAGCAGCCCGGTGACCCGCTCGATGGACGCCTGGACGGCGATAAACTCCGCCAGGTTGTTGGTTAGGTTCTGGATGGGCTCGAAGATGTTCATGGCGTAGGTGATGAAGGCGGACAGGGTGGCGATCTCCATCACCTGCGACTCCACCAGCCAGCCGCCCCGCAGCAGCACGATGGCCACCGTCAGGGTGGAGAAAAACAGGGTGGCCGGAATATACACCGCGTTGAGCCGGGCCGCCCGGGTGGCGGAGCGGTTCATGTTCCCTGTCAAATCCTTGAAGTTCTCAATGCTCTGGTCCTCGATCACCAGGGTTTTGGAGGTTTTCGCCCCCGTGATGCCCTCGTTGAACGCCCCGGTGATTTTGGAGTTGATTTTCCGCACCTTTCGGTTCCAGTCCAAAATGCGGGGCTGAAAGTACACAGTGAGCACCGCCGCAAAGGGCACCACCAGGATGACCACCAGGGCCAGCTGCCAGTTGAGCAGCAGCATGGCGGCGAAGGAGCCGGTAACATAGAACACCGCGTCGGTGATGTCCATCAGCCCCCAGGCCAGATTGCCCGCGATGCGGTTGGTGTCGTTGGTAATCCGGGTGAGCAGATAACCCACCGGGGTGACGTTGTAAAAGGACAGGGACAGGGTCTGCAAATGGGTGAACAGGTCCCGGCGCAGGTCCCGGCCCAGGTACATTTCGATATGCATGCACTGCCGTGTACAGGCCACCACCAGTACACTCTGTAGGATGATGACCATGACATAGCTCACCACAAAGGGGATCAGCCCCTCCAGTGTCCCGGCCTGGATAAAATGGCTGATGGCGTACATTTGGAACAGTGGGAAGACCACATCCACCAAGTCGGAACAGGCGGTGATGCTCACCATTCCCAGAAAATATCCCTTGAACCGGGCCAAAATGGGGGTCAGCCGCCTCCAGATAGACCAGTCAAAGGCCTGGGTATATTCTTTCTCGTCAAAAGCCGCCATTATTGATTCCCTCCTTCCTCCACCAGAGCGCGGTCGTCGCTGCTCATTTGGATGTCGTAAATCTCCTTGTAAATGCCCGGGCGGGAGATCAGCTGATTGTGGGTGCCAATATCCGCCACCCGTCCCCCGTCCAGCACCAGGATGCGGTCGGCCTGCATCAGGGTGGTCACCCGGTGGGAGATGAGAATGACGGTGGCCTGGGACATTCTCTCCTTCAGCGCGGCCCGGATTTTGGTGTCCGTCTCCGCGTCCACGGCGGACAGGGAGTCGTCAAACACCATCACCGGGGCGTTTTGCAGCAGCATTCGGGCGATGGCCACCCGCTGCTTCTGGCCGCCGGACAGGGTGACTCCCCGCTCCCCCACCACCGTCTCGTAGCCTTTGGGCAGGTCCGCGATGGCCTCATCCACGCAGGCGATCTGGGCGCAGGCGCGTAGCTCCTCCTCAGTGGCCTCCGGCCGGGTGGCGGCGATGTTCTCCCGGATGGTCTGGGAGAACAGGAAGGGCTCCTGGAGCACCAGGCCCACCTGGCGGCGCAGGTCCTCCCGGCTGATGTCCCGGATGTCCACCCCGCCCACAGTCACCCGCCCCTGGCCCTCCTCCAGGTCGTAGAGCCGGTCCAGCAGGTGAACCAGGGTGGATTTGCCCGACCCCGTGCCCCCCAGCACGGCGAAGGTGGACCCCCAGGGGATGGTGAAGGACACGTCCCGAAGGACCTCCTGCCCCTCGTAGCCGAAGGTGACGTGGTCGAACACGATGTCGCCGCCGAGCTTGACGCGCTTGGCCCCGGGGCGGTCGGTCTCCTCCTCCGCCTTGAGGATGTGGCCCACCCGGTCCATGGACACCCCGGCCTTGCTCATCTCGGACAGCACCCGGCCCAGAGACCGCACCGGCCAGGCCATGGCGCTGTTGTAGATGACGAAGGCCTGGAAGTCCCCCAGGGTGATGGACCCGTTCACCGCCGCCACCGACCCGGCCGCCACCACCGCCATAATCTGGAGGCAGACCAGGAACACCCCGGAGGCCCAGTACACGCTGAGCACCTTGCCCAGCTCCACCCACAGGGCGGAAAAGCGGTCGTTCTTTTGGGCGAAGCGGTCGATCTCAAACCGCTCCCGGCCAAAGGCCCGGACCACCCGGACCCCGGTGAGGTTCTCCTGGGCGCAGGTGGTCAGCTCCCCCTCCGCCTCGTCGGCCACCTGGAACCGGGCGGAGATTTTGCCATAGAACACCCCGGAGGCCAGCCCCGTCACCGGGATAAAGGCCAGGGGGATCAGGGCCAGCCGCCAGTTCATGGTCAGCATGATGCCTGTGTACAGCGCGATGAGAAACACGGTGCGCAGCACCTCCATCAGCTGGTTGCAGACAAAGGTACGGATGACCTCCACGTCGGAGGTGCACCGCTGGATGATGTCGCCGGTGGCATGGGCGGTGTGCCACTGGAAGCTCAGCCGCTGGATGTGGCTGTACAGGCTGTCCCGGAGCTTTTTCACAAAGCCCTCGGAACCCCGGGCCAGGTTGACCCGCATCCCAAAGATGCACAGGCCCCGGACGGCGGCGGCCAGCACCACCGCCCCGGCGGCCACCCAAAGGGCGGCCCAGGGGTCCGCCCGCAGCCGGTCCAGAGGCAGCAGGGCTCGGACAAAGCCGGGCAGGCCGGGCTCTTTATCCCCCAGCACCGAGTCCAGCGTCACCCCGATGATCTGGGGGATGACGGCGTTGCAGACGGTGTTCATCCAGGCCAGGACCAGCGCCGCGGCAAAAAAGCCCCAATTCCCCCGGAGCTGGTCCAGAATCATGCCGGTTTTTTCTTTCGAGGTCAGTTTAATCTGTGATTCCATATGCTCTCCTTTCTAGGCGCTGTTTGAAAATCGGGAATATGCCCAACGGTGAGAGATTTTTCGCCAGACGAAGCTACTTTGACGCGGGAATACTTGGTGTATTCCAAGGAACATTGGCAAAGTATGGCGGGAAAAGAGCCGCCGTTCGGGTATGTTGACAATTTTCAAACGAGCCCTAACCACTAGACGCAAAAAAAGCGTCCCTCTGGACAGAGGGACGCGACAAGCCCAAAATGACAGGAGGAGAGTTCTATCCCATCCCGCAGGCGCGCAAAAATCCCAACCGTCCCCTGTTGTTCACAGTGGTCTTGAATCCAGTCTCAAATACAAACCCTGTATTCAGCATCTTGCGCGCCTCCTTTCATGATAATTTAACAGCGTAGCCCAGTATATTCCTTCTCAGAGAGGTTGTCAACCCCTTTTTTCATTTTACCGTCATGCAGAATCTGAAAACCGTCGGCAAAACCGATGTCCGGCTTCGCCGACGGTTTTTTCATCCACGCCGCAGCCGGTTCCCACCACCTCTGTGCGGCGCGGTGTCAGCTCTTTGGCTTGGGTTTAAAAATCATGGCCACCAGTACGCCGAAGAAGATGGCGGCGGCAATTCCCCCGGCGGTGGAGGTGACGCCGCCGGTGAGTGCCCCCAGCAGCCCCTTTTCCGCCACCGCCTCTTTCACCCCCTTGGCCAGGGAGTAGCCAAAGCCGGTGAGAGGCACCGTGGCCCCCGCCCCGGCCCAGTCCGCCAGGGGCTTGTATACCCCAACGGCGCCCAGCACCACTCCGGACACCACATAGGCCACCAGAATCCGGGCGGGGGTGAGCTTGGTTTTGTCGATGAGCAGCTGGCCGATGATACAGAACAGGCCGCCTACCACAAAGGCTTTTAAATAGTCCATCATTTGCCTCCTTCCAGCGCCAGGGCGTGGCAGATGCCGGGAATGGACTCCCCCTGCATGGTGGCGGTGGGGGAGTGGAGCGCCCCGGTGGGGCAGAACAGAATTCGTTTCCAGCGTCCCGCCAGCAATCCCGGCAGCAGATAGCCGCACAGTACCGACGCGGAACACCCACATCCGGACGCCCCAGCGTGGACGTCCTGCTCTTCCCGGTCGAAGAGCAACAGGCCGCAGTCGTTGTAATTGGCCAGCTGGATTCCATCCTTTTTGAAAAAGTCGGATACGATTTCGTGGCCCAGTTTACCCAGGTCCCCGGTGACAATGAGGTCGTAGTAGTCCGGAGACAGACCGGTGTCCTCGAAATGGGCTTTCAGCGTCTCGTAGGCGGCAGGAGCCATGGCCGCGCCCATGTTGTTGGCGTCCTTGATGCCCTTGTCCACCACCTTGCCCACCGTCACCCGGGCCACGCGAGGTCCGGGGCGCACCTCATTGGTGACCACCACCGCCCCGGAGGCGGTGGCGGTCCACTGGGCGGTAGGGGTACGCTGGGAGCCGTATTCCAACGGGGTGCGGTACTGCCGCTCCGCCGAGCAGAAATGGGAGGAGGTGACGGCGGCGGCGTATCTGCCGTACCCGCCGCTGAGGAGCAGGGTGGCCAGGGCCAGACTCTCTCCCATGGTGGAGCAGGCCCCGTACAGCCCGAAAAAGGGGATGGCGGCGGTGCGGGCGGCATAGCCCGAGCCGATACACTGGTTCAGCAGGTCCCCCGCCAGCAGCAGGTCCAGGTCTGGGGTGTGGAGCCCCGCCCGTTTCAGCGCCGCGTCCAGGGCCAGCTGCTGCATGGCGGACTCAGACTGCTCCCAGGTCTTGGCCCCAAAGGTATCGTCGTCACAGGTGTGGTCGAAGTGCCGTCCTAAGGGACCCTGTCTCTCTTTTTTGCCGGCGGCGGAGCCGTGGCCGATGATGACGGGGGGCGCCCCTGCCTGGAAGGTCTGCCGCCCCAGTTTTTGATTGTCCATGGAAGTGACTTCCTTTCCTTCGCCCGCGCACCCGGCGCGGTTTGCTTTTATTCTGTGCAGAGGAAGCCAATTCATGCACCAGAAAGATTTGCCAGTCAGCCGAACTTTATATCTGGTCAATTTGGAAAAATCATGGTAGAATAAGCAAAAAAGGATGTGGGTCTGTGAAAAGCCTGTTTTGCTGTCCCGTGTGCGGCGGGGCGCTGACGCGGGACGAGGGGTGCTGCCGATGTGCCAACCGCCACAGCTTCGACGTGGCCAAGGAGGGCTACGTCAATCTTCTTCCCGCCAACCAGCGGCATTCCAAAGTCCCGGGGGACGACGCGGGGATGACCGCCGCCCGGAGCAGGTTTCTGGAGGGCGGCTGGTACCTTCCGCTGCGGGACAAGCTGTGCCGCCTGGTGACGGAGCTGTCACCAAACGCACCCGTACTTCTGGACGCGGGATGCGGCGAGGGCTGGTATACCCAAGCCCTGGCGGAGGCGGCCGCCGCAAAGCTGGGACGGACGGCGGGGGTGGACCTGTCCAAGCCCGCCGTAAAAAAAGCGGCGCGGCGTTGTCCATCCGGAGAATTCGCGGTGGGGACTGTTTACCGCCTGCCGATGTCGAACCAATCGGCGGACCTGCTGATAAACTGCTTTTCCCCGTTGGCTGCCGATGAATTCGCCCGGGTTTTGAAACCGGGCGGCCATTTCCTCTACGTGGTTCCGGGCCCACAACACCTGTGGGAGCTGAAAAAGGTGGTATATGAATCGCCTTACGAAAACAAAGAAAAGCGGGAGGAGTATCCCGGCTTCCGCTACTTGGACGTAACGGCGGTAGAGACTGTGTTCACCCTTCCGGATTCCCAGGCCATCCAGGACCTGTTCCGCATGACGCCATATTTCTGGAAGTCCCCTAAAGAGGGAACCGCGCGTCTGGCTGCCCTGGACCACTTGACCGTCACCGGGCAGTTCCGCGTTCATGTGCTGCAGAAAACCTGACAGACCCGCTATGGACAATGCGGCTGCAGCATGGTATAATTTTTATCCATGCGGAGCCGTTCGCGGACCGCAATTTATTATAACAGGTTGTGAGATTGTGGAAGAATCGGTAAAAAAGCGCCGCATACGCAAGGTTGTTCTCATTGCTTTGGCTGGATTGCTTGCGCTGGCGGCAGGCGTGCTGGCTTTCGCCGGAAACTATTTGTTTCATTTTGCTTTGGACCCTCAAGCGGGCGGTATGATCCACAGCTATGAGGAAGGCATGTGGGTGCTGGAGGGGAAAAACGCCTGGCTGGATGAAAACGCTGAGGACCGCTGGCTCACCAGTCATGATGGACTGAGGCTCCACGCCCTGTACCTGCCCCAGGAGAGGGAGAGCCATAAGTACGCCGTCCTCTGCCACGGCTACGGCAGCATTCCTCAAACCATGGGGAACTTCGGCGCCCGTTTCTATGACATGGGATATCATCTGCTGGCCCCCGCCGCCCGGGCCCACGAGCGCAGCGAGGGCCGGTACGCCGGCATGGGCTGGCCGGAGCGCCGGGATATCGTAGCCTGGGTGGATACCCTGGTGGAGCAGGACCCTCAGGCGGAGGTCGTGCTGTTCGGTATCTCCATGGGCGGGGCCACGGTGATGATGACCGCCGGAGAGGCCGACCTGTCCCCCAACGTGAAATGTATCATTGAGGACTGCGGCTATACCTCTGTGTGGGATGAGTTTGCCGGACAGCTCGAAGAGATGTTCGGCCTGCCTACCTTCCCGGTGCTGGACGCCGCCTCCCTGATAACCCAGCTTCGGACAGGATATGGCTTTAAGGAAGCGTCGGCGGCGGAACAGCTCACAAAGACCCAGCTGCCCATACTGTTTATCCATGGCGAGGACGACACCTTTGTCCCCTATTGGATGCACATCAAGGTCTACATGTACTGCCTCAGTGAGGACAAGGAAAAGCTGTCCATCCCCGGCGCAGCCCACGGCGAGGCGTCCAGCGTCGACCCGGAACTGTACTGGTCCACGGTGGAGAACTTTCTCGCCAAGCATATGGGAGACATCGGCTGAGCGGCCTCCCTGCCGCGCCTTTTCCCATGACGGGCAAAGCCCTCTTTCTTTTCTGATACATCCTGTGGCCAGGGTGGAATTTGCCCCAGTCAAGTCGAATGAAATTGGTGATTGATATGCTAAAGCGAATTTATACATTTCTGTTGACGCTGGTATGGGTGTTGGCGCTGTCCGCCTGCAGTGGACCGGATCTGTCCGCTGTCCCGCCCCCTGCCGAGACGGCGTCCCTGCCCGTCTCCACCCAGGAACCGTCAAGTCCCGTTCAGACCACGCCGCCATCCGGCCCGGAACAGACGCCGTCTCAAACGCCGGAACCCCAACCTACGGAGAGCGCCGCTCCCGCCGTCGTCGAGGACGGACGGTACAACTCAAAAGAGGAAGTCGCGCTGTACATCCACCTTTATGGCTGCCTACCCGGCAACTATCTCACCAAACGGGAAGCCCAGGACAAGGGTTGGACCGGCGGCAGTGTAGAGCGCTATGCCGGAGAGGGCGCGGCCATCGGCGGCAGCCGTTTCGGCAACTATGAGGGTCTGCTGCCGGAAAAGGAAGGCCGCACTTATACGGAGTGCGACATCGACACCGTCGGCTCCTCCTCCAGAGGTGCAAAACGGATCGTATTTTCCAACGACGGGCTGATCTACTATACGGGAGACCACTACGAGAGCTTTGAGCTGCTCTATGGGGAGCCATAGCATGGAAACCGTGAAATTGGACGGCCTCCGGCTGACAAACCGGGCGGAGGCTATGGACTGCTTGGGCCGGACTCTGGCTTTGCCGGAGTGGTGGGGCAGAAACTTGGACGCCCTGTACGACTGCCTCACCGACCTGGACCACCCGGTGGAACTGGTGCTGGAAAACCGTGCCGCCATGGAAGAGAGTTCTTTCGGTCTCCGTCTGCTCCAGGTAATGGAAGATGCGGCGCGAACGACCCCCTGGCTGAACCTGACAACGAAAAAAACATAAAAGTTTATTCAATCAATGGGCCGCCAATGACATCAATTGTCATATGGCGGCTGTTTTTCTAAAATTAGAGCACCGGCCTATAGCGTTTCACAAAATGACCGACGAACAAAAATATTTTATGACCAGACCGCATTTCTGGTTATGACCGCAGGTTCTAGAATTGTAAATAAACAGCGGAAAGAAGTATATTGAATATTTGTCAATCTTGTGGTACAATGTACCGTGAACATTATAATGAAGGATTTTATCGGCGGCTCACGGCAATCCCCATACCTTACATTGCGGCGGAGATGGGCCGCTGAGTCATGAAGGACCGGTATGTCGTTTCCAAGCAGAAGTACAATATAATGAAGGGTAAGTGACCGAATGGAGCAAAAAAACAACGATCTGAGCCTGGCGAAGGCTCAGACCTCGGAGGAAGACCTCCAGGCAAACCGGACCCTGACAGTAGAGGAGAGCTGCCGGCGGCTGACCGAGTATTTACAAGACATTTTGCATGACGCCGGCCAAGCCCGCTTAGACGTAGACTTGCTCAGCGAACCCTGCCGCGAGCTAGGCCGGTCTCTGTGTTCGTTCCATGCTTTGGCAAATGAATTGGTGGCTTACTCCACTCAGCTGTCCAAGGGCAACCTGTCTCAAGAGATTCCGGACAGCGCAAGCTGTTTGTACACCGGCTTGAAGAACCTCCATACCGACCTGAAGCACCTCACATGGCAGGCCAAGCAAGTGACAAAGGGAGACTATACCCAGCATGTGTCTCATTTGGGCGAGCTGTCAGAAGCATTTAGTGCCATGACCCAGCAGCTGCAAGAGCGGGAAGACCGGCTGAAGAAAGAGATTCAACGGGCGCAGCACCGGGCGGAGATCATTGACAGCTATACCGAAATGCTGATTGAACTTCTTGGCCAGCGGGACGAGTGGCTGTTGATGGTGGACCAGAAGACCCGGCAGATTGTGCACTGCAACAAACGTACTCGAGGCAGCAGCGAGGGTGACGCATATTGCGACGGCTGCCGCCACCGTCTGTCCATTCAGCCCAAGTTGTTGGAGTGGGACGGCTCAGAACGGTATCAGGTCTGGGAATTGGAAGAGGACAAGGGCGATTGCTACCGCATTATTTCCTTCCCCATTGAGTGGAAGGAGCGTCCCTCCTGCGTCCATATTATCATGGATATCACCGCTGAGAAGATGAACGCCCGCCATTTCAACGAAGAAATGTACCAGGATATGTACACTGGAATCCGCAACCACCAGTTCCTGGATGAATTCATGAGTCAGGTTTTGCGGCAGCGGCAAGATTTCACCTTGTGTTATCTGGACCTGGAAGGAGTATCCGACATCAATACTTCCTATGGACGCAAGGTGGGCGATGCCTACATTCAAAATTTTGTAGAGCTTGTCCGGAAGAATTTCCGGAGCGGCGACACGTTTGCCCGCATTCAAGACGATAAATTCTGCTTGATGCTCACTGGTAACGTCAAGCATCTTATTGAGCGCAAAATGTCTGAAATACTTGCCGCTTTCCAGCGCAACGACGACCGGGTGTTCCACCATCGCTGTAATTTTAGATACAGCATCGTTGAGGTCGAGGGCGAATCCAACGTACTGCCCCTTGACAAGCTGCTGGAACAGGCGGAGACCGCAGTCCGGCGGCAGAAACGAAAGCAGCAGAAGCAGCGCAATCCCTTTGAGTTTGACGACTGGTAGCCTCACTAAAGCACATGTCACGCAAATATGCCCCCACCGAAAAAACGGTGGGGGCATATTCTATAATATTCCGAAACGGTCAGCCCTTGGCGGGTACGTTCTTGGTGGCCACGATGTCCACCCCGGTGCCGCACACGTCGGCCAGCACCACCTGGCC
>ERZ808028.553-NODE-553-length-30083-cov-7.375758_pt1 | contig 30083 bp, 24 predicted proteins | sample MGYA00380184_ERZ808028 | MGnify/ENA primary metagenome ERZ808028 (study PRJEB31490, sample SAMN06133397) | mouse gut metagenome | isolation source: J8_1 | host: mice | place: China: Chengdu | collected 2015-05 ...
CGCGGGGTAGAGCAATTGGTAGCTCGTCGGGCTCATAACCCGGAGGTTGCAGGTTCAAGTCCTGTCCCCGCAACCAAAAGCCCTCGGATTTCCTTTGAAATCCGAGGACTTTCCCTGCTTTTCAGAACTTTTTCGGGCGGTTTATTTTTGCGGTCGTTTTCTGACCCATATTTTGACCCATACGGGGAAATGTCCAGAAAGGGCTAGAGAGCACTGGAGAGAATATTGCCCATGGTTTTCGCCGCCTCTCGCTGTGCTTGGGTAGTAACGTGGGCGTAGGTATCCAGGGTGAAGCCCGCACTGTAGTGCCCCAACATCCCGGAGACCGTCTTGATATCCACCCCATTTTGCAGGGCGACCGTGGCGAATGTGTGTCTCAAATCGTGAAATCTGACTTTCGGCAGCCCCGCCCGCTTTAGGACCCGGTGCAGCATCTGGATCACACTGTCCGGGGAAATGGGGCCGCCCGCCGGTGAGGGGAACACATACTCACTGCCGCCGCATTTCTTCCTCTGCTCTTTCAGGATTCCTACCGCATCTGTCCCCAGGGAGATGGTGCGGTAGGAGTTCTTCGTTTTCAGCGGGGCCTCCACTACCTCTCCGTCGATTCTGGCGACTTGCCGCTGAACCCGGAGGGTACCCTGTGCTAAATCGAGATCCTCCCATTTCAGCCCGAGAAGTTCTCCCCGTCTCAGCCCCGTGGCCAGCTCGATATAGTACATCTCGAACACGCCACTCTCCTTGGCTTCCCGCAGGAAGGAGGCCAGCTGCTCCACCGGGAGCGTCTTTATCTCCCGGTGCTCCAGCTTCGGCAGGGCACAGCCGTCCGTGGGGTTGACGGCTATCAGCTTCTGACTCCTGGCAAAGTCCATGGCAGAAGAGATAACCTGGTGAATGTTCCGCACCGTTTTCGGACTGAGGCCTTTCGGCTGACCTTTTGCCTCAATTCGGTCTACCCTACCCTTGGACAGCAGCTTTTTGTAGAGTTTTTGCAGTTCCAAAGTGGTCAGCTTGTTGAGCTGGATTTTGCCGATGTTGGGCTTGATGTGGTTGTCGATGTATCCTCGATAGGTCCGGTGAGAGGTGGGGCGCACCTTGATTTTGGCGTAGTTCTCGAACCAGATGTCCATCCATTGACCTACGTTATACTGTGCCGCCTTGAGGGTATCCACTTCTGCATTTTCCTGAATTGCTTGCTTCAGCTTTGCTTTTACCTCCGCCTGAGTCTTGCCGAGGACGTTCTTGTAGATAGTCTTGCCGGTCTCCGGGTCCCGCCCGGCGGTGTAACGGCCCTCCCATCGACCGTCAGGCCGCTTGCGGATGCTACCCTCGCCGTTGGCTCTGCGTTTTGCCATTTGTATCGCCTCCATTCAGCAACACAACATACCACAGCTCCGATCCAATAGCCAGGGGGTCAGGGCAGAGTTATCAGAAAGTTCAAATTCTCTTTCTGCCGCAAAAAATTACACTTTTCATTGTTTACTGCGTATCAAATTTTGCGTTCCGTGTAACTGCCAGTTCTCTTTGTATACACTGGTGCAATCCATAGACTGATTACCCTCTTGCTGACAACGGTCCACAAAGCCTCGACACGGGGCCTTGCCAGGTAGGTGCTATCCTCCAGCAAAACCGCACACAGCAGCTCACAGGCCGAAACACGGGGGATTCACTGGGCTGTTGGCATCTTCCTTTTCTCTGCACTACACCGAAGTCTCAAATCCTCACTTTTGCGGAAAAGGTGGGAATTTCTTGGCTGATCCACTGTTGACCTCGCCGAATTCGTTGCCGTCGTAAGCATCACGGCAAACAAGATGTCAAAGCGGAAGCTGGTCCCTGTATTTGACATCACATGACCATTTTCACAGAAGTTCAGAAAAGATGATGATATTCCGCTAAAAGCCCCGTATACCCGTTCCCCGGCCCGCACTGCGGGACGGTGTGACCCTGCGGGGCGCCCTCAAGGCGGCACGCATTTATCCTGCTTCTTCTTTGTCCCCTCGTTTCATTTCGCCGTCTGTCGTAATTGCCGAAACTTCTGAAAGCCATATATCTGTATGTTTTCTTTCAATAAACCGGAACTTTCTCAAATCTTTTGCGTCTATATAGAAAAGAGGGGTGTTTCTATGAAAAAATTGTCCATCGTACTCTTGCTATTGATCCTGCTGGTGGGCTGTGGTGGAAATGCCGCACCGCCGGAATCTTCTGCTCCGGCATCTTTGGCAGACCTTCCGGAAGAAGGGCTGGTGATGGCGATGGAGCGCCCAATCTATGATCCATCCGTTACCTCCTGTATCTACTTCATCCGCAACGGGACACAGGAGACGGTGGAATTTGGGGAGCCCTACCGTCTCCAGTACTGGAAAAATGGGGGCTGGCAGGATCCCCAGGAGGATGCCTGCTTTACTGCCATCGGCTACTGTCTGCCCCCTGGAGAGACCAAAGCCCTGTCCTGCTGGCTGGGAGAAAATCAGAAGCCGGGGAACTACCGCTTGGTGAAAGAGGTGGACGGCGAAACGCTGTATGCTCAGTTCAAACTGGGGGAGAGCATCTACACCGCTGAAAAACCCTACGGCTTCGTACCCTTGGAGGAGTTGGATCGAGTTCTGGATGTTCAAGGTCCTATCTCACCGGAGGGTGGCCCGGGGGACCTGGCGGAGTTTGTACAGAAGACAAGGCTGGACGTCCCCTGCCAGCTGCGGCTGGTCCAGGGGGATGGTGGGGTCACCGATGTCATCTATGAGAACCGCCACTTTTTGCTGCGGACGCTGTCAGAAGGACAGATTGCCCAGACCCGCTTTTCTTACCTGGTTACCGATGGTCAAGATCTGTTTCTCTCCAACCGGGCGGAGTGGGACGAGGAGTACAAGAGCGTAAAAGTTCTCCCAGAGGCGGGTACAGAGCTGGTGCAGATGGTCCAAGACATCGCAGCAGCCCGGCTGGAGGGAAACGGTGCCCGCTTCCGAATCTGGTCGGAGGACGGAGTGTGGGACGCCATGTTCACCGATGTCCCCACCGAGTTTGGTGTGGGCTGGCAAAAGCCAGGGGAAGGTTCCTGGGGACAGATGTTTGATTTGCAGTACTGGGACGGAATGGAGACGGCCATCCTGGACCTGAGCTGGCAGGAAGACAACACCCTGCTACTCACCTGCCAGACCTCCAACGGTGCTATCAGTTTGCTGACCTTTGATCCTCAGAGCAAACAACTGTGCAGTGCATCAGCCAACTGATACAGCTGCTGAACGTCACTGCCATTCGTTAAAAATCAGAACCGCAAAGCTGGCGCAAGCGGGCGTCAATCGCTTCGGCAAATATCTCTCCCTACCCCTGCCGATAAACGGTACACAGGGCTTCACAGGGGCAACAAGGGCCTTTACTGGTGAGTTACCAAACCCCAGAAAACCACCTGACAATCTGATCAGTTGGAGTTTAGATAAAGGCAGAGAGAAAAATTTGCTGTTCTGCACTTGGGTGGTTCCCCGTCGCAGTTTCAACTCATAATCATCTTGGGGCCTCTTCCTTGTTTTCTCCGTATCAATCTTTGCGTTGCCCAGTGCCTTCTGACCCATAACTTGACCCATAATGGGAAAAAATCAATGGAGACAACGGAGTAAAGAGGTCAGGAAGGTATTTTGTTCCGGGTAAAAGAGTTCACGAAGGTGCCGGAAAGCTTCAAAGCAGACTTTGGAGCGCAGCTCATAACCCGGAGGTTGCAGGTTCAAGTCCTGTCCCCGCAACCAGAAACCCTCTGATTTCGTTTGAAATCAGAGGGTTTTCCTTGTTTTATCACTTTTTCTGGCGGCTGATTTTTGCTCTCTGTTTTTGACCCATTTCTTGACCCATACGGGGAAACGTCCAGAAAGGGCTAGAGAGCACCAGAGAGGACGCTGCCCATGGTTTTCGCCGCCTCCCGCTGTGCCGCCGTGGTCACGTGGGCGTAAGTGTCCAGCGTGAACCCCGCACTGTAGTGCCCCAGCATCCCGGAGACCGTCTTGATGTCCACCCCGTTTTGCAGGGCAACCGTGGCAAATGTGTGTCTCAGGTCGTGAAATCTCACTTTCGGCAGTCCTGTCCGTTTTAGAACCCGGTGCAGCATCTGAATCACGCTGTCCGGGGAAATCGGTCTGCCTGTCGGGGAGGGGAACACATACTGGCTGCTGCCGCATTTCTTCCTCTATTCTTCCAGGATTCCTATCGCATCCGCTCCCAGAGAGATGGTGCGGTAGGAATTTTTCGTTTTCAGCGGGGCCTCCACCACCTCTCCGTTGATTCTGGCAATCTGCCGCTGAACCCGAAGGGTGCCCTGCTCCAAATCAAGGTCCTCCCATTTCAGGCCGAGGAGTTCTCCCCGCCGCAGACCCGTAGCCAGCTCAATGTAGTACATCTCGAACACACCGCTTTCCTTCGCCTCCCGCAGGAAGGAGGCCGCTGCTCCACAGGGAGCGTCTTCATCTCCCGATGCTCCAGCTTTGGCAGGGCGCAGCCGTCCGTGGGATTGATTGCTATTAGCTTCTGACTTCTGGCAAAGTCCATCGCAGAGGAAATGACTTGGTGGATGTTCCGCACTGTCTTGGGGCTGAGGCCCTTGGGCTGTCCTTTGGCCTCGATTCGTTCTACTCTGCCCTTGGACAGCAGCTTTTTGTAGAGTTTTTGCAGTTCCAAGGTGGTCAGCTTGTTCAGTTGGATTTCCCCGATATTTGGCTTAATGTGATTGTCGATGTATCCTCGGTAGGTCTGGTGGGAGGAAGGCCGCACCTTAATTTTGGCGTAGTTCTCAAACCAGACATCCATCCACTGGCCGATGGTGTACTTCTCCGCCTTGAGGGTGTCTACTGCTGTGTTCTTCTGGATTGCTTGCTTCAGCTTCGCTTTTACCTCCGCCTGGGTCTTGACGAGGACATTCTTGTAGATAGTCTTGCCGGTCTCCGGGTCCCGCCCGGCGGTGCAGCGGCCCTCCCAGCGGCCGTCCGGCCGCTTCCGGATGCTGCCCTCACCGTTGGCTCTGCGCTTTGCCATTGTATCGCCTCCATTCAACGACACAACATACCACAGCTCCGGTCCAATAGCCAGGGGGTCAGGTCAGAGTTATCATAAAGTTATCAATTTGTCTTGCCACTAAAAAATTCCCTTTTCATTGTTTACTGCATATCAAAATTTGAGTGCTGTTTTGCGAAAGGCCACTCTTTGAATACGCTGGTGCAATCCGTCTGCTGATTGTTTTACTGCTGGAACTGCCTATAAGCCGCTGTTGACCCCACCGAATTCGTTGCCGCCGTAAGCGTCACGGCAAACAAGACGTCAAAGCGGGAGCTGGCCCTTGTATTTGACGTCACATGACCATTTGCACAAAAGTTCGGAAAAGATAATGATATTCCGCTGAAAACCCCGTATATCCGTTCCCCGGCCCGCACTGCGGGACGGTGTGAACCTGCGGGACGCCCGCAAGGCGGCACGCGTTTATCCTGCTCTTTTTTCGATCCTTTGGTTCATATCGTTGTTTGTCGCAACTGCTGAAACTGTTAAATACTGCACAACATATTGCTAACCTTCCGGGCGGGTGGACACATCTCTCCGGCTATGTTATGATTAGGTAAACCGCAGGAGGTGGTATCTTGTCTAAAATAGTCATTGTTGAGGACGACCCTGTAATCCGCGAGGAGCTGGCTCTCTTGTTGGAAAACGAGAGATATCAGGCCATTTTGATAGCAAATTTTTCCAATATTTCCCGACAAATCTTGGAGGCGAATCCCGACCTGATCCTGCTGGACCTGGGGCTGCCCGGTCGGGATGGTATGTCCCTGTGCGCCGACATCCGAAAAGTCATCCGAACCCCTATCATCTTTGTCACCAGCCGGGATTCGGCCAGCGACGAGCTCCGGGCTCTGAGCCTGGGCGGGGACGACTACATCACCAAGCCCTACAACATCCCCGTACTGCTGGCCCGGATTCGCGCAGTTCTGCGCCGGGCGGGGGGAACGGCGGAGCCTGACGTTCTGGAGGCGGGGGGCCTCACCCTCCACCTGACCCGGGGAACAGCCTCAGCGGGGGACAAGTCGGTGGAGCTCACCCGGAACGAGCTGAAGATCCTGGCCTATCTCATGGGCAATCAGGGAAAAATCGTCTCCCGGGCCGACCTGATCGACGCCCTGTGGGACAGCCAGATCTACATCGACGACAACACTCTCAGCGTGAACATGACCCGCTTGCGGGCCAAGCTGGAGGGAATCGGCCTGCCCGGCCTGATCAAAACCCGGCGGGGGATGGGGTATCAGCTATGACTTTGGGAGAATTTTTGTCCGACCGGCTGCTTCGGATTATGATTCAGCTGCTCTGCGTCACGCTGGCGGGTCTCTTTCTCTGGGCCACCGGCACTCAGACGGGGGTGCTGGTTATTTTGCTTCTGGCCCTGCTGCTGGTCTTTGCGGCGGTACAGCTGTCCGACTTCTTCCGCCAGCGGGCCCGGCTCCGGGAGCTGGAGGCCGTTCTGGACGGCCTGGACCAGAAATACCTCTTTGCTGAGTGTGTCCCGTCCCCTAAAAATCTCTATGAACGGCGGCTGTTTGACCTGACCCGCCGGGCGGGGCGGGCCATGACCGGGGCGGTGTCCGACGCCCAGGCGTCTCAGCGGGAGTATCGGGAGTATGTGGAGCAGTGGGTCCACGAGATCAAGACGCCCATCACCGCGGCCCGGCTCATCTGCCGGGAATTGGACGGGGATACCCGCCGGAAGCTCACCGGAGAGCTGGCCCGAATCGAGGAGCATGTGGAGCGGGCGCTGTTCTACGCCCGGGCGGAGAGCCCGGAGCGAGACTGCGTCATCCGCCAGACCGAGCTGTCCGAGCTGGTGACCCAGGCGGTGGGGAACCACCGGACCCTCCTGATTCAGAGCGGCGTTCGGGTGGAGCGCGGGGGCCTGGACTGTTCCGTCTATACCGATGAAAAGTGGGCAGTCTTCATTCTGGGCCAGCTCCTGCAAAACGCCGCCCGCTACCGGAGCGAGGAGCCGGTGATCACCCTCTCCGCAAAACCGCTCGGGAAGCAAATTCAGCTTGTCGTTCAGGACAACGGCATGGGCATCCCCGCCCACGAGCTGTCCCGGGTCTTCGACCGGGGCTTCACCGGCAGCAACGGCCGGGTCCGGGGCGGGTCCACCGGCATGGGGCTGTATCTGTGCAAAAGGCTGGCCGGTTTTCTGGAGCTGGGGCTGGATATTTCCTCGGTGGAGGGGCGGGGAACCACGGTGACCCTGACCTTTCCTACCAAGGAGGCGCTGTAGGGGCCGACGACCCCGGCGGCCCGCCTTCCCAAGGACGCATCCCAAATGAAAATACGGCGCGCCGGGGTCATCGCGCCCTACACAGGGGAAACCTTACAAAACTGTAAGGGAATTCAATATCAATTCGATACAACATCCTTCGCTTTTGGTGTACCATAGAGCCGCAAGCAAAGGAGGTCAGCGCTATGCTGCAAGTACAGAACATTGAAAAATATTACGGGAACAAAAGCAATGTCACCAAGGCCCTGGACCGGGTGAGCTTCGACGTAGAGGCCGGGGAGTTTCTGGCCATCATGGGGGCCTCCGGCTCGGGCAAAACCACCCTGCTCAACTGCATCTCCACCATCGACGCCATCAGCGCCGGGAAGATACTCCTGGACGGGGTGAGCGTGGCCGACCTGTCCGAGGGGGAGCTGGCAAAGTTCCGCCGGGAGCGGCTGGGGTTTGTGTTCCAGGACTTCAACCTGCTGGACACGCTCACCATCGAGGAGAACATCGGCCTGGCCCTCTCTCTGAACCATCAGGACCCGAAGGCGGTGCAGAACCGGGTCCGGGAGATGGCCGGAAAGCTGGGCATCTCTGACATTCTGGAGAAATTTCCCTACCAGGTGTCCGGTGGACAGAAACAGCGGGCGGCCTGCGCCCGGGCTATGGTGGCGGGGCAGTCCCTGCTCCTGGCCGACGAGCCCACCGGGGCGCTGGACTCCAAGGCGTCCAAAAACCTGCTGGAGATCATGACCGCCATGAACCGGGAGATGGGGGCCACCATCCTGATGGTCACCCACGATGCCTACAGCGCCAGCTACGCCAAGAGGGTGCTGTTCCTCAAGGACGGCCGGGTGTTCAATGAACTGCTCCGGGGGGATCGGGGCAGGCCGGTATTCTACCACGAGATCCTGGATGTGCTGGCCGCGCTGGGGGGTGACGTCAGTGACGTTATCTAAGCTGTCCGCCCGCAACGCGAAGCGTCAGGCAAAGGACTATCTGGTCTACTTCGTCACGGTGGTCATGGCCGCCGCCCTGCTCTACTCCTTCAATGCCCTCACCTTCTCCCAGGAGATCAAGATCCTATCCGAGGGGATGAAGATGCTGTCCTTCATGATCGCCCTGGCCACGGTGGTGGTGGTGTGCGTCTTCGGCTGGCTGGTGGCCTACGCCACCAAATTTATGCTCCTGCGCCGGGGCCGGGAGCTGGGGACCTATCTGCTCATCGGCCTGGAGAACCGGCAGGTGGCCCGGCTGTTTTTCCTGGAAAACCTGGCCGTGGGGGGCTGCGCCCTGGCGCTGGGCGCCGTTCTGGGCGGGCTGCTCTACCAGGTCTTCCGGGCCCTGACGCTCGCCCTGTTCAAGCTGCCCTACCGCTTCTCCTTCGGCTTTTCCCTCCCCGCCCTGGGGCTGACGGTCGTCTGCTTCAGCCTGATCTACCTCTTTGCCCTGCGCCGGAGCCGCAGGTATATCCGCAAGGCCAAAATCCACGACCTGATCTACTCCAACCGGCTCAACGAGGGCGTGGTTATTCAGACGGGGAAAAAGCGCCGCTGGATTTTCGGGGTCTCCATCGTGCTGGGCGTTGCTGGGACATTTTTGATTATGGTGCGGAACCTTACCATCGCCACCGCCGGGGCGGGGTGTCTGATTTTATTTTTGTTCGGCTTCTTCCTAAGCTTCGCCTCCGGGGTGCCCGCCTTCTTTGACAAACGGCCCGCACGGAAATATCGGGGCGTGACCCTGCTGGTCTTCCGCACGCTTACCGCCAAGCTGGCCACCATGGGAGTGCTCATGGCTACCATCGCCATGATCTTTACCGCCACCATCATCTCCGAGGGCAGCGGGCTGGTCTTCCGGGGACTGTTTGAGGGCCGGGCGGCGGAGGACGCCTGTTTTGACCTGTATCTCGGCGTGGGAGACGGCCGGGACCCCGCAGTCTATCTGGATTACATCCATGAAAATATCCCGGTGGAGCAGTCCCTGGAGTATCAGGTCTACCTCTCCGGCAGCCACACGGTGCGGGACTATATCGAGACTCAGACCGTCTACTATTACTTCAACTTTGTACAGGAGCCTGTCCTGCGCTGGAGCGACTACGCCGCTCTGCGCTCCATCGCCGGCTACCGGGCGGTGGAGCTGAAAGAGGGGCAGTACCTGTTCCACTGCATGACCTATCTGGAGGAGGTTCTGAGGGATTACCGGGAACCCCTTACTCTGGGGGACGTTACCCTCCAGCCCGGGGGCGTGTACACCGAGCACCTGTCCCAGAGCGGCGGCACTGTCAACGGGCGGGGCTACATCCTGGTGGTGCCGGACGAGGCAGTGGAGGGGCTGGAGGTCCACCACTGGGCCTATGCCGCCAAGACAGTTCAGCCGGTAACGAGGGCGCAGTTTTATGACCTTTGGGACATCAACGAGCGCACCAGCTCCGGGATTTCCAGCAATACCATCACCACCAGGGCCCAGGAGGAGGCGGAGATGGCCTCCCAGACCGCCCTGTGTGTGTTCCCGCTGTACTACCTGGCCCTGTCCCTCACCATGACCGCCGCCACCATCCTCACCATCCAGCAGCTCAGCGAGAGCGAGCGGTATAAGCGGCAGTTTTCCCTGCTGCAAAAGCTGGGCATGAACCGCCGGGAGATGGCAAAGGCTCTGCGCGCCCAGTTCGCCATCTATTACGCTCTGCCCGCCGTCCCTCCAGTGCTCATCGGGGCGCCCTTTATCCTCCACCTGGCCAGCCTCCCGGAGCCGGGGGTTATGGTGGGGGCCTCCAGCCCCGGTGTGATCGTCCTGTCCGCCCTGGCTGTCTTCTTCCTGGTTTACGCCGTCTATATCGTCCTGGCCTACACCAGCCTGAAGCGGAATGTGCTGCCGGCATGACTTCCAATATAGTCTTTGACCCATAACTTGACCCAGAATAGGAAAAAGGAAGTGGGGACAATGGGGAAAAGGGCTCTGGAAAGTATTTGATTCTGGTGGGAAGATGTCTGGAAAGCGTCAGAAAAGCCAAAACCGCACTTGGGAGGAACTTCGTAAGGAAGTTCCTCCCAACATTTTTGTAAAGTCAGCCGAGGGTGATTGAATTGCAGGGAATTTCAATATATCGGAGGACTACAACCATGGAAAAGTCATTCTTCATGCAGATGGGCGGAACCTACCAACAACAGGGTGATTATTTCTTACCCAACCTCTCCACTCCAGAAAGTGTCCCTGTTGGCATTTGGGGACAGCGGAGGAAACACTACCTGAAAGTACAGCGGGAGCCTATCTATACCGCCTTGCTTCTCAGTGGCAAGCTGGACAGCCATTTGGCTGAGACGGATACCCAGGCCGAAACTATGTTTTTTCAGTTAGTGAAACAACTGGCGGAACAGGAAGACATTACGGAGCAGCTTAAAATTGAAAATCAAATGGAATGGGTGGGGCGTATGAACAACATCCGTGACAGAGCAACGGAAATCGTTCATGCTGAACTTATCTTTACCTGATGGACAAAAGGGGCGCAAGGCAAATCTGCCTTGCGCCCCTGGGAATCTGTGGTATAATGGACAGAGAAAACAATCCGGGAGGACTACATCATGCCGGAAAACCTCAATCTGAAACTGCAAATCGCCGTCTGCGATGATGAACCCATGGACCGCCAACAGGCTGCGGACCTGACCAATGACATCATGGAAGCGGAGGGGCTGGCCTGCTCCCTCTCCAGCTATGAGAGCGCCGAGGCCCTGCTCACCGCCATTCAGGGCGGCACACAATTCCACATTCTCCTGCTGGACGTGATGATGGAGGGCCTGGACGGGATGGAGCTTGCCGCCGCGTTGCGGAAGCTGGGGGACAGCACCGCCATCATCTTTATATCCTCCAATCGGGAGATGGCCCTGCGGGGCTACGAGGTATCCGCAGCCCGGTATCTGGCAAAGCCCCTCCGAGAAGATCAGCTCCGGGAGGCCCTGCTGTACTGCTACAAAACCTTCTGCGAGAAAAAGGAAATTCTGCTGCCCACGGAAAAGGGACAGAGCAAGCTGGCTCCCTCCGATATTATCTATATGGAATCGTGGGAGCACGGGGCAAGGCTCCAGCTCACCAGCGGACCACTCGAAACCTCCGTCAGAATTTCCGAGCTGGCCGCCATGCTGCCGGAGCGGAGTTTTATCTTCTGCCATCGGACGATTTTGGTCAACCTCGCCTTTATCAAGCATCTGCGCTCCTGTGAAATAGAACTTGCTGACGGAAGAATACTCCCCATCAGCAAGCATCGCGTCCCTGATTTGAAAAAGAGGCTGCTGGGATATATGCAGGGTTAGTCCAGCGGTATCGCCATCTTTACGCAGTAATAGTCTGCGCCATATTCCATTTCCAGAAGATCATCATACCGCGCCACAATCTGCCTGATAATTTTAAGGCCCAAACCGCGCCCCGGCGCGGTTTTCTTTTGAATATGCTCCATCGTCGTGGAGTTCTCGCAGGAAATCGCAAAGAAATGTTCCTTAACAGAAAAATCCAGCTTGATATAAGGCCGTTTCACCCCAGGAGCGGAAGCACCCTCCACCGCGTTGTCCAACAGGTTCATCATCAGGGAACACAGCTCCGCGTCCGTCAGAGGCAGCTTGTCCGGCGCTTTCATCCGGGCAATTTCCACTGCAATCCCGGCGTCGGCGGCGGCGCTCAATTTGCTGTTCAAAATGACATCCAGCATTTCATTTCCGCTCTGTACCACAGGGCGAATTTTTTCATTCTCTCCGATCAGATCATCCAGATACGCCGCCGCCTTTTCATCGGTGACGGTCTGCCGCAGGACCCGGAAATGCTTCACCATATCGTGGCGGAGCATCATCACCTGTTCATGCTGCCGCCGCATGACTTCATAGCTGTTTCGGGTCAGCTCGTCCCGCTGGGCCAGCATACGGGCCTCCATCCGGCGGGTGATCTCACGGCGGACCGCTTCCGCCAGGGCCGTGACCAGCGCCGCCGCTGTCATGATACCCGTCAGGGGGTAAAGCAGCAAGCCCGGTATTCCCAACGCGGTTCCTGAAAACTCCCAGCGCCCAAGCGCCGCATAGACGATGACCCCCGCCGCTGTCAGCGGACAGAAATAACGGTAAAACCAATTCCGTTTCCACTCCAGAACACCGCAGGCTAGTGCAGCCGCCAGCCCCGCAAGGCCAACCGCGGGAACCGTCAGTGCAAAGTAAAGCGTGAGCTGTTCCGTGGCCTGCATGGTGGCGTCTATCGCCACAACCACACCCTGCGCCCCGGCAAGCAATCCAACCACCTTCCGCCGCCGTCCCGTCAGCTGGGAGGCCAGGAACACCAGCAGCAGCGTCAGGGACAGCTCACTGGCCAGCGATGACACGTCCACCGGCAGGGGGCCAAGATGGGCGTTGGGCAGGAACGTCAGGGCCAGCCGCCCCGCCAGCCAGAAGAAGGCGGTCAGTCCGCCGCACAGCGCGTCCAGAGCCAACCGGCCCTGAAACGCCTGCCAGAGAAACAGCACCAGCAGGAGCGTTCCGGCGGCAAAGGCAAGGGCGGCGGGTATGGCGGTCTGAAAGCTCTCCGCCACCAGCGCACTCTCGTAGGCATAGCCGCAGTACAGCGTCACGCCGCAGGGCCAGACGGTTGCGGTGGGTTCCGCCCGCTCGCCGCCGGAGGGGTCAGTGGATTGGGCGATGGTCAGGGTCTTGCCCTGATAGTTCTCCGGCAGCGTCACCAGCAGCGGCTCCTCCCGATACCACTCCAGCATAGGCAGACGTAAATCTCCGATACGATTATTCAGTTCCGGGCAGTCCGTGTAGATTAGTGCGCCGTCCAGAAAGACCGCCACGGAGCTGATTGTCGCATCCAAACGCAGGGTGGGACTGTCCGCGTCCTCTGACAGTACACGGGAGAAATAAAAGGTCTGTCCCAGCTCGTCCAGGCGGTCAAAGCCGCCGAACCCGTCCGGGGCCAGCTCTGTCACCGCATCCCCCTCCTGGGTAAACACGGTCCAGCCCTTTTGATCGTAGACCCAGCCCTCCGGCATCCCCTCCCCCTCCCAGTCCATCAGGGACAGGTCATAGGCCCGGTCCTCCATCGGTTTCATACAGTTCAGAAGCAGAACGCCGAACACCACGCACAGTGTCAGGGTGAGAATCGCCGCCCATAGGCGCGTCCATTTTTTCATCATCCAGTCCTCCCGGCACGTTTCTGAACATAGCGTATCACTCAAAAAGGGGGGCTGTCAACCGGTCCAACTGCCCACTCGAGCAGGTTTTTCGCCCACTCGCGCAAAACCTATTGTCTATTTCCAAAATTTTTGCTATGGTGACAAATGGAATAACATGCCCGGTCAGCCGGGACAAGAAGGAATCGGCAAGGGGGTACCCCCTTGCCCCGCAGGGAACCCTGCGGGGCAAAATTCCCCCTCTGCCGGACAGGAGGAAATTATGAGAAGCTGGAAACAACGGCTGTGCAGTCTGCTGCTGTGCGGGGCGATGCTCGTCTCCCTGTGCGCACCGGCGGCGGAGGAGGAGGAAGATGGTACGCAAGAGACCTACATCGCCTTGACCTGGGACGGGAGCAAGCTGGTGAAGGACACTCCGCCGGTCCCTGCGGATATCACGGAGATTACAGCGGAAAATGTGGAGGTGGAGGATTTTACGCTGGACGAGACCGCCGGCGGCTGGTACATCGTGCGTAATAGCGGCGTTTCCAGCGTTTCTGGTATTCACGTCGCTGGTACGGTCCACTTGATCCTGGCAGACGGATGCTCTCTTGACGTTTATGGCATCCGGTTAGGGGAAAACAGCAACCTTTCTATCTATGCCCAATCAGACGATGAAAATATGGGCGAGCTGACGGTACGCACCAGCGGCAGCTACAGCGCGGGGATAGAAGTCAACGCGGGCAGAACGGTTGCCATTCATGGCGGTAAAGTGACCGCGACCGGCTACAATGGCGCGGGTATTGGCGGATACAGTGGAAAAGCAGGCGGCACCGTCAACATCCTTGGCGGTATAGTAGCGGCAAGCAGCAACTCTGGCGCGGGCATCGGCGGCGGCGACGGCGGCGACGGCGGCGAGATCACCATCAACGGCGGCACGGTGAAGGCGACCAGCATTCGCACCGGCGCAGGCATTGGCGGCGGCATAAACGGCGACGGCGGCACGATCACCATCAACGGCGGCACGGTGGAGGCCAGCAGCGCAGGGGGCGCGGACATTGGCGGCGGTTATGACAACAGCACCGGCGGCATTGTTCCAAGCGACAAAATTGAGATCAGCGGCGGCACAGTGACGCGCCCCGACGGACAGCCTGTGAATATCGGCTCCGCCACACATCAAGCGAAAGAGGATGAGTGGGCCTCCGACGGCACCCACCACTGGCATCCCTGCGAAGCGGCGGACTGCGACAAAAACCATCAATTCAACAAGGACCTCCACACCCCCGGCGATTGGGTTGTGGACCAGGCGGCCACCGCCACCGCACCGGGCAGCAGGCACAAAGAATGCACCGCCTGCGGCTATACCACACAGACCGAGACCATCCCGCCCATCGACCCCCCCGACCCGGTGGACCCCGACCCGCCCAAGCCGGTGGACCCGCCCTCCGGCGGCGGCAGCTACACCCCGCCCACCTACAAACCCGACGTAACCCAGCCCGACGAGGGCGGCACGGTTTCCGTTACCCCCTCCCGCCCGGAGCGGGGCGACACCGTGACAATCAAGCCTAAGCCGGACGAGGGCTATGAGGTGGACAAAATCACCGTCACCGACAAGAACGGCAAGCCCATAGAGGTAGTAGTGAAGCCGGACGGGACGTACACCTTCAAGCAGCCCAGCGGCAAGGTGAAAATCGAAGTGACCTACAAGCCCATTGAAACGCCCTGGAACAACCCCTTTACCGACGTGTCCGAGGGCGACTGGTACTATGAGGCGGTGCGGTTCGTCCAGGAGCAGGGCCTGATGAACGGTTACAGCGATGGCCGATTCGGGGCGAATGACACCCTTTCCCGCGCCCAGCTTGCCCAAATCCTGTTCAACAAGGAGGGCAGGCCGGGAGTGAATTACCTGCTGGACTTCTCCGACGTGGCGGGCGAGGCGTGGTACACCAAGGCCGTCCGTTGGGCCGCCAGTCAGGGCATCGTGAGCGGCTACGGCGACGGGACATTCGGCCCCAATGACCCCATCACCCGCGAGCAGCTGGCGGTCATGCTCTGGCGGTACTCCGGCAGTCCCGCCGCCACCAACAAGGAGCTGCATTTCAACGATACGGACGAGATCAGCGGCTTTGCGCTGGATGCCCTGCGCTGGGCCGTGGAAAACGGGATTGTGAATGGCGACGGCGACGGGCAGTTAGGCCCCCAGGGGCAGGCTACACGGGCGCAGGTGGCGCAGATGTTAAAAAACTTTATTGAGAACGAAATACAGTAAAACGCTGAATGACAGGACAGAGTTACGCAAGGGGGAGAGGATAAAAAAATCACTCTGTGCCGACTGGAAACGTCGGCACAGGAGTGAAAACGGAAAATTCGATATGTTTATTGACAAGCTCTGTCTTTCTATGATAAACTAAAATCCATATTTGAACCTAACTGAATATGGCTTTTGAGCCGGTACATAGACCAACGCACAAGAACCCCAGCGAGAGGAAAACTCCCGCTGGGGTTGGTGCGTCTATGTGCCGGCCTCTTTTTTGCCCATGGCAGCGGAATTGTTGTCCCCCCTCTGTGGCATCATACATGATGCCATTTTTGCCCGTTCATGTGAACGTGGCATCACCGATGATGCCACCACAGAGAACACGCTTAAAATTTGTATGGAGCAAAAACCATGAAAATATGGGGACATTGACATTCAACGCTCCACAGAGAAGAAGCTGCCGACCGACAGCCCGCCACCCTGTCTTGTGGGGTAGCGAGCATAGCTTTTGTGTTGCCGGGGGCACCCCAAAAATGATATGCTCCCTCTAAAGTAGACAGTGAAAAAACAAAACTGTCGAAATGGGGGGAGCAATAATCATGAGCTTAAAAGGGAAAATAGGACCGGAGGAAAAAATACAGGCAGTGGAAGATTATCTGGAAATGCGAAAGGGCAGCACACAGATACGGGAAGAATTGGGGATACGATTGAGTACCTTTCAGGCGTGGCTGCGAAAGTATCAGACGGAGGGGGCGGCGGGTCTGTATCCGAAGAAGGGTTTTACCCGTTACCCATCTTCGCTGAAGCTGGAGGCTGTGGAGGACTATTTAGGCGGAGGCGGATCACTGGACGCTATGTGCCGGAAATATAGAATTTCCTCCCACGCGGTTTTACAACAATGGATCATGCTGTATCATAAGGGCCATAGAGATTTCAAAACACGCGGAGCACGGGAGGAAAGCGGTATGGCCGAAAAGCGGAAATTATCGTATGAAGAAAGAATGCAGGCGGTGTTGTACTGCATCGGTCAGCAGTTGAATTACAGGCAGACCAGCGAGCAATACAAAATCACCTATCAGCAAATCTACAGCTGGGTAAAAAAGTATCGGGAGCAGGGAGAAGCCGGCCTGCTTGACCGCCGAGGGAAGCGCCGTCCTGTTTCCGAATACAGCGCGGAGGAAAAGGCAGCGGCAAAGCTACGGCAGTTGGAAGCGGAAAACAGAAGGCTTCAAATGGAGAATGATTTCTTAAAAAAATTGCAGGAACTGGAAAGGGGGCGGTGAGCAGACGCATACGGCGCAGAAGGGTCTATGAGACGATCTGCGCACTGCATCAGGAGAAAGGTTATGAAATCGCATCATTATGCACATTAGCCGGGATTCCCCGCAGTTCTTACTATAAATGGCTCAACCGGGAAACCTGTGCTTCAGAAAAAGAAAACACCCTCTTGCTGGAAGAACTCATCCGTTTATACAGTGAAGTAAATGGCATCTACGGGTATCGCCGCATGACGATGAATGTGAACAGCCGGCTCAAAAGAAATTACAACCGCAAGCGGATTTACCGCCTGATGAAAAGCGTGCATATGCAGGCCGTGATACGCCGAAAGAAGAAGCACTACATCATGTCGGAACCGCGCGTTACCGCTGAGAATGTATTGAACAGGGAGTTTACAGCAGATCGTCCCAATGAGAAATGGCTGACGGATGTTACGGAATTCAAACTCCAAAACGGGAAAAAAGCATACTTAAGCGCCATCCTTGATCTCCACGACAAAAGCATCGTTGCATATGCATTGGGTCGTTCCAACAACAATCAGCTTGTTTTTGACACCTTTGACGCGGCGGTGAACGCCAACCCTGGCGCCCATCCCCTGTTTCACAGTGACCGGGGCTATCAATACACCAGCCGGCAGTTTAAAGCGAAGCTGGATGGAATCCATGCAACGCAGAGCATGTCCCGCCCAGGCCGCTGCATTGACAACAGCCCCATGGAGGGCTTCTGGGGTATCCTCAAATCCGAAATGTACTATCTCCAGCTATTTCATACCTTTGAGGAATTGGAGAAAGCCATCGACGAATATATCGTTTTTTACAACACAAGGCGGCTGCAAGCTAAGTTAAAGGGCCTGGCTCCCCTTGCTTTCAGGAACCAGACCCTCGTGGCCTAATTTTCTTTTTTTCATCTGTCTACTTGACAGAGGGCGGTTCAAATGCTATGGCCGAAAATTTCTTTTCTATTCTTAAGACCGAATGTATTTACAGACATCTCCCCGCCACCTTAGATGAGGCCAGAGCATTAATCGATCACTATATCTATTTCTATAACCATCAGCGCATCCAGTTAAAAACTGGAGTGGCACCGCTTACGCTGTGCCACTCCGCTTAAAACTTAATTTTTTCCTACCAGGGTCTTTTTTGTGCTGTCCGCACAAGTTAGGGCACTCCAGTACTCTTATTTTCCTACATCAGGGGGCTTTTGTCTATTGCCAACCATTTACCCGCCAGATGTAGTATTCTGCCGAATATCTTATATATTTATTGCCTTTAGCAGAGGAAATATTTCAGTAAGAAAATACAGATGTTCCTGATGATGATAAAAATCTCATCCAAAGAGGTCATTCCATCCAGTATAACCACTCCGATCAGTCTCTGTGCAGCAATAACGGTTAAGCCAACAACACCCAGAGCTGGGATTCTCTTTCCCAGCATAATTAGAAAATGCTTCAGTTCTGTTTCCCCAGCGTCTGAAGCTGCTTCATGGGGCCGTACAGCTCCACCATATGGTTAAAATCGTGTTCATCATAGAACTTAAATTCACCCCGGCCGAAGGACTTAGCGGCCTCCAGAACAAAGCGGGCCGCACCCTCCACATCTTCAAAGTGGCTGCACCCGGTGGCACAGCCGGGGACCATGGTCTCGGTGGTGATGGCCACGCCGATCACCGGCGCGCTGGTGCAGGTACAGGGCTGCATAATGCTGTTAATATGGTGGACGTCATTGCCATAGGGGGTAATGTCCTGCATGTTTACCGGGAACACATAGGGCAGGCGGCCGGTAGTCCGCTGCATAATGTCCAGCAACTCCTCGGGCAGGCGGAGGATATAGCCCTCCTTCACCGGCTGGGAGATGGCGAAGCCCCGGGTATTGATGACCCGGTTACCCTTGGTGGTGTCGATGGAGAAAATGGCGTCCAGCTCGGAGGTGACCTCCTCCTGATTGACCTGGTACATGTCCACAGGGGAGCCCATGAAGGGCACGGGATCGTGGGGCTGGGTGGGGGCGTCGGGGCAGACGTGGGTGGAGATGAAGATATCCCCGGGGAGAACATCCCCCTTCTTTTTCATATCCAGCAGCTTGGCAGCAATCGCCAGCGCGGCCAGAGCCCCGTCGCCGTCGGAGACAAAGCCGATCATCTCGGGCCGGGCGCCCAGCCCGCCCAGACGGCCCAGGATACCCAGCGTGGGCACCGTTCCACCGGAGCTCTTGCCCTTGCTGCCGGGGATGCGGATTTTTACCATGTGGGTGGTGCCCCGGGGGCCCACCAGGGGATAGGTCTCCGCGTCCACCTGGGGGTCAATGGCCTTCATAAAGTTTACCACGGCTGCGCCGTCTACACGGCCGTCGTCCAGCAGGTCATACATGTCGATAATCTGTTTGATCAGCATATCAATTTCTCCTTTAATCTATTTGTAAAATTATTTCTGCCCGCGCAGCAGTTGGAATAACGTCATCAGGCCCTCACACATCACCGGGTCCAGCACAGGGATGCCCAGGTCCTTCTCCAAGCTGGGAGCAATCTGGATGGTGGACATGCCGGTACAGCTCAGGGCAACCACATCCGCCCCCGCCTCCTTCAGTCCTCTGGCCGCCTCTGCTGTGGCGGCGTAGCCCTGGGGAGTCATCAAATCCAGGGTGCTCTCCACCCCCTCGCCCCGTGCGGAAGCCACCAGCCGGTCCCCGAAGGCCCGCTGATAGCCTGCCGGAACCTCCTCCGTAATGCCCAGGGCGGCGGGGTGGCTGCCGTAGTACAGGCTGAGGGCAGCGGTGCTCTCTCCCGCTCCGATTACAGGGACCGGCACCTCCTGTCGGGCCTGGGCAACCCCCGGGTCGCCGGCACAACTGACAATAATGGCCTCAAAGCCCTCCTGCCACATCTGCCTGGCCAGCGCCACCACCTTGGGCTCGCCCAGAGCCATCGTGGCATCGTCGTGGATCCCCTCCGGCTGGTCCGGTATACAGCGGGATTCCACCTCCAGCATGGGAAAGTACTGTTCCAGCAGTCTCCCGTGGAGGGTAAGCAGCTCCCGATCCTCCGTGGTCAACACCCGGATAAGCCCTACTTTATATCGTTTCATGGTACTCACTCCTTTTTATTTGGATAGATGCGCTGTTTCCCCGCATAGCGGCAGGACAGGTGCGGACCACAGCTGGAACAGGGGAAGGCACATTCTGCCTCGCTGTCCTCCTCCCCCATGGGGGAATCTGGGAGGGCCTTCACCCGCTCCACCAGGTCCAGCACCTTCTCCACCTGGTCCCGCTCCCCGCTGATCTGGATGGCCAGGGCGTCCTCCGCGCCGGTGTGTCCCCCTCCGGCAAAGATCAGGGCCTCTACCCGGGCAAAAAGGGACAGGGCCTGCGGCTCGGTGATGACCTCTCCCGGAACAGGGGCCAGGGAGCAGGCCATGCCGTAGGAAAAATCGCAGTTTTTCCGGAATACCCGGCTGTACAGCTGAGTCAGGTCGCCGGGAATCAGCTTGGCGGCGCTGGACAGAATCAGGGTCCGGAAGCCCTCGGTGTACAGGGCGCCCATGCACTCCCCGTACCCGCCCCCGCCGGGGCTGCCGATGAGCAGGGCAGCATGTCCAAAGCTGTCCAGGGCGTTGGCCCCGGTGACAAACAGGTCCCCCGGGCCGAAGGTCTTCAGCACCTCCCCGGCAGAGCCGTCCACGTTGGTGACCTCGCCCCCCTGATACAGCAGAAAGTGCGCGCCTTCGCTGGGGCGGAGCGGGCCCTTCATCCCCCGGGCGGTGATCCGTCCGCAGATGCGCAGAGGGGTGTCCACCAGCCGCCGGGTCAGGCAGGAAACGGTGGCCGAACCCTTGAACAGGACCCGTCCCTTCTCCAGGTATGGGTCAAAAAGCCGGCTTTCCAACAGGGCCAGGGCGATCAGCTCCCGGCCCTCCCGGCCGCACAGGGTAAATTGCACTGTGGACATACCGAGCCCTCCTCTCAGATCTGAAACTCCCCGTCCTTCAGCACCAGGATATCGTCCAGGTAGAGGGTGGGATTTTTGATGATGCCGTCCATGTGGCAGCCGGCCTTATTCGTACCGCCAAAGCCGATATTGGTGCCGAAGGCGATGTGGACGGTGTGGTAGGCCTTCTCATCCTCCAGGATGATTCCGGTGAGGCGGGCGGCGTAGTTGGTGCCGATGCCCAGCTCGCACAGGGTGGAATTTTCTTCGTTCTCCAGCAGAATGCCCAGTTTGTCCGCGTCGGCTCCGGTGATGGACTGGAGTCTGCCGTCCTTCACCGTAACGGTGAGGGGGGACTTCAGCAGGCCCACCCCCACCATGGAGCCGTCGATGACCATGGTTCCGTTGGAGCCGTTTTCCAGGGGGGCAATGTAGGCCTCGCCGGAGGGCAGGTTGCCACCCTGCCCCTTCTCCCGGTAGACGCCTGGGCTGGGGACGCCGGGCCGCCCGGTCAGGTCCAGGGTGAGCACATGGCCCTCCTTCTCAATCCGGGCGGTGGAGGCCCTGGACAGCAGCTCCGTAACCCGGAGGGTCAGGTCCATCACCACATTGTAGTCGGCGGTCATGGCCCCCTGGCTGAACATATCTTCCGAGATACCGGGCATGGTGGCAATGCGGGCACCCGCTTTCACCGCCTCAATCTTGGCCCTGGTGTGGGTGATGGACGTGCTCATGGGACAGAGGATCACGTCGGCAGCCAGCATGGCGGCGGCCACCACAGCGGGGGGCTCCTCGCCGGACACCTTCCGGGGTTCCATGGTAAGCAGCATAGCCTCGGCTCCCAGTTCCTTGGCCGCCCGGTACAGGGCGTTTCCAATTTCCAGCTTCTGGTCGTCGGTGATGACCAGTACGCTCTCGCCCGCCTTCACATCCATACAGGAGGAGAGGACGGATTTTCCAATTTCAATCAGGTCCATAGTGTAATCTTCCTTTCTTTGCTGGCTCAGGCCAGAAGCTCCATAACCACCCGGGCCGCGATGGTCCGGGACAGGACCACCGGCTTGCCGGACAGCTGCCGCACCCGCTCCTTCATGGCGGAGGTATAGCCCATGCAGTCCAGCACCACCAGGTCCACATCCATTTCAGCCACCTCCCGGGCGGCCCGGTCCAGCTCCTCCGGGTCTCCGTAGGGGGAGCCCCAGGTCACTTCGACAAACTGGACATAGCTGCTCCACTTCTCTATACACTGCTCCCGCTGCTCCTCCTTGGGGGTAATCACCGCGATGCGGGACCGCCCGGCCAGGGCGGGCACCGTCCCGTTGAGGACGGCACAGGGGAACACCAGGGGGACATGGCTCTGAAAAGCGGGGAAGCTGCCGGTACACAGGAACATAATCAGCTCCACCCCCTGCGCCTCCAGGTCGTAGATACATTGCTGGAGGCGGGACAGGATGTGCTTCTCAGCAAAGACGGCGGAGGAGCCGTCCCGGAGCCTGGAAATCAGGACATAGTCCCCCTCCTCCGGGGCAAAGGCGGCGATCTCCTGGGCGGTCATGCCGTCCAGCGCCCCCGCCTGGCACAGCTGGATGTCCGGCCCGAAGATGGGGTCCAGATCAGGGGTTACATCGGTGCGGGGCGACTGCCCGATGGTAATAAGTCCAAGTTTCTTCACAGTAATCCATCCTTTCTGCTTAGTCGTTCAGTTCTTGATAGTTCAACAGCTCCCGGCCCACGATTTTTTCCACCGGGGCCATCAGCGACCGGTCGTACATGGTGGGGGAGAGATTCAGGTTGCGGTGGTCTGTGGCGATCAGGTAAACCTCCTGCCCCTCCTGGATGTTGGCCGAGGGGATGGGCCGGCCTGTGGACGCGTCCATGGTCATAATCAGGTCGGGGAAGGTGGCCAGCCGGGTCCCGTCCGGGGCGTCGGCTGTCATGTACTCGTTCCAGAAGGTGAGCTCGTGCCCGGCCACCGACAGCACGCCCACATCGAAGCCGCCTTCGCTGCGCAGCTGGAAGCTGTCTACCTTCCCCTGGCACAGGATGCGGCCCTTCAGCACCTCTACAGCGCGCTCCACGCCCGTCTGGGGGGACTGGGCCAGCCCCTCCTCACAGGCACGCCCCAGGGCGATGGACTGGGAGATGCCGCCCACCGCGCCGTTTTTCCCCACATAGGAGGCGGTCACCGGGTTGCGGGCCACGGCCACCACTCCGCCGGCCTCCACTGAGGCGGCGCGGACCAGAGCGGCGGTACGGTCGATGGTGCCCCGGACGATACCCTCCACATAGCGGCCTGTGGCGGGGTTGCCGCCGGCAAAGGCCATGGTGGTCCGGTAGTCAGGGTCCCGGTGCAGGCCCATGCTCCCCATCACGCCGGTGGGATGGGCCCGGCCATTACACTGGGCATCCAGAAAGGGCAGGCCAGTAAAGGCAGCCTGAACCCAGCCGTTTACCGTGGCGCAGGCGCCGTTTTCATTGGTGATGATACCCCCCAGCTTAACGCCGGGGTTGTTCTCCCGAAACAGCTCCACCGTGCGGATCATGGCCTCGGGGGTGAGGAACTGCTCCGGCGCCGCCGGGGCCCCCACCAGAGAGACCGACAGCACCACGGCGTCCTCCTCCACCTCAGACAGGGGGGTGAGGCGCAGAGGAGGAGCTTCTGACAGCTTGTTTAGAATCATCTCCCCCAGGTAGGCGCCGCCTCCGCCGCCTCCGCCCAGAATACAGCCGCCCAGCATAGCCCAGCGGCCGGCCTCTTTGTTCAGTGTAAATTCTTCCATGTTGATCTCCTTTCTATTGTTAAAAATACCATTTTTTCTCTTTTCAACTTTGATACTCCGTGCTATAATGGGAAATCGTTCCTCGAAGGACATTGTTTTTAACAGGAGGCCGCTCATGAAGCGTTCCGATGATCAGAACTATATGCAGACCGCAGGGCGGGCGCTGGATATCCTGACCCTGTTCAGCGACGGACAGCTCCTTACGCTCTCCGAGATTGCAAAGCGGACCGGGCTCAGCCCCTCCGTCACCTACCGGCTGCTCTATACCCTGAGCGAACACGGCTTTGTCAAGCAGGAACCCGGCCGGAAGGAGTACTCCGTCGGAGACAAAGCCATTCTGCTGGGCCTGGTAGGGCTACAGGAAAAGCGGATCATGCGGGCCTCCCGCAAGCTGGTGGGAGAGTGGTGGATGCAAACGGGCCATATCATTACGGTCATGGCCCTTGTGGACAAAAAGGCGGTGGTGGTCTACCGGATCAATCCCATGCCGGACGAGGCGGATACCCTCTACGTGGGCAACTCCTATCCCCTTCACACAGGGGCGTCCGCCCGGATTCTCCTGGCCAATATGCCGGAGGAAGACCGCCGGGAATACATCGACTCCCTGTTTATTGACCGCTCCGCCAAGGAGGTGCTGACGGAGGATATGCGCCGCATCCGGGAGCGGGGCTACGATTACACAGAGCAGATGATGACCAAGGGCATCTGGGGGCTGGGCGTGCCTATTTTCGACGGCCAGGGCAATCTGGTCGGGGGGATCAGCACCGGAGACCACATCGAAAACAGCAGCCCCGACTATGTTCAGGAGCGCCTGGACCAGCTGAAACAGCTGGCCGCACAGATACAGGGCGCCATGACCAGACTTTGAGCGCCTGCCCGCCGCATTTGCGGCGGGCGTTTTTTACGCCTCTAGCAGGTCCTGAAGGAAGGGGATCATGGAGATGCCCAGCAGGTCCTCGATACCCTCATAATCCTTCCGCTGCCGCAGTCCCGCCCCTAAAATCAGTCGCTTGTGGGGTGCGCACACAAGGATGACCTGCCTGCCGACCGCCAGATCGGCGGTGAGGACCGACTCCCCTGTCACTCCGTCCAGCGTGGCGATCAGGTCGGGGAAGGTGGCCAGCCGCTCCTCTCCCCGCTGAACCGCCATATACTCGTTGTAAAAATAGAGCCGGTACTCCTCCCCGCCGGCGGACAGGGTACAGCTGCCGTGGTCCAGCCCTCCCGCGGTGAACAGACGGTAATCCGTCACCTCGCCCCGGCAGAGGACCTCGCCGCCCAGCACCCGGGCCGCGGCGTCGGCCTTCCCCTGGGCCGTATTTTCCGCCAAAAGGGCCCGGCCCAGGTCGATGGCCATGGTGTAGCAGCCCACGGCGGCGTTTTTCTGAAGATATTCGGCGCTCACCGGGTTGCGCACCACCGCAGCCAGTCCGCCTGCCAGCTCCGCGGCCAGCCGGCTGGCCCGGGAGGCGGACCGGACCGTCCCGCAGGTGACCAGCTCAATATAGGTCCCCTCCTCCTGCCGGCCTCCGCAGGCGGCCTGGAGGGTCTGACAGTTGGGATCTTTGTCCAGCCCCAGGGCTCCCATGGTGCCCAGGGGGTGGGCCCGGCCGTCGCAGGCGGCGTTGACCACCGGGACGCCCTTGACCACCGCGGCCAGGAAAGGACCAAAGGCGGCACTCCCCCCCATCTCAGAGGGGATAAAGCCGGCGATAGGGCGGTCCAGCCGCTGCTCCAGCAGCTCCAGGGCTCGCAGGTAGTGTCGGGCGGTGTACATGGCCTGGCTCTGGGAGGGAGCTCCCACGCCAGACACCGTGACCACCAGGTCGGAGGGGGACATCTCCTCCAGACTGGCCAGCCTCACCTGGCCGGCGGCCAGGGCCTCCTCAGCGGTTTTCAGGCCTCGCTGCTCCCGGCCTCCGCCCCCTCCGCCCAGGACCTGGGCTCCCTTGGAGAGACAGTCGACAAGTTCCCGGTTGAAATACATAATAAAATCTCCTCTCTTAAATGTCAAATTCATCGCAACAGGCGGTTTGAAATTTCAGAAAATTAAACTCGCAAAAAATTTTTCTCGCTAAATCGAAAAATATTTTTCCGATATGCGGAAAAGTGTTTTTCCATACCGAAAAAACCACCCTGTGCGCCAGATGTTTCTGGCAAAATTAACATAAAATCAGCCAAAAAGCCCGCATTTAATATGATACTATGACAAAAATGCTACTTTGTCAACTGTTTTCCACCTATTGACAAGTTTTTTATGTTCATGTATATTCTGAATATGCTTTTGACTTTTTTTGCAGAAGCGGGAAGTTAAAGGAGAGCTAAATCAAAGGAGGAAAAACCATGAAGGAAAACCAACAGGACTACGAACAGCTAACTATTTCCGTCAAGGAGCACCCCAAGCTCTGGGAGCCCACGGTGCTGATCTTCAGCATCGTCATGTGTGTGTTGGGCTGTATCATCGGCATGGAGCTGATTGTCAACACCGGCACCACCCCCAACACCTCGCTGGTGGGCGCGCTGTTTGCCATTCTGATTTCCCGGATTCCCATCACACTGTTTAAGCAGTTCCGCAGCGTACACCGGCAGAATCTGATCCAGACCGCCATTTCCGGCGCCACCTTTTCCATTGCCAACTGCATGCTGCTGACCATCGGCGTGCCCTATATCCTGGGCCGGCACGACCTGGTGGTGCCCATGCTCATCGGCGTCACCCTGGCCACCGTTATCGACGCCACCATCCTCTACAAGTGTTTTGACACCCCCATGTTCCCCGCAGAGGGCGCGTGGCCTCCAGGGGTGGCCTCCGCCGAGTCCATCCTGGCCGTAATCCGCAAGGGTAAGCGGGCTGTCCTGCTGCTGGTAGGTATGGCGATGGGCGCTGTGGGCAAGGTGGCCGGCATCCCCATGGACCTGCTGGGTGTGTCCTGGTTCGGCAACTTTGCCGCCATGGCCGGCCTGGGCGTGGGCAGTATCGTGATTGGTATGATCAAAACCAACGGCTTTGGCTTTGCCCTGTTTGGCCACCCCATCACCTTTGTCTCCAACATCTTCGGCGAGGGCTTTGACCCCGGCCAGCTGGCCTTCACCTACATGGGTCACGGCCTGATGATCGGCGCCGGCATGGTTGCGCTGATTCAGTGCGGCAAGATGCTGCTGGCCAAGAATGCGGATAACTCCTCTGCCGCCTCCCAGTTTACCTCCAGCATGAAGGGCATGCGGGGCGCCATGGGCAAGGGCTTCCTGGCCTATGCGGTGGTAGCCATGGCCCTGGCGGTGGTGTGTGGTTTTCTGGCCGAGATGAGCCCCCTCATGTTTGCGGCCTGGATTCTCTTTGCCGCCATGTCCGCCCTGGTCTCCGAGCTGCTGGTGGGCGTTGCTGCCATGCACTCGGGTTGGTTCCCCGGCTTTGCCACATCATTTATCTTCCTGATTATCGGCATGCTGATCGGTTTCCCGCCCCTGCCTCTGGCCGTCCTGGCCGGCTATACCGCCGCCACCGGCCCCTGCTTTGCCGATATGGGCTATGATCTGAAGTGCGGCTACATCCTGCGGGGCAACGGCAAGGACCCCGAGCTGGAGCGGTTCGGCCGCAAGCAGCAGTTCTTTGCCGAGCTGCTGGGCTTCGGCATCGCCTTTGTCATGGTGCTGATTTTTGCCAATATGTACTTCAGCCAGGGTATGTTCGCTCCCGTCAGCAAGACCTATGTCTCCACCATCGAAGCGGGGGCCAGCATGGAGATTGCAAAGTGGCTGGTCATCTGGGCCATCCCCGGCGCTATCATTCAGGCTGTCTTTGGCACGCGTCAGGTGGGCATCCTCTTTGCCACCGGTATTCTGGTGGGCAATGTGATGAACGGTGTAACCATTCTGATTGCCCTGCTCATTCGCTACATCCTGGTCAAGCGTGACCCCGAGAACATCCAGACCCTGACCATCCTGGGCGCCGGCGCTCTGGCGGGCGCGGCTCTCTACAGCTTCTTTACCGCCACCCTGGGCCTGGTGAAGAAGAAATAATTTCATTCTCCAAAATACAGAGCGGCCGCGGATTTGATTCCGCGGCCGCTTTTTGTAAAAACTACGACGCCAAACAGCTTTTTCTGCGCCAGCTTCTCCTGTTTTTGCATTCCCGCTCAGAGTCAGGCTCGATATTTGGCAGGTTTGCGTTCAGACAGCGGCGCTCTCCTTGCTCCAGGCCTTACACTGTTCGATGAGCCCCTGCAACAAGATTTCACAGTGCAGCTGTCGCCCCGAAACGTCCACCCGATCAACGAAGATTTCTATTGCAAAGCCGGAGCTGATCTGCTATAATCATACCTGCATAGTATGATTATAGAAAACAGCAAAATTTCCCGCCGGTGCGGGGGAGCAGGCTAAGCGCCTGAAGCAGAACAGGAGGAATATTTTGTATCACAGAATGAGATTTCGCATCGCGGCGGCTTTATTGGCGGTTTGCGTCATAGTGGCGGCGTTTCCGGAGGCGGCCCTGGCCGTGGACGGGCAGACCGGAACGACCCGCGTGGCTGACAATGTCAAGGATTTGGATGCAATCGTGGCAGCAGCCAACGATGGCGATGTCATCGAAATAAGTGGGACGTGCATGAGCAACGACTCAAACAGAAATGCTCCCTGGGTGATCAACAAGAAGATTACCTTCCGCGGCGTTTCTGCGAATGCCAGCATTAACGTTCGCACTGGCGGAATCATTCTGGCGGCGGACGTTACCTTTGAAAATCTGGAGCTTGCCTTTCCTAACGCTGTACGAAATGCCATTATGGCAAACGGGCATACGCTCACCTTGAGAAATATCGTTCCCAGCCAAAGTACAAAGAACGCCGTCCATCTGTTCTGCGGCGGCGCAACGGGATTGAATATTAACGCTCCATCCGGCAATCACGGGAATATTATCATTGAGAACTGTCCCCAAATAGGTAATAGTAATGGTAATGTTTATGCTGGCAGCATTGCCACCAACGAAGATCCTAACGTATCTTCGATTCCCGCTACTGTTACGATGATCGGTACGAGCAAAATGGGGGAATTTTACGCCTGCGGGGCGTTGGAAACCTATGTTAGCAGTGACCATTGGTTTGATAAGGAGTATACTCCTGCCCCGCCTACTCCCAGCATCGAACGCTTTCCAGTAACTGGAGACGTCACCTTCAATCTTTATTACACCTCCACCACCATGGTGGACGGCGCCACCGGCGGCGGTAAAAACGCCGCTGTAGTCTACAAAGGCAAGGGCAACCTCAATGACGGCCTTACCCTGAAGAACCTGTCCAACCTTACGGTTGGTAGCGGGGAGGAGCTAAAGCCTAAAGCAGGCAGCAGTCTTGATGGTGCGGAACTTGTTGTTCCTACTTCCAGTATTTTGCACCTGACCAATCTGCCCAACCCGGAATTCGCCAGCTTTCAGGGCGGCGGCGACCTTGTTTTGGGCAAAGATCAGACCTTGACCATCGATGGCAGTGTGTCAGGGACAACCAGAATCGGCATCGGCAGTATATTTAATGGAGCTTCACAGCAGGCTCCTGAACTTGGCCATGTATATGTCAGGGCACCCCAGTCCGCTGACAGTGATTTTGAGCTCCTTTGCCCCAGCAACAATCCCAACCTGAAGTTGGTCCGGGACAACGTCGGCAACTGGACCGTCGAAGATGATTCCCCCGGCGGGGAGGAAAAGCCGCCGTCCAAGCTGGTAAACTTTGCCCCGAAGAACGTTCATCTGACCAGTCAGGCAAACGTGGGCAGCGCAGGAGATGGTATTTCTATACCGCTGAACACAGTTTACAGCGGCGATCCGCTGGACCTGGAAGATGTTTTACAGATTTCTGTAAATGGTATTGAAGCTCAAATCGATCAAGATCCAAACGATGATTGGAGCTATTATAAAGCGGCCGGTCTACGTATATATGTGGGAGATACCGGAAACGGGAATGGAGATGAATTGTTCGTCTATGACGGCAGCAATCCATATGTAGACCCGGTCCCTGACGGCATATACCAGTTTGACATTACTGTCCCGAGGGCCTACACTGCTTTAGGAACGGACCTCTCCACCTCCTGTACGCTGACCGTTGGCGACAACGTCACGCCCCCGCCCACCTCCATTGCCGTCCCTGTGGCGAAAACCGGCCTGAAATGGACGGGCACGGAACAGACCGGCGTGGAGGAAGGGACCGGCTACACACTGACCGGGCACAAAGGGACCGCTGTAGGCGGCTACACCGCCGTCGCCACGCTGGAGCCCGGCTATCAGTGGAATGATGGAACCTCCGATGCGAAAAACATCCTCTGGAGCATCGCAAAGGCGGACGGTCCCGCCGCCCCCACCGGCCTGTCTGCCTCCGCCCCCACCTCGGCAGGCGGAGCGGACGGAAAAATCCTCGGCATTACGGCGGCGATGGAGGACGCCGCCCAGGCGGATTTCTCCGACGCGAAGGCCTG
>ERZ808028.556-NODE-556-length-29982-cov-6.870289_pt1 | contig 29982 bp, 22 predicted proteins | sample MGYA00380184_ERZ808028 | MGnify/ENA primary metagenome ERZ808028 (study PRJEB31490, sample SAMN06133397) | mouse gut metagenome | isolation source: J8_1 | host: mice | place: China: Chengdu | collected 2015-05 ...
TGGACATTTGTCCACCCATAGACCCGGTGGACAAATGTCCCCCTATATTAGAGATTAGAGATAAAGAGTATAGAGATAAGAGTTTAGAGAATAGAGAGGGGGAACACGCCCGCACGTTGGGCCGGTATCAAAATGTTTTTCTGTCTGCCGGGGAATTGACTGAATTGCAATCGGACTTCCCCACCGTCTGGCAGGAGTACATCGAGAGGTTATCCGAGTACATGGCATCTACCGGCAGGACATACAAGAGCCATGCCGCCACTATCCGCCGCTGGATAGCTGATGATAGGCGCAAGGCCGCTCCCCCTGCCCGTGACCGGGATTATAGCGTGAAGGACGGTGATACCGTATGACGGAGATCCGCGAGGACGAATACCTTGATCCGGCTGACGGCCTTATCCATTGCCGCAAGTGCGGAGGCCCCCGGCAAGCCGTTATCCCTGACCCATTCAAAGGCGGCACTTTCAAGCCCCGGTGCGTCTGTTCCTGCCAGCAGGAGAAGGAGCGCCGCCGCAAAGAAGCCGAGGAACGCCGCCAGCGCATGGAGCGGATCAAACGTCGCAAGGCCCAGGGACTTCAAGACCGCTACCTCTACGGCTACACCTTCGCCCACGACAACGGGCAGAATCCCGTTATGGCGAAAGCCCACGCCTATGTCGATCACTGGCCCCAGGCGTTCAAGAAGAACATCGGCCTGTTGCTGTTCGGTGATGTTGGTACGGGCAAATCCTTTCTGGCCGGGTGCATCGCGAACGCACTTCTGGAACGGGACGTACCCGTACTCATGACCAACTTTCCGACCATTCTCAGCCGCCTGTGCGGGACGTTCGGAGAGAACAGGACGGCGTTTCTGGACAGCCTGGGAGACTATGACCTGTTAATCATAGACGATTTGGGCGTGGAGCGCAACACCGAGTACGCCATGGAGCAGATGTTTTCCATCATCGACAGCCGCTACCGGAGCGGCAAGCCGCTGATCGTGACCACCAACCTGAAGCTGGACGAACTGAAACACCCGCCCGACCTTGCCCACGCCCGTATCTATGACCGGATTTTAGAACGCTGCGCCCCTATCCTCTTTGCCGGAAAGAACTTCCGGGAGGACAACGCCGCCAGCACAAAGGCGGCGGCGCGGCGCATCGTATCACCTGATAATCAAAAAAATTGAAAGGAGCCGCCTATGGCAAAAACGAAAGCAGTCACCCCTACCACATCCACCCCGCAGACCAAGCGGACATTGGAGAAGCGCATCGGCCACACCACCTATGAGGTGCATATCTGCTTCAATGAGCAGAGCAAGGAGAGCATGAATGATAAAATCTGCCGCCTTATCAAGAATCAAATTGCGGATAGCCAGTAAAAATTGCAAAAGGCAGTTGGCATCACGCAGATTTTGTGATATATTGGTGTTGCCGCAAATGAGCTGGCTGTCTCGAAAGGAAGTCGTACTATGACAAGACAGCCAGAAAAGGACACAGCGATCTACACCAGATTATCGCGTGACGATGAATTACAAGGTGACAGTAACTCTATCATTCATCAAAAGGAACTGATTTCCAAGTATGCCGCTGACCATGGTTTTCGGAATATCCGCTTTTTCGTAGACGACGGATACTCTGGAACAAATTTCCAGCGTCCGGGTTTCCAGGAAATGCTGTCCGAGATTGAAGCTGGAAAAATCGGAACCGTCATTGTCAAGGATATGTCCCGGCTGGGCCGTGACTATCTGAAGGTCGGATTTTACACAGAAATTTTCTTCCCTCAGAAGGGTGTGCGCTTCATTGCCGTTAATAACGGAATCGACAGTGAAAACCAGCAGGAGACGGATTTCACCCCGTTTTTGAACATCATGAACGAGTGGTTTGCAAGAGACACCAGCAAGAAAGTCCGGGCAATCAAACGCGCCCAGGGCATGGCTGGCAAGCACACCGCTGTTCACCCGCTTTACGGCTACATGAAAGCCCCGGATGACCCGGAGAAGTGGATTATTGACGATGAAGCCGCCGAGATCGTCCGGCGAATCTTCCGCATGACCATCAACGGCAAAGGTCCCTATGAGATTGCCACAATTCTGGAAAGAGAACGCATCCTCTGCCCGTCTGCCTATCTTGCGGAGCGTGGCGCGGGGAACCGGCGCAACAGCGATTTTGCGGACCCCTGCCGCTGGTGGGGGACTACCGTCTCCTACATCCTTAACCGCATGGAGTACATGGGGCATACCGTCAATTTCAAGACGGAAAAGACCAGTTTCCGAGATAAGCGGCGGCACCTCACCCCCAAGGATAGCTGGGTGATATTCGAGAATACCCAGGAGCCGATCATTGACGAGGAAACCTTTCAGACGGCGCAGAAGCTGCGCAAAACCGGACGCCGCCCTACCAGTTTGGGCGAGGCCAATCCGTTGACCGGACTTCTCTACTGCGCTGACTGCGGCGCAAGACTGTATAACGAACGTGGGGACAACGGCAAGGGCCATTTCAGAGATTCCTATGCCTGTTCCAGCTACCGCAAACGCACCAGTGATTGCACCATGCACTTTATCCGTACAGAAGTTGTGCGGGACTTGATTCTGTCGGCTCTGCGCTCCATTTCGGAATATGCCAAAGCCAACCGGGAAGCCTTTGAACGTCTGGTGATGGATACAACCTCTGACCGCCAGACACAGCAGATGAAGGAGAGCCGGAAGGCCCTGACGGATGGACAGCGGCGGTATGATGAACTGGATGTGCTGATTCAGCGCACCTATGAGGATCATGTTGCGGGTAAGCTGACGGACAAGAGATTTCTGAAACTTTCCCAGCAGTATGAAGCGGAACAGGAACAGCTTGAAAGCGAGTTGAAGCGGCTGGCCGCTGAAATGGAAACGATGCAGGAACAGACCGGCAGGGTGGACAAGTTTATGGCCCTGGTTGACCGCTACACCAGCTTTGATGAACTGACCACGCCCATGCTGAATGAGTTTGTGGAAAAGGTTGTTGTCCATGAGCGCGTGAGTGTAGGCCGCTATAAGCGCAAGCAGCGTGTTGATGTTTATTTCAACTTCATTGGGCTGGTGGAACTGCCCACCGAGCCGGAGAACGAAGCCCCCGCTACCGTAGAACCGCCCCAGGAGCGGTATGTGGCTGTGAATACCAGCTTTGCCCCGCTGGGCGAGTACCTTTCCCAGCAGACGGAGGACAGCGTTACCCTCTCCTTCGCGGACGTTGAGCGGGTGATTGGAAAGCCCCTCTGCAAATCGGCGTTCAAATTCTACTCCTATTGGTATCCAGGCGGCAACCGCCCAATCTCCAATGTGATTTACAATGCTGGTTTCGATGTTGACCGTGTTGACCTCAAAAATCAACTGTTATACTTGATTCGGGCCGCATAATTGAACATTTCATAGCACTACCGGGCACAGTGAGCAATTCGCTGTGTCCGGTTTTTGCATTTATTTGAAAAACCTACTTGACAAAACGCACTGGAGGTGAAGAAATTGAAAGTTTTCAACAAATTTGAAGAGGGCTTGAGCTTTGTATTCAAACTGATCACAGCTGTTGCTCTTTTCGTGCAAATGTTCATTGTGTTCCTGGGCGTCATCATGCGGTACTGCTTTGGCAGTCCTCAGCCCTGGATCGACGAGCTCTCCGCGTATCTGCTGGTTGTTATCACTTATCTGGGGGGCTATGTCGCCCTGCGGGGCGATAAAATGGCGGGCATCACCTTCCTCCGGGACGGCCTCCCGCCCAAGGGCAGACAGGCGCTGTGCATCCTGGGAGATCTGATGATCATGGTTCTGCTGGCGGCTATGGCCTGGTATGGCTACACACTCTGCTCTTCCGCCACCGTGCTCAACCAGCGCACACCCACCCTGCGCATCCCCATTATCGTCTTCTACTGCCTGATCCCCATCTCCGGTGCACTGATGGAGCTGAGCATGGTAAATCGTTTGATTGCCCACATTCGCGGAACGGATGTCTCCGTGGAAGAGAAAGGAGCGTATACCGAATGATCGTAGCCCTTGTCTTTGTCCTTGCGCTGGTCATCGGCGTGCCCATTGCCCTGGTGCTGGGCCTGACCGCCATCACGCACATGTGTACGCTCGGCCCGCAGATGCTGCTGGCCCTGCCCCAGAAGCTGTTTTCCTCCGCCAGCAACTACAGCCTGCTGGCCATTCCTCTGTTCCTGCTGGCCGGCGAGCTGATGGGCCTGTCCGGCGATGTGGACCGCCTATGCAATCTGGCCCGGGTGCTGATCGGCCGGATCAAGGGGAGCCTCTGCTATGCCACCGTCCTGCTGGGCGCCATGCTGGGCGCATCCCTGGGCTCCGCCAATGCGGAGGCCGCTCTGCTGGGCAGTGTGATGTATCCCAATCTGGTAAAGGACGGCTACGGCGACACCTTCAGCGCAGGCCTGATCTCCGCCACATCGGTGATCGGTCCCATGATTCCGCCGGGGCTTCTGTTTGTCATCTATGCTGTGCAGGCCAATATCTCTGTCCGGGACCTGTTTCTATGCGGCGTATCGGTGGGCATTTACCTGGCTCTGGCGCTGTTTCTCGTCATTTTCTGCTTCAGCCGCAGGCGGAATTGGCCGGTGGGCGCCAAGCCGGACAGCCGCGAGGTTTGGAGAGCCTGGAAACAGGCGGCGTTTTCCATCATCACCCCCGTGGCTGCCCTGCTGTGCATCGGCACCGGTATCTGCACCGCCACGGAAGCCGCCGCAGTATTGGCCATGCTGATCTTCCTGGTCGGCACCTTTATCTACAAGACCATCACCCTGAATAAGCTGTACAGCTGCCTTTTGAAGTCCGCGGTCTCCTCCGCCGCCGTTCTGATGATCGGCGCCATGGGCGGCGTGTTCGGCTATACCCTGGCCTTCGACCAGATCCCCACCAAGATCGCCAGCTTCGTCATCGGCCTCTCCGACAACCGCTATGTGATCCTGCTGCTGATCAACATCATGCTGCTGATTGTCGGTATGCTGATGGACGCCACGCCCGCCGTGATCATTCTGGTTCCGGTCCTGCTGCCGATCATCAGTCAATTCGGCTATCATCCCGTGCACTTCGGCGTCATGGTCTGCCTGAATCTGACCGTCGGTCTGCTGACACCTCCGGTGGGCACCTGCCTGTACACCGCTGCATCCTCCACCGGGATCGAGGCCAACAAGCTGGTAAGGACCATCTGGCCCTGGTGCGGCGTCTGCGTTGCCGTGCTGCTGTTTGTGACCTATGTTCCCCAGTCCGTTATGTGGCTGCCAAACCTGCTGGCCCGCTTTGCCTGACCTGCCGGGGGCCTCCGGCGAGGCCCCCGGCTCTCCGGCGGGCCGACGCGTTCCGCCGCAATTCTTTAAGAGGTGAAAATAATGAAAGCAGTTGTAAAAACCGCCAAAGGTCCCGGTAACGTTGCGTATACCGATTTCCCCGACCCCTGCAAGCCCGGTCCGGGCGAACTGCTGGTGGAGGTCAAGGCCACCGGCGTCTGCGGGACAGACCTCCATATCCTGGAGGACACCTTCCGCAATCATCCCCCGGTGGTGCTGGGTCATGAGTTCTCCGGCGTGGTGTTGGAAACCGGCAAGGGTGTGACCATGTTTCGGGCCGGAGACCGCGTCACCGCCGAGGCTCCCGCCCGCCTGTGCGGCAAGTGTATGTACTGCCGCACAGGAAACTACAACCACTGCAGCAACCGCTCCGGTATGGGCTGGGGCGAGAACGGCAGCTTCGCCAAGTACACCATCATTGAAGAGCAGATGGCCCACATCGTACCCTGCGGCGTCAGCTTCAAGGCCGGTGCCCTGATGGAGCCCATGGCCTGTGTGGCCCACGCCATTGAGATCACCGGTCTGAAAGGCGACGACACAGTGGTGGTATCCGGCCCGGGTCCCAATGGCCTTTTGATGACACAGCTGGCCAAGGCGGAGGGCGCCACCGTCATTGTGACGGGCACCGGGGCCGACGCCGGCCGGCTGGAGATCGCCCGGCAGCTGGGGGCAGACTACACCATCAACGTTCAGGCTGAGGACGCCGCAGCCCGCATCCGGGAGCTGACCGGAGGCTACGGTGCGGACGCTGTGTTTGAATGCGCCGGCGCCCAGTCCTCCATTGACGCCTGCTTCGAGTATGTGCGCCGGATGGGCAAGTACACACAGATGGCCATGTTCGGAAACCGGAAAATGGCCATTGACATGGACAAGCTGGTGGTGAAGGAGATCCGCATGATCGGCTCCCAGAGCCAGCGCTGGACATCCTGGGATAAAACCGTCAAGCTACTGGCTGCGGGCAAGGTACGGCTGGACCCCTTGGTTACCCATGAGTTCGGCCTGAGTGATTGGAAAAGTGCCTTCGAGGTCTTTGAAAAGAAGCAGGGGCTGAAGGTTGTCATGTATCCGGAGGAATAACCCGCATAAACCTAATTTCCAGATGATGGTCACAGGCAGGGTCATTGGTATGATCTTATCAACAGTCTTGAGAATAACTGCACCTTATAGCCATCCGCGAAAATACTGCGAAATGTTCAACGGTCCAGGAATCGCGTAGCTGCGTTGTCGACCTTGACGGGCACCAGCCAGCCTGCGTTCTCCGCCTTGCCCTGCAATCCCCAATTCCACCAATCGCTTCTGATAATTTTCGTTTTTAGAAAAATCCGCTCTTTGTGCGCAAAAATCCCGCACTTCGGTGCGGGATTTTTGCCTGCATCTTTTTTGTCAATGCAACTTGGTACGCCCTGAGGGATTCGAACCCCCGGCCTTCTGGTCCGTAGCTTGTTTGAAGAGTGGAAGCGGACCCATTCGGCCTTGTTTGATGCTGGTCGTTCGGAAATTGGATACCCTTTGATACCGCCCATTCCACTATTTTCGCAGGGAAATTTCCTGTTCTGGGTCAAATTATGGGGCGGCGCCAATTTTCAGGACAGTTGCTATCCCCTGCCTCTCAGTATCACATTCGCCGCAAATACGCCGCCCTCATGCATGCTTTAATTGTTCCTTCGGCATAGACAGCAGATGGGCCAATTCCTTCGCTGTCTCCATTCACTCCTTGACAACCAGTTCCGCACTGCGCAGAGACTCTCTTGCCGTGGAGCTTTCTGTCATACAGCTTGCGAACTTTGAGAATCGTGGCGATGTAGGTGTTGTCATCCTCCCTCCAGCATAAGATGAACTCATATTTTATCACGCTGCCTCATCACTAGCATTTTAGAATCACTCCACAGATATGATTGACCTGAGATACAGCTTCGCCGTGTTTCCAACGGGCTGGATATTGACGATTTCTTCTATGCCCTCCTGCGGTTATTCTTTTCATAGCAAAGAATAACCTACTTGCATACAAAAGAATTCTCGCTGGGCTCGATGAGTACGACTCGGAAAATCTAAAGGGTATGCGAGGCGTTTGAATGTAGATAGACCTTGCTTGTTTGTTGGGGTACTGCAGGTTGTTTTCCAGTTCCTTATGGTTGCTCGGCTTGCCGCAAATCCAATGGATTTCCGGGCTGCTGGGACGCTGTGAAGAATCAGTTCCCGACATTCCAGTCCACAGCCTGTCTGAGAGGGCGGAGCAGGCGTTTTCAGGTTCGTTTGATGCCATTCACTCGAAGGTCAAAGATTCTTTGGCGCTGTTCTCACCGCCGTTTCCATTCGCATATTTTCCATTTTAAGCTGACATTTGAAGCAAAATGTATCAGTGCCGGTGATATTGCAGTTGTTCCGCAAAATTTTTGTGCACACCGATAACTTTTTTATTGAGCTTACAGATCCAGCACAGCTTTGCTGGCGGCATTCAGTTCCTGCCTCGGCGTGACCAGGGAGACAACAACCGTCAGAGTAATGGCAATGGCGGTGGTAACGAAATATCCGTACAGGGAGGAGAAAGGCGCGGGATAAGTGAAAGACGTGACCAGTGGCAGGATGTTGAAGATTACGGAGTAAGCAAGTCCCACCATGACGCCTTTTTCATTGCAACGCTCCCACAGAAGGCCCACGACGAACACGGGGAAAGTGCCGCTGACAAGCGTGCCCCAACCGAAAGTGCCAAGGATGCCTACCAGTTCCGAACTGAAAACGGAGACCACGATGGCCACGATGCCCAAGATGACCATGAACACTCTGGAGACGGAAATCTGCTTTTCGGGAGCAATCTTGATACCCAGTGCGCTGGGCAGATCCTTGGACAGCAGCGTGGAGGAGGAGGTCAGGAACATACTGGCGGAGGACAGAGCTGCGGCCAGAATTGCGGAGTAGGCCAGCAGTTGGGCCCAGAGGCCGCAGTACCCAGAGAAGGCATAGATGGCATCATCGGCAGAGGCCAGGGGATCGATGGTGCCAGTAGCGACCAGATAGAGGGCACCGTAGGCGATGACCACGCACACAAAGCTGACGATGGCATGGGTGATACCGGTTACCAGACCGGTCTTGGGAAGGTCGCGGGGGTCTTTCACCGCGTACATCCGGGTGAGAACCTGAGGCTGGCCCACGCAGCCCAGCAGGGGAATCAGCATCCAGGTTAGACTTGTGCTGCCAGGGAGCTTACCCCAAGCGTTGAGGAAGTCGGGACCCAGCGCCTTGGTAATGCCGTTTGCGCCGACGACCTCAGGATTGGCAGCTACAGCCTCCAGTACGTTGCCGAAACCTCCGGTGACGGCAAAGAAAGCGATGGTCAGCACCACGCCGGCCACGACCATGACGGCACCCTGGAACGCCTGAGAAAGCAGGCCGCCCACTTCACCGGAGAGGGCGGTGTAAACCGTCAGCAGACCGAAGACGACAATGCCGGCCACAATGGGGGGAATGTTGATCAGATTGGCCACCAGCGCAGTACCAGCGGCAATCTGTGCCGCCAGATAGCCTACGCAGCCCAGGCATATGATGATAGACATCAGTGCTTTGATGATGCGGTTGTGGTTGAAGCGGACGTCGCAGATGTCGCCCAGGCTGGAAATTTCAGCCACCTCCGCCATAGCGCGGACTTTTTTTCCCAAGATGATGTAGCTGGCGGCAAAGGCGCTGCTGCCCAACATCCAGAAGGCCATGGCGTTGCCGGTGTTATAGATGAGGCCGGGGACGCCCACCAGTGCGAAGGCCGAGGCGACGCCTGCCATACTGGACAGTCCGACAGTAAGGGGACCAAACATGGCGGTGCCGCCAAAGTAGGCCTGCGCGGTGTTTGCCTTCTTTTTGGACCAGAGGCCAATGGCGAAGGAGACGCTGATCATCAGGGCGCAAAACAGTATAATAAGAGCAGTATCCATTTATTTCCCCTCCTTGATTTTTTTGGCCTCTTCACAGAACGCATCCCAGTCCTTCTGAGAGAGCCATTCGTCCTGGAGCAGATAGTAGCCCAGGCTGATGGTCAGTAGGCCGCCCAGCCAGTAACCGATAATCACTGGTGCAAAGGACGGATGCATGCCAAAGACGGTGAAGCTGGGCAGAACGCCGGCGAAAGTGTCGGCGTAATAGCCGCAGAGGATGAAGGAGACGATGAAAAGAATCGCCCAGACCAGAATGGGATAGATCAGGAATTTCTTGGAGATGACGCCCTTTTTGGCAATACCGAGGATGAAGTGCAGTCCCATTAGCGGAACGGATAAAACCATGCCCACGACGAAGTGGCCTGTGCCGGCAAGCACTAAAAGAACAATCCACAGGGCGGAAATCAGCAGCATGATCGGGGTTTTCAGGTTTGAAATGTTCATAGTGTTCTCCTCTCTCTGTTGCTTTTTACCAGATGGCGTTTTTTTCCGCCTCTTCACGAAGCCAGTCTCTGAAATCGGGGTGTGCAATGGCGATGAGAGATTCCACCCGCCGCTTTACATTCAGTCCGCGCAGCCAAGCGATACCGTATTCAGTCACAATATAGTCCACATCGTTTCGGGAGGTGGTCACCACTGCTCCCCGGGCCAGGAAAGGCACGATTTTGGAGCGGAGCTCCTCCTTACCGTCCGGGGTCTTCACCGTATAGGTGGAGTGCATGGCGATGATGGACTTGCCGCCTGGGGACATCTGGGAGCCCTGTACCGTCTCCGCTTGTCCGCCGGAACCGGAGAACTGGATGTGGCCCACACTCTCCGAGGCACACTGACCGGTCAGGTCAACTTCGAGTGTGGCGTTAATGGAGACGAATTTGTTGTTTTTTCCGATGGTGTAGGGGTCATTGGTAAAGGTGCAGGATTTGAATATCACAGAGGGATTATTGTGCAGGTAGTCATAAAGACGCTGGCTACCCATAGTGAAGGAGCAGACGGAGTAGCCGTTGTAAAACCCCTTTTGTGAGTTGTCCACAGCACCGCATTCAATGAGGTCTACCATGGTCTCTGTAAACATCTCCGTGTGGATGCCCAGGTGCTTTTTGGTTTTCAACTCGTTGGCCACGGCGTTGGGAATGTTTCCGATGCCCAACTGGATGGTGGATCCGTCCTCCACCAGGGTGGCCACATACTTGCCGATCTGCGCGTCCACATCCGTATAGGGGGCGGGCTGGACGGCGGGGATCGGACGGTCAGACTCCACCAGTGCACCTACCTCGGAGATGTGGATCATGGTGTCGCCAAAGGTACGGGGAAAGTTGGGGTTGACCTCCAGCAGGACGAAAGCGCCCCTGTTGACCAGGTCGCGTTCGTAGATGGAGCTGATGGACAATGACATATAGCCGTGCTCGTCCATGGGAGTCACCGTAGCCATGACCACCGGGCGGCGGCCCTCATGCGTGGCGCGGTAAAAAACCTTACTCAGCGCGGTAGTGGAGTGCTGGGGGATGTCGCTGACCAACCGCTTCTTCTGGGCCTTCCGCAAGTTTGCATTAAAGAACCAGCCATTGTGGAAGAAGATTCCCTCCATCTCGGGATCGTGGAACACCGGATAGTTCTGGATCGGCAGGCAGGTCTGCAGGACAACATTCTTGACGCCGGTGTTTTTCAGATGCTGCATATGGGAGAGAATCGCAGCCGGCTCCGCCGCCGCTTGGGCGACAAAGATGTAGTCGTTGTCTTGAATCAGCTCCAATAGCTTCTCCGGGGACATCTTTTTTTCCTGGTACTGCTCCTGAAATGTTTTCATAAAGTATCAGTCCTCCTTCTCGGTCTATATTTTACCTGGTAATGGGGGCCGGCTGTGCAAGTTAAAACGATTTCCCCTACCATTTCTAAATCTAATTTATCGAAATGTTGGACAGAAGTAAAATAGCAGTTTTTCATCAGTCATGAATTCAATTCATAATAGCGGCAAAAATAGATTGCGCCAATTGAAAAACTTTGTTTATAATTGATAAACGCATTTCGCGCAAACAAACAGCGGGACAGCCTTAGGACTGTCCCGCTGTTGTCTTATGTCTCATTGCACAACGCTAAAAACCGCTGCATGGGCTCCGTAATAAATTTGTCTTTCCGGTAGGCAATTGAGAGGACCCATTGCGCCTCTGGATTTTTCAAGTGAATTTGCCGAATGTTGGCGCAATTTCGCTTTGCCAGAAGCGGTGTTGGAAAAAAGGCGATTCCCTGGCTGTCATTTGCCATCTCGAAGATCAAATCCCACTGGGAGCTCTTGAAAGCGATATTCGGTGTAAACCCCGCCTCCTTACACAGTGAGATAATGATGTCGTGATAAATAAAATCAGAGGACATCATCAAAAATTTTTCATTCCGCAGCGTAGAAAAGGATACACATTTCCGGGCCGCGAGAGGGTGGGTTTTTGATACGGTCAAAACAATTTCAGCCCGGTATACCGGCTTGGATATATACTGGGAATTTGAAAAGGGCTCCAGCACAGCGCCCATATCCAGCCGGTTCATGTCCATCTCCTTCAGGAGAATTTTAGAGGGAACCTCCAGAATATTCAGATCCACATTGGGATACCGTTCTCTGTATTCACGGATCAAGGAATAGAAATACACTGTGCCAGATGTGGGAGGAATGCCGATGTTCAGCGACCCGCCCATGTCGTGTAAGCGCTGGTGGAGCTCACGGGTTTGCATATTGAAAAAATCGAGAATCTTCCTGGCGTATTCATAGAAGATCTCTCCCTCGGGCGTCAGCAGAAAATCTTTGGAGCTGTGGTCAATCAGCTCCGTTTCAAACTCCTGTTCCAGTGTGCGGACACTTTTGCTCAGTGCGGACTGGCTGACAAAGAGACTTTCGGCCGCACGTGTAAAGCTCTTCTGGCAGACAATTTCAACATAATATTGCAGCTGGTTGATTGTCATCGGCTTCCCTCCTTTAATCAAAAAGATGAGAATCAGGATACCGGTCATCGGGTCTTTGGAGAGTGGCTGGCCGGCTCTGTTCCGGATTCCTTCACCTGCGAATCACAGACGGATAAAGATCTCCGGCGCCTGTGCAAAGTACCGCTACAGACTCTGGAGCAACGCCGACAATATAAGCAGACTTTCTGTTGTTTCATGAAATGGCTGCGATCAATGTAACGCCTGTTTTGTTGGAAATGAGTATAGCAAAAAAACGATCCAATAACAAGTTTTAGGAATAAGTTTTCAAAAAAGAAACGTGGGGCCAGCGGAGTGCGGGCTATCCGTTAAAAGCCGTCATGTATGGTAACAAAAAGTATACCTACTGGGAAGTCTGTATCACCACCGAATGGGATATGGGCATTGGGAAGCAAGTCCAACCGTTGTTCACGGGCGAGCCACAAAAAGGCACCCGGAAGAAGATGTAGACCGCCATAGAGGTCAACAGGTGAAACTATCAGTAGCCGTCAAAATCGACTATCACACGCTGCTCTCCTCTCACACATTATCCCCACATGCGTGGGGATAAACTGTTTGCGTAGCCAAGGGCATGACCCGTAGTATCCCAGAACCGTGATACTGTCGGTCACCTCGCGTTCCAGCCTGTAAGCCTCTGTGTGCGGCTTTATAGGAGAGCGCACCCAGAGTCCCTGCTCAGAGGAGCAGGGCACAGCGCCAGAGCTTTGCGGAGCAATGTTGGCGAGTTGCAAAGGTGCTACTGAACGGTCTGCGAACTGCATCGGTACCGTCAAAGAGCAGGCAATTGATTTTTGAATCTACAGGGTGGCGGATTTTTTCTCAAAGTGGAATCGAGGAAAATATGCCGAAAGCGGCAGTGACCCCACCGGTCGAAGTAATAGCAGGATAAAGGCCGGGGGTCGCTTACGCGTCCCCCGGCCAAATGACTTCTGCCCGCAGTGCGGGCTGGGAAAACAGAAAACGAGGGCTTTTGACGGGATACCGTTATTCTTTTAAGGCTTTTGTGCAATTGGTCATGTGACCTCAAATATGAGGGCTGATACCTGGTTTGACCTCTTGTTTCCCTCAACGCTTACAGCGGCAGCGAATTCAGCGGTGTCAACTGTGGCTTGGCAGAAAAACTCCTGGCTTTTCTGTAAGCGGGGAAAGCAGAGGTGTCAAAATAGCAACAGAGAAAAAGGAAATCTGCCAACAGCACCTGTGATTCCTGTATTTCGGCGTGTAAGCCGCTGTGTGCGGTTTTGTGGAGGATCGCCCATGGTACTCCTCTCCAGTAGACAAACCGCTGTGTTGGGGCTTTGGGGGCGGTTGTCAACGAGAATGAAAAGCCGGATGTAATTCATCTACGGATTGCACCACCGTTAACAAAGAGGTCAGCAAACATTTTTTGGGCAATTTTTGATGGTTTATAGCCACTTTTGCTCCGTTCAATTTGCTTTCCGGCGCTCTTTGAAGCCAGTGTTTCCGCGTGTTCCACGGCTGTCTGTGGCTGTTTATGTGGTCAGAATGATTATCGCAACGAAAGAGGCCCTTACATATGAACAGCGAAACGCTGTGTAGTTCGCTTGCTTTTCGCCTCTGTATTTCTCTGTTTGCCCCTATCGACTTTCATTCGCTGTTTTAGTATTGTATTGGTTGCAAAAGCCACACAAATGCTGAAGCCGGGAGGAAACACAAATGCCCAGCACGAAAAAGCGTACTGCCGCTGTACTGACGGCAACCATCCTAACAGCTACCCTCACCGTCCCCGCCATGGCAATAGAAACCCCATCCATCCGGGTAAGCAGTTACAAGGGCAATACATTGGAGGTCGGAGAGCGCAGCGGCCTCATCATCGGCCCCAGCGGTACAGACTATATCGTCACCTCCAGCTCCCCGGACACAGTGGCAGTGGAGCAGGTGTTGACCTTCTGGGTTGCCGTCGCCAAGGTAGAGGGGGAGTGCGGAGATCACCGCCTCCAACAGCACAGGGGATTGTGGAAGTATGACACTGACGGTCAGCTCCACTACTCCCACAATCCCAGAAACACCATCTGATGGAGACAGTACCAGCCTGACAGACAACTGAGAGATACGCCAGGAGATGATCCGGCTCATCAACCAGACCCGTAAAGCCAATAGGGTCTTAGAACTGCCTGTCAATGAGGCCTTGATGAACGCCGCTCAAGCCTGCTCCGACCGGCGCTACACCTGGCATCACGCTCCGGAGGAGGGACAGGCCGCTGCCGATGCCGGATACCCCTATGGCTTCGGTGACAACCTCACTGTCTTCACCGGCACAGCCGATGCCGCTCAGCGTGCCGTTGACAACTGGATCAACTCTGCCGCCCATAGCTAAAGAAACGAAAATGACTTCAATCAATCTTACCGACAAAGCGGTAAAAGATTTCGATTTCCTGTTCCATGGTTCCGTCCTCTGCCTTTTGGGGATGATGTACGACAATTTTGGAAATCAGGGCGTTCAGCAGCGGGGCCGTCAACTCCTGCAAATCCGTGTACTGCTTCATCAATTCCACCCACTTCCGCGCGTTGCTGGCGTTCTCCTTTTCAGCCTCGACTTTACCGGATAACTCCGAAATCTGGCTTTCCAGTTCCGCCTGTTCCTTCTGCCAATTCGCGGACATCATGTTAAAATTGCGGTCCGGGATTTTCCCGTTGGCGTGGTCCTCGTACAGCTTCATATAAAGCCGGTCAATTTCCTCTAATCGCCTCTGCGCCTTTTTCAGCGTTGCCTTTACATTCTTGCCCGCTCTGGCCTGTTCCTTTTCCTCCGCCCTCAAAAGCCGCCGCAGCAGGGCATCCTCGTCCTCCTGGACCAGCTTGGTCCAGTATTGCAGCCGGGAAAGGACATAGGGATAAAGAACGTCATAGCGGATATAGTGAGACGTGCAAGACCCCTTATACTGTTTGTACTTTGTGCAGCTGTAATAGTTAAAGGGATTCTTGACGCTCTTGTTTACGCCGTAGCTCATAGACCAGCCGCAATCAGAACAGTACACCAGTCCGGCAAAAATCTGCGGTGTGCCCTCCTTCCGGGACCGCCGTCTCTGGGTGATTAACTCTTGTACCTTGGCAAAATCGTCCTTGCTGATAATGGCCTCGTGAGTATCAGGGATAGTGGTCCACTCATCCCTGTCCTTGCGTCTGCGGGACTTTTCCTTATAGGAGTTATTTACTTTCCGGTAGTGGACCGAGTTGCCAATATAAAGTTCATCCGTTAAGATTCCCTTTACCTGGGCAATGGTCCAGGCATAGCGTTTTTCCTCCGGGGCGTTGGCGTAAATGTGGGCAAAGCCGCCGTTCCGCTGGAAGTTTATCCAGCTGGCAGTCGGCACCTTTTCGGCGGTCAGGGTTTGCGTGATTTTGAAGGGTCTCGCGCCATGGAGGGCAAGGTCATAGATTTTTTCCACTATCCAACAGGTTTCCGGGTCGATTTCCAGCTTGTTTTTTGTTTCGGAACTTTTACGGTAGCCAATGGGGGCGTAAGTGGCGGGATGTTCACCGTTTTCATACTTTGCCCGCATTGCGGCCCTTATCTTCTGACTGGTATTTTTTGCGTGCCATTCATTGAAAAGGTTCAAAATCGGAACAATATCACTTACCCCGTTTTCCGTGTCTATCGCTTCTGTTGCGGAAATATACCGTGTTCCCCACTCTGTAAAGTCATATTCCAGATATTGACCAACACGAATATAGTCACGGCCCAGGCGGGAAATGTCTTTTGTGATAACACAATTGACCTTTCCGGATTGGGCGTCTCTTATCATGCGCTGAAAATTCGGACGGTCAAAATTGGTCCCGCTCCAACCATCGTCAATGTACTCGCCTACAATCTGAAAACCTTGCGCTTTTGCAAATTGGGTGATAATGATGCGCTGGGTTTCAATGCTCTGGCTCTCCCCCTGCCGCTCATCATCCTGGCTAAGTCTCATGTATGCTGCTGCCTTAACGGGCTGTTTCATCGTGCAATCCTCCTTATATTGAACAGCCCGCGCCTATAATACAAGGTCATTATAGTACAGGCGCGGGCAAATTATCAGGCAATCTTATCCAGGTCCCCGGCCCTGGCTGTATAGGTAATCACGTCCAAAAGCTGGTCCGCCATGGATGGCCCCGCCTCCGGGAAATGCTCCGTGACCTTGATGCGGGTCTTGCCAATCTGGAAATAGGTCTGGCCGTTGAGGGTCACATACTCCCCGCCCTGGCTGGCGGGCGTCTTGTTCTTAGCCATCAGACGCACCCCCCTTTATAGAACTCCTGAAACGGGTTCTCCAAAAACGGCGTCCGTGCATTTTGCGGGATGGGAATGGGGCAGATTTCCAGGTCTGTCAACGTGTTTAAGTACTTGTTTGCAAGATACCTGGACCCGGCTTGCTTGACGGCGCAATCCATGCCGGATTTGGAAATGTTCGCCATGAATTGCCGGATTCCCTGAAAATCCTTTGAGGGCAAGCCCGCTTTCCGCAGGAGGGTTTCCGCCCGGCGGAGGGTGTAAAAGTCCCCACGGAAGAACAGGCGTTCCGTCTGCCGCATATAGTAGGCCCGGAGGCTCCAATCCGCCCAGGCGTCAAAGCTGCAAGGCGTTCCATACCTCTGCCAGTGATAGAGCAGGTGGTCCCTCCGCAGCTGGTATTCCAGACGCAGGACGCCTAACTCATAGGATGCAGTGTCGAGGCCCTTGTCCTCCCGTTCGGTCTGCTTGTTGTACAGCTGGACCCGGTAAAAATCATCCCGGCACTTGTAATAAAGCCTGTTCTCGTTTTCGCTGTGCCTGGGGTCCATCCTCTCGGCTTTGAGGAAATGCCTGGAGGTTTTATGCCACAGGCGCATGGCACGCCGCCGCTCCTTTGGGTCCATGACCACCACATTTTGGCAATAGTCGATGCTCTCCAGAGCCAATTCCTCCATGGAAATCCCCAGGGGCGTGATTACGTCCAAAATGGCGGCGCGGATAATGGGAATGTCTGACGGGGCCATGTTTGTCTTGTTCAGGTGGTTTAGGCAGTCCACAAATACACGAATATCCGCCCCCTGGAAGAAGATGCTTTTCTTTGGCTTGTTGTACACCATGCTGACGGTGATTCCCGGTGCGGAGGGTAAACCGCGTTCCAGGACCCGGCAGAGATGGTGCATACGCTCGGCAAAATCCACCATGCCAAGGCGCAGGGAGAAAACAAGCAGTAAGGTGTGCATATATGAGGTTCCCCTTTCAAGTTGACTTTCCCTCTGCCCGAATTTTCACGTTCGGCTGGTGAATCTCAAAGCCCGGAACAGGTAAAAAACCCGCCCGCCAGCCCCGCCCCCGGACCGCGTTTAAGAGGTCAAAAGGGAGGGGGAGAACGCCGGAAAACTCCGAAATCAGGCAAAAGTGGGCCATTGTATGCGAAGAAGGGGGAAACCCATAACAACACGGTTTTTTGCAGTTTCTTGTACTTTTTTAGCCGAATTAGAACGTATGTTCTCGCAATAGCCGAAAAAAATTTGTACATTTCTCCGCCAAAGGCGGGGACCGCCCCAAAGCCCGGAAAAGGAAATGTAACAAACTTGTAACATTATAAAATCGGTCCGTCAGGGGAAGGCTTCCGGCGGAGGGCGGACCGTTTTGGATTTGTCAAAAGGAAACCGTTCGGGCCGTGCTGGGAAGATTCCCCGCAGCCCGACACAGCAAAAAAGCAGGGGCGGGAGGCCAAAGCCTCCCGCCCCTATCCTATGCCCGCAGGCATGACAGCGACGGCAATCCTCACGGGGACCCGCTGACGGACTTTGCCGGACCTTCGGCGGAGGATTGCCATGGAGCGGGGCCAACCTTATTCCCCGCCTTGCGCCCGTTGTCCGTAACCGCCCAGCCCGCGCCCGTGGCGGGCCTCCCGGCTCCGTGATGATTCATGCCCGCTTGATTACAAAATAAAATCGGGCAATCGCCTTTAGAAGCAACTGCCCGATAAACCGGAAGTTATCAATATACGATTCCGTCGCGGCTGCTTACCTCCGCAGAAATACTAAGCTCCGGCGTGTTTCCGTGATACAGAGAGAAGGTGAAATCATTACGGACAGCTTTTTGGAGGCCATCCGCTAATGATTCAACCTTGTACCCCATGGCTGTCATTACTCGCTCAAACTCCGCAGGTTCTGACTCTACCGTCAGTCCATATACAGATACAGCTGGGTCGGTTATTTCTATCGTTGTGATATAATGTCCCCCGTCGGCGTAATCCGGCCAGGCAGTTAAAATGTATGACACCCGTACAAGGGGCCGTTCTCCCTGCTTATTCAAATGGTAGCCTTTCCCCAGAAATTCCTGGGCACCCATCCAGCCGTCTATTTCATCATGTCCTTTCCAGTCCACTAGTGCCCCATTGTCACATATCCAGAATTCCAGAGTTGTATCCTCCGGTTTTGGCGGGCAATAAGATTGTTGCGACTGTGCAAAAACCACCGCCGCCCATATCACGGCGGCTAGAAACCCCAATATTACGACAGCTATGGATACCCTTTTTATCTTCATGTTGCACCTCTGCGTTACTGCAAATTCTAAATATGCCTATTTGTTGCGGTTAAAGTATATCACTCATACAAATGACATTCAACCCTGATTCACCTGTTATCATAATCAGAAAAAAGCCTGTCCAGTGTAGGCCGTGAAATACCCAACTCCCGCGCAAGGGCGGCCTTGCTGACCTCCCGGCGCTGCCAGCGTTCATAATGCCGGGACAGGTCCGGGACCGTCACGGCCTTGCGGCCCTTATATTTTCCCTCGCGCTTGGCTATGGCAATGCCCTCCTTTTGGCGTTCCAGCAGGTTTGCTCGCTCAAACTCGTTGATTGCCGCGACCATGGTCACCAGCAGCTTTCCCGTGGCGGTGCTGGTGTCAATGCTCTCCTTGCCGCTCACCAGGGCCACGCCCTTTCCCCGCAGAACGTCCAGCAGGTCCAACAGGTCCTTTGTGCTTCTGGCGATACGGGACAGGTCATGAATATAAATGGTATCTCCCTCCCGCACCCAATCCAGCATTTTTTGAAACTCCGGGCGGTCCGTGTTCTTGCCGCTGGCCTTTTCGATAAACCATTTATCAATCCCCCGGACGGCCAGGGCCTCCCGCTGGCGGGCTTCGTTCTGCTCCGCCGTGCTGACGCGCACATAAGCCACTTTTGACATGGGGCAATCCCTCCTTGTAAATTTGAAATCAGGCTTGGCTTACAATCTGTAAAATAATGCGGAAAGGCGGTCTAAATTGACAGCTTTCCCGCCCTTCCGCATTGTAAAGTTACGGTATACTCTATATTAACGGGTCCTCCGGCTCATAATCGGAAAAGCCCATGGCTTCATCCAGCTTTTGGCCCCAGGCCATGGCGTCCATCATGACCGGGGCCAGGGGCGCGGCCCCGGCCTCCGGTTCCCCGGCAATCCTCGCGGCAAGGGCAATCAACAGGCGGGTTTCCGGGGTGTTCCAGGAGGCCCGCCAGCAGCCGGGCTTGATGCCGTGGGCGCGGTTATCGTAGACCTCCCAGAAATGCGCCCGCAGAATGTCAGACGCCGCCAGCAGGTAGACCATGGGCCGGGTATGGGGGCCTTCGGCCCCTTCCAGGTCCTTCAACATATCATCATAAAATTTCTCGTGGGCCGTGCCCAGAAAGGTTAAAATCAGTTCGTTCAAAATGATACCTCCATTCTAAAAACAGTCGGTTCTGTGGATTCCGCCGCACCAGCGGGAAATGAAATCGGTATCCTTGACAGCAATCCGCGCGAGGCCGTCCAGGTGGCGCTGTATGAGCCGTTCCCGCCAGTAGGCGGTAATCTTTCGCCCCGGCGCCGGGGCTGTCAGCGCGGCCCGTAAAGCGGTCCTGTGTGCGTTATCCAGGGTGTAGACCACCAGCGTAGAGGAATAATAGGGCAACAGGGAATTGACCCAGGCTTGCGCGTCTATGAGCCAATCCATGACCCGTGCAGCCCTTGTGCGCCGTCCGGCGAACAGGGCCAGCGTAACCATGCGGCGGCTGGGAGAGATACCCAGGATGTAGAGGCCGCGCCTGTGGGCCTGGGCCAGCGTTGCCACGGACGGGGACGGGGTTTCCTCCGGCTGGCGGCGGGCCAGGGCGGAGATTTGCGCAGCGTCAGCGTCCAGGCGGGCAAGCTGTTCCCGGTAGTTCTCCGGACGCTCCGCCGAAAGGGTGGAGGCATGGCGGCGGTAGTAGTCCGGCAAATCTGACAGACGCAGGAACATGGTGCAGCCATGGCGGCGCAGATAGGTTTCCGCCGCCTCCATGGTGGAAAGGCGCTTTTGCTCTATGAGCGACAGGAGCCAGTCAATTTTTCGGGCTTGCTGGATATAGGGGGCCATAGTGGCGGGGCGGCGGGGCGTGGCTACTTCCTGGCTGTCTTTTCCCGCAAAGTAGCGCCAGACAAATTTCCGGGCAAGTAACAAATCTGAATTGTTGTCCACCCAGGTCTGACGGTTCAGGATTTCAGCGGCCCGCAGTTCCCGGACCGCCCGGTTGACGGCCTGGGCGCTGGGGTACAGGTCCCAGGCGAGGCACAAGGCCCGCAATTGGGGCAGCGGCATGACGCCGCTGGTGCCATACTTCAAGAGAATTTCAAGCAAGGCCCGGTGGCGATTGCATAGGGCTTGCTTTTCTTCTATCTTGGTCAAGGGATTTCCTCCTTTCATGCTCTGTAATATTCGATAGTCGCGCCGAGGGCTTCGGCGGCTTCTTCCTTGGCGGAGATTTCCGCCTCGCCGTAGTGATTTGTGATGACCTCATAGGCCACGGTCACGCCATCCGAACGGGTATAAATGGCGTCCGGCATACTTAGCCGCCCGTCCTGGTACATGTCCCAAAGCTCTTGGGCGCGTTTTTCCTCGCCCTGGTCCCGCAGCTGGCGGAGGTGTTCGGAAAACAGGTCCCGGCACTCGCTTTCGGTTTTCCAGGTGGCCCGTTCCTCCGGGCTGATTGCGTGGTAACGGTCGGACAGGCAAAGGTCATGGGCCGGATTCTGGGCGTTGTACAGGCGGCAGGACAATTTTTCCCGGCAAAGGTCCCGGCCCGCTTTTGACAGGCGGAAGCACTCCCGGTCGGCCTCCCGGTCCCCAGGGCGGCTGTGGGTGACGCGCTCCACAAGGCCATCCTTGCAATAGGAATGGATGCGTTTGTCCCGGAGGCCGTTTTCCCGCAGCTGGTCCGCCGTGACGTAGCCGCAGCGGGCCAGGGCGGACAGGGCGCGGACGTCTCTGGGGTACAGGGTTGTAATGTGCTGCTTGGCTATGGCTTGCGCCTCCTTTCGTCTCCCGTCCCCCGTCCTTCCCCGGCGGGGGCCGAGCGGAGGGGGCGGGAGTGTAGGGCTTGCCCGACAGGGCAAACCGTGAAGCACTCCCGCCGGACGGCTGCAAAAGCGTGCTTGTTCCAGGCAAAGCCGCAGAACAAGCGCGCGGCCTGTCCAAGTGTCACGCTCCCGGCGGACGGAGTTGCCGGGGGGTGATACGCAGGGCAGGGCAGACGCCCGGAGCGAGGCCCCCGCTCCCGCTCCGCATTTGCCCCGGCGCGTTGCCGCCTTTGGCGGCAAGCGTTTGGGGCGTGACAGTTTGCGCTTGCGCCTGTACCGCCTGGGGTCCTTGCGCGGTTTACCGCGCGGGACCGACAGGCGGGACGGCGGGGCGCAAATGCAAGGGGTTGGATTCGCTTTCCTGATATGCAAAGCGTAAAAAAACGATTCGCCAAAGCTGCCTTTTCCGGCGAAGCGCAAAAAGAAAGCCCACGGGCATGACGCGCGGGGCGCGTCATGTTCGCGGGCTGGTGACGAGCAGCGCCGGAGGCGCTGGCTGTCGGTGTATTATAGGGCGGAGCTGGGTTCGTTTCTTTAAGTGAGGGCAGCATCCCCCGGTCATTTTCAGACCATGATCGACCCAAGATGTGACTGCATCGGCGTGGGCGTGACCCAGCACGATGGCATTACCTACTGTTTTATGTTCGTTGGGATACCCAACAGTGTTAACTTCTACGCATAACCAAATATGAAACAAAACGGTGCTTTCCTGGCAGTGTGGAACGCACCGCTTTCCGGTTCATCGGGTGAAAGTACCCTGTCAAATATTGTGTACCAGTAAACAATGAAATAAGCCCCTGAACGGATTGCAAATATTTCCTCGAACGTATATAATAAATGTCGAAACCGGCAGCTGTTTGATTGCAGCGCCAAGCAATCTTGGAGGTACAGTCTTATGGTAAACATCAAAAAATTGGAATCCGACCTGTGGGAGTCCGCCGATCTGCTCCGGGCCGGCTCCAAGCTGACCTCCAACCAATACTGTATGCCGGTGCTGGGCCTGATTTTTCTGCGCTATGCATACAGCCGCTTTAAGCTGGTGGAGAAAGAAATCCTGAAAAACCGCCCTGTGCGCGGCGGCCGGGTCATGCCTGTGGAGGCCAGTGATTTTCTCTCTAAAAGTGCCCTGTACCTACCCAGGGAGGCCCAATACGAATATCTGGTCAATCTCCCTGCCGATATCGCGTCGGCAGGCCTGGCCAACCAGAGCGGCCACACCATGAACAGCCTGGGCGAGGTGGTCAACAATGCCATGGAGCTGGTAGAGGCCCAGTCGGAACAGCTGGTGGGCATCTTGCCCAAGGATTATACCATTTTTTCCGATGAGCTGCTGGCTGAGCTGCTGCGCATCTTCAACAACAACGCCTTGGACGAAGTGGGCGGCGATGTAATCGGTCGCATCTATGAATATTTCCTCAACAAATTCGCCAAGAACATCGCCCAGGACGACGGGGTATTCTTCACCCCCAAGTCCCTGGTCAAGATGATCGTCAACGTCCTGGAGCCCCGGGGCGGTGTACTGCTGGACCCCGCCTGCGGCAGCGGCGGCATGTTCGTCCAGACCGGCGACTTCGTCAACGCCGTCGGCATGGAGGCCAATTCCGCCATGACCTTCTACGGACAGGAGAAGGTAGAGTACAACGCTCAGCTCTGCCTGATGAACATGGCGGTCCACGGGCTCAACGGTCTCATCAAGTCCGGCGACGAGGCCAACACCTTCTATCACGACGCACACAACCTGGACGGCTGCTGTGACTATGTGATGGCAAATCCGCCCTTCAACGTGGACAAGGTCAACTCGGAGTCCGCCCAGAGCGCGGGCCGCCTGCCCTTTGGCCTGCCCTCCGTCAATAAGGACAAGGAGGTGGGCAACGCAAACTACCTCTGGATTTCCTATTTCTACTCTTATCTGAATGAGCAGGGCCGGGCGGGCTTTGTCATGGCCTCCTCCGCCACCGACAGCTCTGGCAAAGATAAGGATATCCGGCAAAGATTAGTGGAGTCCGGCCATGTGGACGTGATGGTCAGCGTTGGCAACAACTTTTTCTACACCAAGTCCCTGCCTTGTTCCCTGTGGTTCTTCGACAAGGGCAAGCCCGAAACCTTGCGGGATAAGGTGCTGTTTATTGACGCCCGGAACTACTACACCGTTGTGGACCGCACGCTGAACGAATGGAGCGAGTGGCAGCTCAAGAACATGAACGCCATTGTGTGGCTGTACCGTAATCAAACGGCAAAATATGCCATGCTTATCGACCACTACGAGCACAGCCTAAACTCTTGTACCCTAACACTTCAAAAGTCAGAACTGCTTTTTGTAATTCGCTTTTTCTTGGACGAAACATGCTGGTCAGAAGTCAGTATCGAAAACAGATCAACTCTTATTTCTCTCTGCGGCTCCATCGAAAAAGAACTGCCGCAAATACATTGGTATAATCTTGTAGAAAGTCAAGAGCAGGTAAAATATCTGGAACAATTAAAACAAACCATTGAAAAATTCAAGCCTTTAGCCATTGAGGCATTAAAGTCAGTATATGACGACTTTTTTCTGTTCAGTTCAAGCAACGATGCTTATGAAGTCCCCAAATTGAAGAAAAACGCTTCTGCTTCCAGCAAAAAGAAGGCAATGTCAATCGTTATTGAAAACCTCTGCCAAAAAACTACGGGTGTGATAGATGCGGTTTTGGAAATTTTACGTGAGTATTTCTGGCTCACTGAAAAATTCGGTGTAGATGGAACATATCAGGATATTCCTGGCCTGTGTAAATCAGCAAGCCTTGCGGATATCGAAGAAAAGGGCTGGTCCCTGACCCCCGGCGCCTATGTGGGCGTGGCCCCGGCGGAGGACGACGGGGTGGACTTTGCCCAGCGGATGGGGGAGATTCACCGGGAACTGTTGGAATTGCAAAAGGAGTCCAATGAGCTGATGGAGACTATCTCCAGGAATTGGGGGGAGATGGGGCTGTGAAGTGGAAAAGGGTTGCACTCGCAGATGTAACTGAATATATAACTGACGGAGACCATCAACCAGCGCCAAAATCTAACACTGGTGTACTGTTTATCAAAATAAAAGATATTCAGAACAACCGTGTGAATCTTGATAATGCACTTTACGTTCCATATGAGTACTACAACCGGTTACCACAGAACAGAAAGCCGCTTTGGGGAGATACTTTATATACGGTCGTTGGCTCATACGGAATACCGGCCTTTGTAATAGATACGCCCCCATTCTGTTTTGAAAGAAATATTGCACTACTACACCCTAACACTTCTATCATTCCTCAATTTTTGTATTATGCTGTTAAAAATCCCATCTTTTATGGACAGGCAAACAATATTGCAAATGGATCCGCACAAAAATTGATACCTTTATCTAAATTGTCTGGAATGAAATTCGACATGCCAGTCAGTTTAGAAATTCAAAGGCAGATTGTAAACGTATTAGAAGCCTACGACAACCTCATCGAAAACAACCAAAAGCAAATCAAGCTGCTGGAGGAAGCGGCCCAGCGGCTGTATAAGGAGTGGTTTATTGATCTGCGGTTTCCCGGTTATGAGACAACCCCTGTTGTGGATGGAGTGCCAGAGGGGTGGCAAAAGTACCATTTAAAAGAAGTTATTGACTACGAAATCGGCGGTGGCTGGGGAGAGGAACTACCCACTGACAGGTACGACTGCGCTGCTTATGTTATACGTGGAACGGACCTGTTTGATATCACCCACGGAAACACGCTGGGAATTCCTTTCCGGTATCATTCGCGGAGCAATCTGTTGGCCAGGATGTTAGCAGATGGAGACATCGTTTTTGAGGTCTCTGGCGGCAGTAAAACTGAGGGGGTTGCAAGGACGGCGCTGATTCGGTCGTCGATGCTTGCGCTGTGGGAAAAGCCCGCAATATGTGCGAGTTTCTGCAAATTGATTCGGCCCGTTGAAACTAGGTACTCCCAATTCATTTTTGACACTCTCCAGTATATGCGGTTTTCAGGCAAAACAACCGAATACGACAAAAGAAGCGCCAGCAGCATCGTGAACTACCGCTGGAAGGATTTTCTTAGCAAGGAGACCATTGTCTTTCCCTCAGATAAAGTGCTAAAAAAATATAACCTCATAGCGGAGAGTACATATCAAATGATGATCTGCAAATCCATCTCGATAGAAAAAGCGAGAGAGGCCCGCGACCGTCTGCTCCCCAAACTCATGAGCGGAGAAATTGAGGTAAAATTACAGCGTCATAAAGGAGTGATACCATGATATATCGCATTCCAGAAAATTGGGATTATAATGAGTCGATGGAAATGCTATATCTGTTTTACCAAAAAGCCGATGAACTTTTGAGTGAAACCAGCCCAGACACCTATTCATTGCCACTTCATAATTCAATGACGCTCCTAAAAGAAGTGGAAGAAACATTTGATTTGCTTAATGAGTATGGAATGCTTACAGAGTATTATAGCAAATATATTCCACCAATCCTTGAGGAATTATTGGAACAGACAGAAAAGGATTATATTTTGAAGAAAATCTTAGGAAGTCGCTTGTTTAGTATTCGAACGGGGTTGGAAGAAGCACAAAAAAGCCATATGCATTTAAAAGGATGGCTAAATGCTTTTAAACAAGCATGCACATTTCACCAATATCGAAAAGCTTATGTGAACGAAATAATTCATCTGGTAAAGGAAACCAAAGATAAGAATAAATTGCTATATTGTACGGCATGTTATTTTATTTGCTTGATTCGCATGGGATACTCAAGAGAGTATGTATATACAATGACAAAAAAGTTTTTCTTTAACAAAGACAAGAGAATTAGTTGCTCCGAACAGATTGAAGAATATTTCAACTTGTTCAGTTGTACTTACGAAAAATTTACTTTCTTGATTCTAATGGATGTCGATTCTATTGAGTATATGGATAGTATTAGTGATAATCTGACAATAAGTCAACAAATTGAACGAGTAGATGTCGGCAAAGAACGTAAAGAACTTTGCAAAGATTATATTGCGGAGGATTTAATTAAAGAGTTTGATAGAAAACTTCGCGAGGCCACTACTAAGAGAAAAATGGCGGTTGTCCGTTTTAGGGATCATTCATATGACCCTTATTGTTCGGCAGAGAAATTTTGTGACTATATCAGATTTATCCAGACATTTACTAGATATTTTAAACATTTTTATTTTACGAAACAAGTTTATAAAATCATATACCTTGCATCGGATGGGCATTATAAGGAAATTAAACTTCCTGGGAAAATGCACAAACGCCCATATGTGCAACAAGAAATAATCGACCTGCGCATTAAAAACATCCTGCAAGCTAAGTCAATGGGTATTGATGCTTTTATGTCGTTGACACAAGCAATAGAAATGCACGCAGAAGCATTCGATGCCCGAGGCACTACAACCTTGCTACGCACTTTTTGGACAGCCCTTGAAACATTATTCTCAGACCGAACGCCCAACAGTTCAAGAGAAAATGTCGTAAACAGCCTGCTCCCCATAATTCAAAAAACCTATATTCTCAAGAACTTGAGAGCCGTACATTCCCAACTGTGCAATACTATAGAACAACAACAGCTACAAGAATTAGGAATTGCGAATTTCGAAGAATTTGTGCGCTATTTTTCCGCACATGCTGAAAACTCCACAGAAATGAAGAAAATCTATGGATGCCTTTCTCAAAATCCGCTGCTACGTACAAGGCTGTTTTCACTCAGAAAAGTACTGGCTGACGGAAAAAGTATCGCTGCATTCCTTGATTCACACGAAATTCGAATAAGATGGCAGATTAAGCGCCTATATCGTATGCGTAATATTGCCACACATTTGGGGGTTGAGGTTCCTGGAATAGATATTGCAGCAAACCATTTGCATAACTATTTCGATTATGTTGTAAATTATATGCTCTGCAAATCAGAAAATGGTGATTATGTGATTAGTACAGCAGCTGTTGTGTTTGAAGCAAAAAATGATAATCGTATACATGCGGAAATGCTTAAAGAAAATAATCCGCTGTCTTTGGATAATTATGTAGCGTATCTGTTCGGCCCAGATGGTAACTTAATAAATTATCAATTCGAATACTAGGAAGCAATGAGGTGATTCTATGAGCTACGATTACTCTGAAAATATCCTCATCCAAGAAAGCGCCGCCGATCTGCTCCGGGTCGAGCTGGGCTGGGAGAGTGTCTACGCCTACAACACTGAGCAGCTGGGCGAAACCGGAACCCTTGGCCGCAAGAGCTACAAGGAAATTCTGCTGACCCGGTATTTTCGTGAGGCTCTGCTGCGCCTGAATCCCTGGCTCACCCCCGCCCAGCTGGACGAGGCCCAGCGGCTCATGGAGCACCGCCTGTCCACCGCATCCCTGTTGCAAATCAACGAGGAAAAATATTTCCTGATCCGGGACGGCATCCCCGTCACAGTAAAGAAGCCTGGCGGCAGGACAGAGAAAAAATACGCTGCCGTCATCGACTTCCAGAACCCGGCCAACAACCACTTTCTAGCCGTTCAGGAGCTGAAAATTGATGGTGACCTGTATCACAAGCGCCCGGACATTGTGGGCTTTGTCAACGGCATTCCTCTGCTTTTCGTGGAGCTGAAGGCTCCCGGAGTGGATGTGCAGGACGCCTATACCAACAATTACACCGACTATCTGGACACCATCTCCCACCTGTTCTACTACAACGCCTTCCTGATCCTCTCTAACGGCACCGATGCCAAAGTGGGCACGCTGGGCAGCAAGTACGAGTTTTTCCACGAATGGAAACGGCTGGAGGAAAAGGAACCAGGCAGCGTGGCTCTGGAGACCATGCTCCGGGGTATCTGCAAAAAGGAGAATTTCCTTGATCTGCTGGAGAACTTCATCCTTTTTGACCACTCCGGCGGACACACGGCAAAAATCCTGGCCCGGAATCATCAGTATCTGGGCGTCAACGAGGCGGTCAAAGCGTATGAGGCCCGTCGGCTGAACAACGGCAAGCTGGGCGTCTTCTGGCACACCCAAGGCAGCGGCAAGAGCTACTCCATGGTGTTCCTGGCTCAGAAGATACGCCGCAAGTTTTCCGGCTCCCCCTCCATTGTGGTGCTGACTGACCGGGAGGAGCTGAACCGGCAGATCAGCGACACCTTTGAAAACTGCGGTATTCTGGGCAAGGCCAAGGCCGGGCAATTCATCGCCTCCAGCGGTACAGATCTGGTGGAAAAGCTGCGTGGCAATCCCAGTTTTATCTTCACCCTGATCCAGAAGTTCAACAAAACAGATGTGGAGCCGATTTCCCCTGACCACGATATTCTCATCATGTCAGACGAGGCCCACCGCAGTCAGTACGGCATTTTCGCGGACAACATGATCCGCCTTCTGCCCTCCGCCTCCCGGATTGGCTTTACCGGCACGCCGCTGCTGTCCAGCGACCGTATCACAGAGCGCACCTTCGGTGGCTACATATCGGTGTACGACTTCCAGCGGGCCGTGGACGACGGAGCGACGGTGCCGTTGTACTATGAAAACCGGGGCGAGAAAATCCTGGATATAAAAGACAACCCGGAAATCACAGACCGGATTCTGGATGCCATTGAGCAGGCCGACCTGGATGTGGACCAGCAGGACAAGCTGGAGCTGGAGTTCGCAAAGGAAATTCACCTCCTCATCGCTACACCCCGCCTTGAGCGCATCGCCCAGGATTTCGCAAGGCACTACTCCGATTTGTGGACCAGCGGCAAAGCTATGTTCGTCTGCCTAAACAAAGTAACCTGCGTCCGTATGTATGACCTGGTTCGGAAATACTGGGCCGCAGAGATTGACGCATTAAAAGAGCGAATCAAGAGCGCATCCCAGCAGGAGGCCCAGGAGTTGGAGCGCAAGCTTCAGTGGATGCAGGAGACCGAGATGGCGGTGGTCATCAGCCAGGAGCAGAACGAGGTTCAGACCTTCCAGAAATGGAGACTGGATATCCAGACTCATCGGACAAAAATGGAAAAGCGAGAGCTGGACAAGGAGTTCAAGGATGCCGACAATCCTCTCCGTGTGGTGTTCGTCTGCGCCATGTGGCTTACTGGCTTCGATGTAAAGTGCCTGTCCTGTCTGTATCTGGACAAGCCGCTGAAGGCCCACACGCTGATGCAGACCATCGCCCGGGCCAACCGTGTGGCCGAGGGAAAGAGCAACGGTCTGATTATCGACTACATCGGAATCGTAAAAGCGCTGCGAAAGGCGCTGGCCGATTACACAGCCAATGGGAATGGCACCGGCGGCGCCGACCCTACCGTGGATAAGGAGAAACTGATCGCCCGCATTCTGGAACTCATCGCCTCCACAGAGTCATTCCTGACGGAGCGGGATTTTACGCTACAAGCGCTGATTGACGCCAGAGGCTTTGAAAAGCTGGCTCTTCTGCAAACGGCGGCGAACACAGTGTCCGCCACTCTGGAGGAAAAGAAGACCTTTCAGACCTACGCCTCCGAGCTGGCGCGCT
>ERZ808028.559-NODE-559-length-29947-cov-9.947138_pt1 | contig 29947 bp, 37 predicted proteins | sample MGYA00380184_ERZ808028 | MGnify/ENA primary metagenome ERZ808028 (study PRJEB31490, sample SAMN06133397) | mouse gut metagenome | isolation source: J8_1 | host: mice | place: China: Chengdu | collected 2015-05 ...
TTGTAACTACCAATAGTCTATCACTCACGATGTTTCATTTATGGTGGTGCCAAGCATCGCGGGCATGAGGGTTTACTTTAAAAGTACCGCGGTGTAAACAGCACAACGCGGTACGAAAAAAACGACAAGTATTCTATTTGTCGAATATTCTTCCTACGCCGGCATTACCCGGATCAGGTTCAAGGGACCGGAAGCGACATTACGCCTCTGCATCTCAGCCGGACTTGTGTCCAGCGCCCCTGCTATTCTATTACACTGCGATCTTCTTTCTTTATACTATATTTTCGCGCAGTTTGCAACATTTTTCTGCACAAAATCTCATTCTGAAAATGTCATTCTGGAAATCCCGTTCTCAAAATTCCATCCTTTCACAGATATCCGCCCAGGCCTCGTCATCAATCTCCTCATCCCGGAAGAGCTTCCTCTTGTCCGCATCCGTGATCTTCCGGATCACACGGCAGGGATTGCCTGCAGCGATGGACCAGTCCGGAATATCCTTCGTCACCACACTGCCGGCGCCGATCACCACATTGTCGCCGATATGCACGCCCGGGCAGATCACCGTGTTGCCGCCCAGCCAGACATTATCCCCGATGGTCACTTCCTTGCCGTACTCGTAGGCAGAATTCCGGGTGACAGGATGTACCGGATGCCCCGCCGTGTAGATGGCTACATTGGGCGCCATCTGGCAGTTATCGCCGATCTTCACTTTCGCCACATCCAGGATCATACAGTTATAATTGGCAAAAAAGTTCCTGCCCACCTCAATATGGCTGCCGTAATCACAGTAAAAAGGCGGATTGATAAAAGCTCCCTCCGACTTTCCCAGAAGATCCTTCACCGCCTCTCCAAGGCCGTCAAAATCAGAGCGGTCCATAAAGTTCAACTTCTGCAGCTTCTTCCTGCACACCGCCTGTTCCTCAAAAATACTTTCGTCCGAAATATATGCCATCTGGGCATCTCTTCTCTCCACATGATTCATACTTATCATCCACCTTCCCGCGTTGCCTTTTTTGCTTTTTCCTTTTTGTCTGCTCTGACATTTTGCCGCATCTTAAGTATTACCAGTGTTCCCCGACCGAATACGCAGGAAGGCACAGACAGCCCTGAATACCGGCCCGCCTGTGCCTTATCACCGTTATCCGCAGTCCGACTCCTCCGCGTCGAACAGCTTTCCGGTGGCAAAGGGACTGCCCACATCACATCTTCCGTGGTGATAGGCCTTCTTGACGGCTCCGTCCGCCACCTCCTCCGACGTCTCCACCTTGATGCGGCTCACGCCGCCCTGCGCCATATTGTCCAACATTCTGATCACGTCATCTACTTCACTCATATTTTATATGCCTCCTTTCTCCGAAATCCTCATCTCTCATTCCCCCTCAGACCTGCGGTCTGATGCATCTGTACAGCAGCGAAGTTCCCTGCGGTCAATGCCCTGTTCCCCGGCATTGGCATTCTTTCGCGCAACGCCTGGTTTTCTCTCCCTATTCACATGCCGCCAGCGCTGCCCGGATCTGTTCCAGCCGCTCATCACTTATCATGCCCTTAAACATATCCGCGTATCCCGCCACGGAACGTCCCATATACTCTTCCGCGATGCCCGGCAGGTCAAGCAGCCCCGAAAGCCGCTGCACCACTTCCGGTTCCGCTTTCAGCTTCCACATGGGCGTGTCCAGATCATAAGTCTTTCGCAGCGGCTCCGTCAACCGGTAAGACACCGTGTAGGTTCCGGCCTGCAGATGACATACGCCGTCCTGTACATCCGCAAACATCGGATTCTCCTTATCCGCATAGACTTCCTGCGGCGCCAGCGGCAGGTGCAGAAATGCACTGCAGTGAAAGGGAACCGTTACCGAGACCGTCACATGCTCTCTGTCCGCCAGTTCCCAGCTGCAGGCATAGACACCGGCAGCAGAGTCGTAAGAAGCCTCCATGCTGCGCACTCTCCAGTTGAGCACCGGCACAAATCTTGCCTGGCGGAAGCCCGGCGCCTCATCCACGCTGTCAATACCGGCAGCATGACGGAACATCCATTCCAGCACGGAACCATAAGAATAATGATTCATACTGTTCATGCTGATTCCGGAAATGGTGCCGTCCGCCAGCAGGCTGTTCCACCGCTCCCACACCGTAGTCGCGCCCAGCTTCACCTCATACAGCCAGCCCGGATGTTCTTCATTCAATAACAAATGATATGCCAGCTCGTCCATGCCGTGATCCGACAGGATATTGCTCATCAGCGGCGTTCCCACAAAGCCCGTCCGCAGCTTGCCGTGGCTGAACTGGAACAGCTGCAGAAGCTGTTTCTTCGCCAACTCCTCATTTTCTGTCAAATGATATTTCAAGGTCAGCAGCAATGCCGTCTGGGTCTTGATACAGCACCTGCCGGTGGCGCTGTAGTATTCCTTTTTCACAACTGCAAACTGTTCCCCGGACAGCCTGTGATACCGTTCTTCTTCCTCCCTGTATCCAAGCACCCCTGCCGCCTTCGCCACCAGTCCGGCGCTCACCGCATAGTAGAGATTGGCGATAAAGCCCTCGTCCGTGGCACCCAGCACCTGCTCCGAACCGCCCTCCGGATGGTCCAGCGCCAGCCAGTCGCCGAAGTGGAACACCTCCCGCCAGCCGTGGTTGTCCCCATCCACCCTGCTGACATAGTCCACCCAGCTTCTCATACTCTCAAACTGCTCCTCCAGAATGCTTTTATCTCCGAAGAACAGATACAGATTCCAGGGAATGATGCAGGCCGCGTCGCCCCACACGCAGGCAGAAGCCTCCACCCCGCAGGAAGGCACCACATGCGGCACCCCGCCGTCCAGGGCACGCTGCTCCTTCCCCATATCGTACAGATACTTCGCGTAAAACGCGTAAGGATCTGTCAGATACATGGCCGTCGGCGAGAATACCTGGGCATCTCCCGTCCAGCCCATGCGCTCGTCCCGCTGCGGACAGTCGGTGGGCACATCCACGAAATTATCCTTAAGCCCCCAGCGCACATTTTCGATAAAACGGTTGAGCAGCGCATTCCCTGTTTTCATAAAACCGGTCTCCTGAAAATCACTGTAAAGCGCAAGCCCTTTGAAATCTTCCTTTTTCAGATCCGGAATACCCTCAATCTTCACATACCGATACCCATAGAACGTAAAATGAGGGACGATCACCTGCTCACTGCCGTCCGCTATGTAGATGTATTCCGACTTCGCCGTCCGCAGATTTTCATTGTAAAAATTGCCGCCCTGCAGGATCTCACCTGTCTGGACATGAATCTTCGTCCCTGCCGGCTGCTGTACCCGCAGCGCAAATAATCCGGTGATCTCCTGCCCCAGATCCAAAACCAGCTCTCCCGCAGGCGTATGGAGCAGCTCCACCGGCTCGAAAGTCTCATGCACCGTCACCGGCAGACTCATCCGTTCCGTCAGCACGCCCTTCGGCGGTTCGCAAAGCTGCGCCTGACAGGATTCCGTCTCCGCCAGCGTATCGTCCCGCAGCTCCCCGTCATAAAGATTGGAAAAGGCGATCTTACTGCGCCGCACCCGCCAGCTCTCGTCCGTTCCGATAACCGCCTCGGAACCGTCCTCGTAAACAATACGCAGCTCCGCGATCAGCTTCCAGTCATTGCCGTAAAATCCCACATCCTCCAACGCCGAAAACCCGAATCTCGCCTTATACCAGCCGTTGCCCAGAAGGACCGACAGCCGCCCGGATGACTGCAAAAGTTTCGTTACATCATAAGTCTGGTACTGCACCCATTCATTGTAATCATTGCTGTAGGGCGTAAGATATTCCTCCCCGATCCGCTGCTGGCTGCCCGCCGCATCCCCCTGCTTCGCCTGATAAAAGGCTTCATACAGCCCCAGGCCGCAGATATAGAGTCTGGCCCTTTTTACCGGCCTGTCTACCTGCACATCCTTCTCGAAAAAGGGATGCCGCTTCTCCGTACTGTCACAGGTGATCCACTTACCGCTCCAGGCTTCCTGCAGTTTGGCCGTCTCAAACCACTGCACTGCGCCCGCAGCCTCTTCGCCCGCTTCACTGCGCACCGTCACCGTCCAATAATAACGGGTGTATGGTTTTAATGTCAGCGCTGCCGGATACGCCAGACTGTCCGCAGCCGCATCAAACCCCGAGTCAAACAAAATCTCCCCCATGTCTTCATCCGCTGCAACCTGCAGCCTGGCCGCCGCCTGTCTCCTGCCTTCCGCTTCCTTCACCTTCCAGGAAAAAACAGTGCGCGGCATCCGAAACCCCAGCGGGTTGGTCAGATGGTTTACCTTCATGTCATAGATCTGCATATGATACCCCTCCAGTTTTCTACTAGATTTTATATAGATCCTGTGCCTGTCTGTTAACGAACTGTTGTCTTTTTTATTGTAACAAACTTTCATCCCAATGAACATCCATAAATTGCGCCAAGGCGTATGCGCTGCTCATGGAACGTTGCAGTTCACGTCCTGACCGGCCGCAGACTGCAGCGCGTCAAGAAATCTGATAACATCGAAAAAGAACCTTGTTACCAGCGCAACATCTTAAATGCAAAACCGGAATCATTTGGTTTGACGCTCTCTTTCGGCACCATTTTGCAGATCACACATATTCTATAGTAACCCTCAGCCAAAACAGGACTGCTATTATGAAATTCTATCCCAGCGCATATGCAAAGATCACCGGAAATGCCGATCATCCTGCCCTGCGTGGAACCGCTTATTTCTATCCGGTTCCGTCAGGCGGTGTGCTGATCGAAACGGAGATCTTTAACCTGCCTTACGAAGATGCCGCGCCCTACAGTCAATTCTACGCCATGCACATTCACGAAACGGGCGACTGTTCTCTTCCCTTTGATAAGACCGGCCCGCACTACAACCCCGGCGGACTGCCTCATCCGCAGCATGCCGGCGACCTGCCCCCGCTTCTCGGTAGCAGAGGCTACGCCTACGGCGCCTTTTATACCGACCGCTTTGAACTGCTGGAGATCATCGGCCGAGCTTTGATCATCCACAGCGCAGCCGACGACTTCACCACACAGCCTTCCGGAAACGCCGGCGACAAGATCGGCTGCGGCGTCATTACCGAAAACTATGAAACGCCAGGCTGGTTTCCTTCTGTATAAAATCTCGTAAAAAAAGCCTTCAGCATACCGCCAAAGGCTTTTTTATCTTGTTATGTATTCCTATTCTGTCCAGTTTCTTCTCAGTTTCACAAATCCGGCGATCGCACCGACGATAACACCGGCGCCCGCCACTGAGATGACAAGCGTCCAGAGGATTCCACTAAGTCCCGATTTCTTCCTGGCGAGATCAGCGTCTGTGATCTCCTGCATACCGGCCGCACCAACCGGCGGTGCCGCCACCTGCTCGCTGTTCTCCGTAGACGTTGTGATCTCTTCCGAGATACCTGCATCCTGTCCGGCCGAAGAGGCGTCAGTTCCCGCGCCTCCACCTGTTCCGGTGCTTCCATTTCCCTGGCCGGAAGATGAAGCAGCGTTATCTGCCGATGCTGTGGGCGCCTGCTCCTGCGGCGCTGCCGCCTGCGTGTTACCCGATCCTGCATTTGTCCCGGAACCGGCATTACTGCTGTTATTATTGCTGTTGTTACTATTGCTGCCGCTGTTATTATTATTGTTATTACTGCTATTGTTGTTATTGCTGTTGCTGTTATTACTGCCGGCATTTCCCGACTGTCCGCTGCCGGATGATCCATTGCTCTGCGCCGGATTCGTATTCTGCTGCTGTGTTCCTGTCGTATCCGCACCTGTAGACGGCTTCGTCTGTGATGACGGCGTATTCGTCGTTGACTCCTGCTTCGGGTTATCTTTTGTAAAAGTCACGTCCAGGACATTATTGCAACCGGCCAGATCCTCGTATTTGATCGTAAGGTTCATGGATTTGCTGTTCGTTATCTTCCGCTCTCCCTTATCAGACAGATAAATTTTGTTTATGGAATAGCCGTCTTTTGCCTTGATGGCAATCGTTCTGGATTCTTTCTGATCGTTCAGTTCACAGATCATATCCCCGTCTTCCCCTTTGATCTCCACATCTCCGCCCTCAGAATTCATAACCAGCAATTTCTGAGTCGTCGGTGATGCGCCCTCCGGAGTCGCCACCTCAACGATGGCAAACGGGCTGAAAGAATTACAGGTGATCATCAGGCCGTAAGTCATCACCACACAACTGATCTCCTCGGCAATCAGTTCGTTATTCTCGCCTTTCCTGAAGTGATACGCCTTATATGTTACGCCTGCATCTTTCGGACTGAACCCTTCCGGGAACCCTACCAGCAATCTGACGCTGTTTCCTGTACTGATAACATTATGATTACAATGTGTCAGACGCAGTTCATATGTAGCGCTGGCTTTTATCGTTGTGTCACTGTCCAGTTTTTCCTCAATCTGATCCAGCATCTGCTCCGTCTCTTCCGCTGTTGGATTAGAAACCTCCAGCTGCGGTTTCGAAGCGACAAGTTTGATCCGGTCCACCACATCGACAAGCTTCTTTCCGTCACTGGTCTGCCAGCCGTTATAAGAAAGGTCGCCCGGCTCCAGCAGTACCGGCTTCGCTCCTAATGTAAGATCGATTCCCTGCGGCCGATAGGAACAGATGGCAATTCTTTTCTTCGCATAGTAGGTAAAGCTGTCCGGCGCCTTCTCGCTTCCTACGCCAATAACACCCGTGATTTGGAAGGTATAGCCGGCATAGTTGTCTGCCAGCATCTGACTGGGTGTAAAATCAAATTCTACCGTCCGGTCACCGACAAATTTAAAATTCTCGATCTTACTATTCTCTGCTCCGCTCCAGCCGTCACTTACCGTAAGCTCATAACCTGCCTGCTGCCCCTCGATCACTTTCAGCGACTCATTGAATTCCGCCTTCACATGATAGGTTTTGCCGCAGGTGATGTAACCCGTATTGCTGGGCGTGATTTTCTTCGCAAAAGGAGAAGGTACAAAATTCCCTTTAGGATTTTCCAGTTTTCCGGTGGAAACGATGAAATCTTTTTCTGTTCCCTGGAAATTCCAGTTTTTCTCCAAATCTTCCACCGTCAGGTTATCTCCGTACAGCGGGCCTGCCGGCGCCTTTTTTGTAATGGCAAACTCAATATACTTACTGTTTCCGTTGGCGATGACCAACGCGTCCTTAAGCTGCGGCATGGCAAAAGGTTTCGGGTCCGAATACCCCCAGTTCCCGACTACATACTGACCGGTGCCCGGCATATACTGATAAAATCGCGTGAGGATATATACCTGCTCTTTATCGACGGCTTCCTGATATCCCATGCCTTTGTAGCTGACCTTAAAGACACCCGTCTCCGTCTCAAACTCCGTTCCGTCCCGATACTCAACGCGCAGCCCTTTATCTTCGAAAATCTTCTTATACTCTCCGCTGTCCTCAGTGCCGTCATCCGTATCTCCTTCATCCGGCGACTCTTCCCCGCCCCCGGAACTGCTGTCCGTAAGCTGCGGATAGGTAAAGGAAAAACCTGCTCCCGACATGACACCGTTCGGCTTGTGGTTCTGCCCCATCACTTTTTTGTCCGCAAGAAGATATCTGGTACTGTCCGTACCGCCTTTCATGCCGTCGTTGGCCGTAGCGTCCAGACCGTACCACTTACCGTCTATCTGTACATAATTCCACATATGCAGATTATCACTGCCGTCCGGCGCCCGGTAGCTCCCCTGTACGAGTACACTTTTGATGCCCAGAGTATCCAGAACCGTCTTCACTGCCCTGGCATACCCCTCACAAAGACTCTTTCCCTCCACGAGAGCGCCATAGGATGTACGGACATACTCATTATTACCCGTAGCAGCTGTATACACCGTATTATCTATGATCGCGTTGTTTACATAAATCACCTGTTCTTCGACCGAACTCGACTGGCTCCTCGCGCCCTGCACGATCTCATTGATCCTGCTCTCATGTGCTTTGATCGCATCCTCTACCGCGCTCTGACTGGTAAAGCCCTGTGTAAAATAAGTGTCCGCCCTGCCGGTTCCGAGAGAGGCCCCATACACCATCGCGTCATTGTCAGACACACTTGCATTCGTCACCTGCTTCTCCGTCACACTGATGGACAGACTGGAAAAATCCACATAGAAAATATCCGGATAGTCCGCATAAAAGGCATCCCGCGCCGCACCGAATACACTCAAAATGGTTTTCTCATTGTAGGCCGCCAGCTGCTCGCTGGTAATATGGCCGTTTGCCACAAGATCATACTCCTGTTCTCCGGTCTTGAAGATGTCCTTCTCATACATCTTATACATGGCATCGTAGATGCCCTTTGCATCAGCATTCAGCTGATTGTAATAATACCGCTCGTTATTTTTGTTCTCCGCTTTTACGCTGCTTCCGACTCCTGTCAGGCCAAGCGGCAGCGCAAGCAGAACAGCCAGTGCGGCAGCCAGTAATCTCTTTCGTCTCATAGTTTCTACCTCTTCTGTTTTCCGGGCGCCGCTGTCCTTCCTCACCAGTCAGCTGCCCTGTTCTGGTAAAAATTTTAGCGGTTTTAAGAGGGGTTGTCAAGGGTTTACATAACACAATTTACTGTTCCTTTTCATGACACAGAATTCTCATTTCATGGCTTCCCTCTGTCGCCGCCGTAAAATCATGACGAAAAAGAGCATAACAGCAGTTTGACAACAACCAGCAACAGAAATGGAGGAACAGCTCATGAGCATGACATACGCTGCCGCTATCAACCGCCAGACACCCCGCACTGACGCGTCCACCGAAAAAACCGCCGGCAATTCTGCCAAAACATCCGGCTCCACAGACAGCTTCAAGAATCATGTACTGGAAAGTGTGGTTGACGAATACAAGAGGAAGCATCCCGATCACGCCCATCATGTGGATCAGCAGTTACGGGCCGGCAGAGCTGTGCGGGACAAGAACAGTGCAAATATCTCCACCGAAAATATGACCATGGCAGAATACCAGGCCTGGTTCTATGCCCTGTTAGATACGATCCCCTATGATCCTACAAGAGTCAACGATACGACCACCATATCCATCTCCGATAAAGGCTGGGAACAGATGCGAAAAGATCCCGACTATGAAGCATGGATCCTGGGATATTTTGTGGAAGACAGATCTGTCCGCAATCCCTTCTTCGGCTGGGGCAACAATGAGGGCTGCATCATATTCGAGCGTTTTGGCGCTTCCATAGAAGAACACCGCGGAGACGGCTTCAGCAAAGCGGCGCTGAAAGGCAGCAAACCGGATGATGACGATGACGACGAAGAAGACTGGTGGATCAAACGCCATAAAAGAATGAAGAAGCTGCTGAAAGAGCAGGTAGAACGCGATATGCAAAGAGATGCCGCCAGGCGCTCCGCTTTACAGGAAGAATTCACACGGCAGCATTATATCAGCAGCAGGCGCCAGCACAGCTTCCTCACCGCCGGAATTCCCAACGCCCCCGGCGACCCGCTCCCGCAAAATCCTGCCTCCTCCATGACGGCAGCTCTGGCCTATGACAGCATTCTGGATCTGTTTGGCAGTGGTATGGGGGATGTATAAGGTATAAGGTATATGGTATATGGTATGTGGTATGTGATATATGGTATGTGGTATGTGGATAGGGAACCAGACCGGCACTGCCGTTGAAATCCATGTAGAACTGCTGCCTGCTGCCGTTGCAGGCGGTATTCTCACAGGACTCTCTTTGGCAGTCCTGCCCACAATACTGCGCTGCTTTTTTGAACATTTGACCACTGTCACCATCAGTCTGTCGCTTCCCCTGACAACCAGAATGAACCCGAATGGAAACCCAAATTACCGGCAAGCGCTACAAGGTACTGCAGCAGCTATACGATGGGGAAATGCCGGGACACAGCAGTTTTCCCCAATACTCTTGAGTAAATTTACAATCCACTGACCGAAAACGAAACCTATAACCTCATAATTAAGGCACTGTAACGGTATTAAAATGTTGTCTACAACCGTCTACAGAATTGCAGGCACATAAAAAGAACGGAAACGCTGTATTTATCAACGTTTCCGCTTCATTGAAAAAGAGCGCGAGACGGGACTCGAAAAATATCGCCAGTCTGAAAGCCGCATAAAATCAAGAATGGAAAAGGTACGTTACCCTGTGTGATTCAACTTTGATTCAACACTTTTGACAGACTAAGCCGCTTTAGAATAATCAATGACAGCGATTTCCTGCATAAGCTGTTTCGCCATATTTACAAGAGATTCAACTTGTTGTGCTACCTCATCTGAATAATACTTTTCACCACATTGCTCACACTCTTCGCAAGGCACATTCTTAATGATGATAATACAATTTTTATAATTTACGACATGCGTTGTCAAGGATGAGATCGTGGTCTTACACTTACAATACATACACATAATCATTACCTCTTTCTTGTTTTCAAATCCTCTTCAAATTTATCAGTGTTCGGAAAATAAGCTGTTACAAAAAATAAATTGCAGTTATCTGATCCGACAACAATGTGCAATATTTTATCGTCTGCTGTACGTCCGAAAATGAGACAGCTGGGGTGAGGGTAATCGTCTGGATAGTCCTCAATGACCTCTCCTGTTTGCAGGCAGGATTTCACATCCGCGATACTGATGTCTCTTTCCTGCATACGCTCTAAACAGTGCTTTGCCCATTTTATATTGAATGAATTCTTTAATATTTTTCGAAGCTGTTCTATATCCATAATCAATTTCTTTCTTTAACGTTTGTAAATATTATACACCATACCAATACTAAATAAAATACATGCATTTATGTTTTTTATTACAGTTATCGCCTTATGCGAATCATAGACACGGTCTGTAAAATATCTACAATCATAAAAAATATCCATGCCTTATTGAAAATATATAGCGCAGTGATTCAAAATGATTCAAATAACACACAAAACAAAAGAACGGAAACGCTGTAAATATCAACGTTTCCGCTTCATTAAAAAGAGCGCGAGACGGGACTCGAACTCGTATAGAAGAAGTTCGGCTTTACGCTAATTTTGTGCATCTCCTCATAAACTCTGCTTTTGAGAGTCCTATAAAATATACTTGGTTTCAAGAACCCAGATAAAAATAGCCCTCAAAAAACAACTATGCAACACGAAATGCAACACGGAAATTTATACCAGAGTGCCACAAAACAAAATTTAAATTCGCTATATGTTGCACCAGATAAATAAATTTCATATAAAATATACAAATGTATTGTTTTTTTTACTTTTTCAGTTATCAACGGAGATTGCCTAATTCAGCTATTTCCAATGTTTTGAGAGCGGCGGCTTGTATGTCTGCCGCCCTTTTCAATCCTCGGGCTGATTTATTCAGCCTTTTCCTTTTTTGCCATCTCTCTTACTTCCTTGATAGCTTTCTTGACCTCATCCATATCCTTACAGCCCTCGAACTTATCAGCTACAAGATTCATGATGACTTCTAATTGTTTATCTGTCATATTGTTCATGTCTCCTCCTTTCCTGATCTGATAATAACACTATAAACCAATATTAGTTTATTGTCAATAGGGAGATTAAACTCTTTTTGGATTATCCTCCACATATCTTATTATATTTCCCGGCTGCATATCTAACAACTCACACAACTGTTCTAAAGTCTTTATTCCGACCATCTCGCCCCTTCTTAATTTTTGCATAGCGGACTGACTAAGTATGTTTTCCTTTAATATTCTCGTACTATTATACCCTGATTCTTTAAGAGTCTCTATTACATCTATCTTATATACAAGCATCCTGCTTCCTCCTTTTCTTTATTCTAGTTACACGTATAAAAAAAGTCAAGGAAATAATCCAAAAAAAGTTTAAAATCTACTTGACTATAAACCAATAATGGTTTATAGTTGACTTATCAAAAGAACGGAGGATATGAGATATGACATTGAAAAGAAATATGCATTATTGTACAAAATCATTAAAGGAACTGATTGACGGATATGCTTTTGAAGCAGGCAGAATCAATCAGGAAGATAAGGCAATCACACAGAAGGCTATCGTCTCGGAAGTATATGCCAGAATCAAAGATACGTTTGATTTGCTTGACGCTGATCCTGACTCAGCAGATCAAATTTACAAACAGCTGATTGAGCATTAACGGCTTATCCCGCCCCTGCCGGGTAATGCAGGGAGAAAGAAGGGAAGATATGATGTTAGCAGGAAGTATGACTATAAGGATTTATGATGGCGCGATTAGAGAGGTATACCATGACTTAGGATACTGGATAATTAACCAGACATACTGGTACCCTGACAACAAATATACAGAGGAAACCGCAAAAGAAGCGTTCCTGAATAGGGATAAGTAATTTTATCCCGTCCTCGCCGGGCAATGCAGGGAGAAAGCGAGAAGGATATGGAACAATTATTGAGAGAAGAAGCAGAATTGCTCAAAACGTTGATCTTAAACGGAATTGGAAATGGAAACACGGTAAACCCAAAACCTTTTATTCCGACGCCGAATCAATACAAAACACTTCATTTGATCATGATAAAATTGAATAAAAATAAGCAGGCGGCAGGATAACACCTACCGCCCTTTTTCATACTTTATATAGATTTACTTCAGATATAACCCCCATACCTTCAAGTTTTTTCTGCAGTGCCTTGGCATTGTCAAGACTCTTGTAAGCGCCTGCCTGCACGATCCATAACGAGCCGTCAGGCGCGATCTGATCCGGTTGCGACGTCGCAACGTCCGTTTTGACAATGCGATTAAGCAGTTGTACGATATGATCTCCGTAGCTGTCCTTTGCCGCTCTGGCCGCGGCGAGATCAGGATATCCCGAGTACCCCGGCACTGCCCACTTCCCGGAGAGACATTCAAACGTCGGTGCACACCCTTTTGATACATACTTATAGCGCGGATCCACGCAGGCCTGCGTAAGTTGCATCGTGGTCGCATACGCTTTAAGGTGCTGAATCTGCGCCCGGATCCCGGTGCGGTCATCTATAAATGTTAATCCCGGCACCCCGCCTGTCGCTCCCAGGCCTGCGTAGTTGTGTTGGCCCGGCTGCACATCGCCGCCGAATTTAAAATATCCTGTCTCTATCAGCGCCTGACAGAATGCGCCGTCACCGCGCACGCCCTCTTTCTTACCCTCGTCTAAAAAGATAGCCGCAAGATGCAGATACTCGGTTGCCCGTGGATTTACAGATAACAAATACTCGTTAAGTTGCTCTGCAGTAGCAATGCTGCTGCCCATGATCGCTGTTTCCTGCACTTGCGAAACATGAGGTGCTATTGCTCTAGAAATAGACTTTGCAACCGCTTCGGCGCCGCCTGCCGCGCGATATGTATCAATATCCTGCTGATTATCGCAGAAGCAGCACTCTATTAGCATAGACTTTGCCTTTGTCTTTTTGATTACATATAACCCTGATCCTGCTTTGACACCACGGTTTGTAAAGCCCAGAGACGCGATATTCACACACACGTCTATCGCATCCTGATATTGCCGGCCTTCGTATGTATAAACCTCTACCCCGTGCCCATTACGATATTTAGAAGCATTAAAATGTATGCTGATAAACCAGTCGAGATCCTGCCGGTTAGCCAGCGCAACGGCGGCAGCAAGGTACTCATTTTGCGTATTTGCCTGGTCTATCGTGCAGTCGATCACATTGATGCCTGCAGCGCGGAGCAGGCCCATGAGGGCCTGTCCGACAAGACGGGTATGTTCTGATTCATTGAGTATGCCAGCAGCCCCAGATCCCGGGCCGCTGGCGGTATGTCCACAGTTGATTCCGATTGTCACTGCCCCGCACCCTCGCTTTCTGTTTTCTTTTTCAGCACTTCAATAGCCTTGACAATAACTGCGGGAATAGGGATCCCCATAAGACCGGCGTTTTCAACAATGCTGATTGTTTCATTTGCAATAAAAGCGATCACCACGGCATCCCTGATAAAATTGGATCCCATTACCAGATCAAGGCGACAAGCCACTAACACGACAAGCAGCGTCACGCCTTTTCTGCACAAGCCCTTCCAGCCGGCCCGGCTTTCCAGTGCGCCGTTCTCTGTCTTTTCGCTGTTCTTAAATACACCGGCTACGATCAGGCCGGTCAGGTAGTCAATACACATAAAGATCATCAGCGTCACCAGTGCGGCATCCCAGCCCCCAAACAGGGAAGCGATCCAGCTTCCAAGCAGGCCGATAAAAGTTAAAAGTTTCATTTTCATTGTTTTCCACCTTTCCGGCACACAAAAACCGCCTTTCTGACGTTCATATATCGTCATATAGGCGGTTTTATGTACCTGTTTGATCAATTATCACTCAACCACTGTTCCGTCTTTGCTTTCCACAGCGACGGGACGTCCCCAAGTTTCCAGATTTCACCTGTCTTAGGATTCATCTCATTGTTTCTGATCTTGTTCCCATAAAAAGCTCCCACTACTGTGTACCTCCTTCCGCGATATCGCTTACAGCCTGCCCAAGATCGCCGATAGCTTCATCCTGTGTCCGCTGCCCAGATTCCAGTGCAAGAATACGTTCCGTCAAGATTTCTTCCGTCGTCTTGCTCCGCAGGGAAAACGTCATCTGTACAGTACCATCAGAATTATCCCTGCCTTCGACATGATCCAATACCATGTCCTGATAGCTACCGACAGTCACACCTTCCGAATTCTTGACAGTGACCTGCTTTACGTTCTCCTTAGAGAATTTTTCCCACAGTGTACATGCCGCTGCCTTGTCGGCGACATTGACATGCAGCGCATTCATGCCCTGCGAAGATTCCAACGTGATCTCTGTGCCATCTTTTAGCACTAATTTGTCATTATTCATGATAATGATCTCCTTTCTCTTTTTTTGATATATAAAATAAAGACCTGTGAAGGCCTTATTTTCGAAGTTAATGATATAAATAGCAATTTTGGCGGGTGCTCTTTCGGCATGACCGAGGACGGTCAGCCGGGTTATAGAAAGCCGGGTGCTGATACAGTTATCCCTTTTAGTAAACACGATGTTAAAGCATCTAATAGAGGAGCTACATCAAATTCACAAAATCATGCATCTATAAGTATCACTGTACCAGTGGGCGTAAAAAGAGGGTTGCTAATATGTGAATCAACTGGATGGGGGTCAGCTATTACCCAAAGTACACCGTCTGGTAGCGGAATTAAAGCCATAGTATCGAATAATTATAGTATAAAAAATACTGGTGGCATGTGCTCTGGTTACGTATCACTGTATAAGTGTGAATTTAATGAGGGTGGAACTATAACATTATCATATGGAAATACAAGCAGCACTGGGTACGCAACGGGCCAGTTTATTTTGATTGCATAGCCATCATGTAATGAATTCTTATTTGGTTACGGACGGGCTGCCAAAAGACACCTTTCCCATCCAGCCTCCGGGATATTGAGATGTTGAAAATGATGCACTAGAGGAAATAGTGGCTGTTCGGTTTTTCACTTGAACTTTAAGCGCGATCGACGCTGTACGTAGAGATTGATATGTACCGTTATTGTAACCATAAAGTTCAACTGTTCCCGGTATATTTATCACGCAGTCGCCGCTAAAAGGGCGCGGTGCATCAGCACCTACCTTTACATATGGTTCTCCGTCTACTACGGAAAATGATATCTGTCCATCACCAAAATTGCTATTTATCTCTTGATACAAGCAGTGGACATGACCTACCTTCTTGACACTATCGGCATTCAAGCACGCCAAAAAACCTGCTTGTCAGCAGGCTGTTTCCCCTTCATGCCCTATCTCATCCTATGCAGACATGTATTTTCTATGGTGATGCTTTACATTCTCTCTGTTGATCTGGCAATAGATCAGCGTTGTATCCAGCTTCACATGTCCGAGTATTTCTTTCACTTCCTCAATGGGCATTCCCTTATTCAAAATATTTGTAGCCATCGTCCGTCTAAACCGATGAGGGTGAACCTTCTCTATTCCTGTTTCTTTCCCCAGTCTTCGTAAGATTTCTTCTACCCCCGATACTGTCAGTCTTTCGTGTGGTGACCGCAGACTGACAAACAACGCTTCATTGTCATCTGTTCTGGATGAAAGATATTCTTTGAGATGCATACATGCTGCTGCAGTCAAATATGTATCCCTTTCTTTTGCTCCTTTTCCATACACTACCGCATCCATGTTATCAAAATCTATATCTTGCCTGTTTAAGGCGATTAGTTCAGACACCCTAACACCTGTACTGTATAAAAACTCTACCAACGCGGTATCTCTCTTTATAACGCATTTACGTCGCAATATCTCTAATTCCGTATCCGACAAAGGTTTCTTTATCCGCTTTTCAGTCTTAATCGGGTCAAGCCCTGCCGCCGGATTCTTTGTTATATAACCTTTATTATTCAGCCATCCGAAAAAAGAACTGAACACAAGTCTGATATTATCCAGATACACACTCGAAACTTTCCGTTGTTTTTTATACATTGAGATATACATAAACAAGTCTGATTCCGTTATTTCCTTTACAGGCTTGTTTATGTATTGGAGCATACGTCTTAAATGCTGTCTATATTGCTCAATCGTCCCATCTGATCGCCCTTCAACTCGTTTTCTAACAAGAAAAGCACCTAATTCCTCTTCCCAGCTATCATCAATTCGCTGTACCTCCGTGCTCTTTTCTGAAATGTTGTAACCGGATAATACACAGTACAAGACTGCTTTTAACTCTCCGACATCCTTATCCAGCATTTCCATCAATATTTTTGATATCACCTGTTCAACCATTCCAAGTCCCTCCGTTTTTGCTCTATTATACCAGAGGAAATCTTTACTCAGATAAATAGCAATTTTGGCGGGTGCTCATTTGAGCAGGAAGGGAACGATTTCTATGTAACAGGTGCCGATGCAGTGCGAAAAAAATTGGGTGATCGTGAATTGGCTTCCTTTCCTTATACTGCTGTTGATAGTTGGAAAAACATACCGCTTCCGGTGAGTGATGCTAAGGTAGTAATGGTAAGGACAAACTATAACAATTCTGGGGCCTTTATTGATATGATCGAAAAATCTGTCATATTTTATAGCCCATATGCTTTAGAGGTAAGGTATGTGGATGAATCCACAATAGCGGTACGCAATGGGCACGGAATTAGTATAGATGTTTATTACATGTGATTTTTGCCAATTAAAAATACTCTTCTGGATTTACTTTTTCAATGGATTTAATGGTTACACTAATTGTAACTACTATTGCATTTGCACCAAGATTTTGTCCAATATTTTTTCCGAATCCGTTGACTATACTACGAGAATCACATACTACGATATACCCGTTTGATGTTCCGCTAACTTGTTCATTCCCATACTGATTCTTGACAATATAGTTGACAGAGCAGTTGATTTTATATGCGGCCTTAAAAGGGTATACTGTATCAGCACCCGGCTTTCTATAACCCGGCTGACCGTCCTCGGTCATGCCGAAAGAGCACCCGCCAAAATTGCTATTTATCGCATCAATCTGTCCCTGTATCACCGGCCCCTGCGCCGCATCCATGGCAGATACGCCCGGCGTAGTCGCCAGCAGATTATTAGTCAGCGTGACTACCTTTGAAAGAATCCATGCCTTTAACGCCTCTTTGTTCAATATTTTACCATTCATGATAATGCCTCCTCTTCCTCACCAGTCCCATTCAGGAAATCCATTGTCTCCTCGTATGTCATTTCCTCGATATTCGATGTACCGCCTTCCGGCGCAATCTCTTTCTTAAGCTGCTCCACAAGATTTTTATGTTTGATGTGCTTTGATCCTGTGCCGTCTCCCATCGCAACCATATAGGCGCTTTCTCCTGTAACAGATCTTGCCTCGGCAAGATCTGTTATCTTTCTTCCTGCTGACATATCAGTAAATCCTCCTTTCAAAATATCAACCGTTGCATCTGCATATTGGCCACTCGACCAGTATCGGTATCCCCGTATCATCGGTTATGTAATCGCCCTCTTCTGTCTCCAGTCTGGCCGTCACTGCTCCGGCATACAGCATATCAGACAGATCACTTACCAACTCTGATAACTTTTCAATCTCATTCAGCATATTCCCGCCCGGATCCGTTCCGAAGATTCCCTTGATCCGTTCAAACCATGCAAGAAATTCAGCTTCATTCGTATTCCGGAAGTCAAGAAGCTGTTGCGTTATCGCAGCAAGATCTGTATCTCCTTTGTTCTTCAAAGTGGCAATGTAAGATGTGATATCCGTATCAAACCTGCTATACAACGCTTCGCATCGCTCTACCAGCTCTGCCCGGAAGGTCTCCATCGAACTGATCAGATCGTCGTATGCATCTGTACTGTCCTGTTTCAGCGTGGCAATATACTGTGATATGTCATCTGTGAACGCCTTGAAAGCGTCAGCGGCCATCTGTGTGAACTGTTCATAGCTGGTATTGGACTTGTCAACAAATTCTTCATAAAAAGCATTTAGCTGATCGAAAAACACTGCCGTATCAAGATGCCCGATCAACTGCGTGATATATCCGCAGACCGAACTATCTGCACGGGTATCCGTAATGCTGCTCTGCGTTATGGTCTTCTGGCCGGCTGTCAGGCGGATATTTGCAAGACAAAGTTCGAAATAATCACCAGCGGCCGGCCGGATCAGCGCAGGTGGCACCGGATTCGCAGATTCTTCCCCCGTCTTTATGACGATCTCTACCATGCGTTGTAGATAATTACACCGCATGATTACCCGGTCTATCCGTTCGTAAGTCTGCGGCGACGGTCCCGCCGTCAGTTGAGCTGTTTCGTCATCATAGCAGAAATGCCCCTTCACCATACCAAAGCCAGGACTCACTTCAAGATCCATTCCGCTTCCTGCCGCCTTCACCTGAAAGCACGTGGCCGGAAGGGCCAGTACACCGTCACTGACAAGACTTGCAAACAGCAATGCAAACAGATCCGAAGTCTCTGCGCGGTCAAAGATCGGCATCCCCTCGTCATCAATCCCTATGATATCAGAATCAAAGTATCCATATCTAAAAGCCATCTTTAAGTTTTCTCCCTTCTGATGATCTTTTTAAAATCTGTCACTGTGTCGTTTCCAAAAATAACGCTCAAAGTCCGCTTTGAACCCTCCAGCACTTCCTGAATCTCAGTGATCCGTTTTGAGCACTCAATATTTACATCGCTGTATTTATACGTACACAGATCCCCAAGATCAAAGTCGGTTCCATAAATAAGGTTTGCAGCCGGATCCACGTCGCTGTCAACTTTTTCAATACCTGCATGATCCGCCAGTTTTTCAAGCCCTCTCTGGAACAACATGTCTCTGTACTGCGCATCTGTGTAATTCTTGTTATCAGAATGCTGCTGTAGGTCTCTTGCATCGACCCACAGTTCCCTGCGCTCTTCGTCCGGGCTTGACCGAATATCCACTTCAACCACTTTCCGGGCAGATCCCTCCCCTTCCCCGGCCACATATGCAAAATTCCTGCAATCCGTTTCATCTCTGTTATATTGCGCATTCTTGATATTCCGGAAGCTGTCTGAAAATATCGCCCAGCTGTTCTCTGTCTGTGTATCTCTGCGGTCAAGCCCCTTCCAGACTTCATAGGTCAGCGTATTTCCCAGATAATCGAAGACAAGGCGCTGTGACATTTCCTGCGTTTTCAGCGTGTCATACAACCGGTCGCCGACATTGTCCCCCGTATTCTGCAGTGTGACAGAGATACCACCGCCCTGCGTCTCACCCAGTCTGATATTCCGGATCTTTCTCTCTGAATCAGCCGGGTTGATGATGTACTGGTCGATCATACTGCGGGAAAGTGCTTCCAGAGTCCCCGTCCGGTTAAAAGCAGGGTAGAGCACGTTATTATTCAGTAAATGTTCCGCAAAATACCCCTTGCAGTATGCCGTCTTTTCGCCCTTTTCACCACGCATGAAATCGACTTCCCGGATCACACCCAGTTCAGTACGGTCATTCCGGTAAAGATATCTGCCGCTGTTGATCAGGTCAAAATATTCCGCAGGGACATGAAATTCAAACATGCCCGGACTGTAATATCTGCGATACCACAGGAGTGTATTAAACACCCGTATGGACCCCATCGTCTGAAACTCCTCATCAAATATGATAAACTGCATATCACACCCCCAGATATTTAGGACGATAATACAAATTCACATCCAGATTCGTATAGTTCTCATCAGCATCATACTCCAGATAGTTGTCCCCAACTTCCAATTCAAAAGGTTCAGACTTCCGGTCGATGTGATTATAGTAATTTGCTCCGTTCAATTCGATCACCTGATGCCGGACATTTGTATCGACAAGCAGGATATCTCCTAATTCCATATCGCAGTGCACCCGCATGAACTGTCCGGTCCTGACATTCGTTATCTTAGGATTCTTCACGCTCCCCCGTTTTGCCACGAACTGGATCTGGACACCGGTCGGCACGTCCCCGTCATTCGCGAGAACGACTTCTTTATGCAGCGTCCTGTATCCGGTGATCATGCCGCCCAGCATCAGCCCCCTTGCTTTCTCCGGGTACTGATTTTTATTTGTGGCCCGCCTTGCTAAAGAGTGCCACGGAAAATGAAACTGCTTTGTATAATGGGCCATGTTCTTACCGAAATTATCAACGTTCAGCATATAAGGATCCGGGCATATCAGATCCACAATGATCCCCAGCCTTGTGTCAAGGTTCCGCTGCTCCGCAAACGTCCACCCTTCCAGTTCATACTCAATATTCCGGGAAATCCCCATATTTGTGATCAGGGCTTTCCCAGCGTACTTCGGATTAAAAAACTTGATGACCGCAGCCCGGTTTTCCGGGTTATTGCGGCCACTTTTGAACTTCGCCTCTATGTGGATGGGGCGCTTGCCTATTTTCTTACCGTCTACAGACACCCCATCCACCAGCGCATTGTCTGACGTGCTTATTTCCAGTTCGGAAGATTCAAGGCCGGAGACTTTTGTGATGTCAATATCAAGCCCCGGCCCCATCGTCAGTGTCCTGCCATTGCAGGTCAGTTCGATCTTTAATGTATTTACTGTCACTAATGCACACCCCCTGCAAATTTCCTGAATGCTTCCCGTTGTGCCTTATTTGTTTCTGCAGGTGTCGCCACCGGTACATGATAGTCGTTCTTCTGCTCCATATGATTGTCATTGTATACAACCGTTCCGGCAGTGGTCAGTGCCATCGCCCCTGCAGCTCCGGATGCATTCAGCGTGACCTGTCCCATTGATGCATCTACCGTACCTTTCATGGCCCCCAATAATTCTGCTGCCTGTTCTTTCATCTCCCGCAGAGTCTTAGGCATGGATCTTCTTACGCCTTCCACGGTGCCGGGCATCAGCCAGCGTCCTACTTCATCCCGGAACCTTCTTGATGGGCTGTTGACCCCCAGCGCATCCTTAGCCCCTTGCAATAAACTCTCTGCAAGGTCTTTGACCTTGTCGATCAGCCAGCTCCAGCCGCTGGAAATACCGTTCCATATCCCGGAAACAATATTACCGCCGATCTCAGTCATACTGCTTACAATATCCGCGCCCCACTTTTTCAACCCATCCGTTACTTTAGCAAATTCGGCGCTGACTTTTCCGGGAAGCTGTGTCAGCTGCGATATGATTGCGGAGATGGTGTTATTGATCGCCATTCTGGCGGCAGCCAGCATCTGCTGTCCCCATGCCTGAATCTTTGTCACCGTGTTGACAAGCCACGTCCACACCTTCCCCGGAAGCTCCGAAAAATATGTTATGATGCTGTTGATGATCTTTGGAACTTCTACGTTTACCCATGCATCAAGCTCTGCTCCCCAGTTGATAAATGTACCGATCGCGTACCCCAGCCAATAAGCCGCTTTTTCTGGAAGCTCTGAAAGAAATGTCGTAACATCATTGATAAATCCTTCTATGGCCTCCTGTCCTTTTGCACGGGTATCAATGCCCCACTGGATGATACGGGTGACTGCATCCAGCAAAATATTCCATATTTTTTCCGGGATATCCTTAAGCGGCGTAACGATCGCTTCCAGAAGGATTTCCGATGCTTCCATGATCTGTGATACGGAACCTGTAAGTGAATAGGCAATCGCTTCCACAATGGCCGGCATATTTTCGATGAGCGCTACCGCGACAGCAGGGATCGCCTCTATGATGCCCATCAGCAGATCAATAGCGCCTTCGACTATCATCGGCGTATTCTCTGTAAAGTAGTCTGTGATGGTAATGATCAGATCCGGAAGCGCCTGCATCAGCTGTTCTATCACTACCGGCAGCGCTTCCAACAGGCCCATAAACAGCTCAATGGCACCTTCCAGCAGCACCGGCGCCCCTTCGACAAACCCCTGCACCAGTCCCATCACAAGCTGCAGCGCAGCGTCTACGAATGCAGGCAGGTTTTCTACCAGTGCCATCGCTATATCCGTCACGATGACCGCTATCTGCCTGATCAGCACAGGCAACGCATCTGCGATGCCTTCCGCTAAAGCTACTATGATATCCGCGCCCGCCTGCAGTATATCAGGCATGTAGTCCACCAGCGTCTCAAGCATATCCGCAAGCGCATCTGTAGCAGCCTGTATCATCTGCGGCGCCCCTGCCGCGATACCTTCTGCCAGCCTGCTGATCAAAACAATGGCAGTTGTCCAGATATCACCAACACAGGACATAAGCCCGGTGACAAGCGATGTGATCAGGGCCGCCCCTGCCTCCCCCAGACCGTCAGCAAAGATCAGTCCATGACAGAAAGAATCCACCAGTCCCACGGCTGCATCTATCAGTACAGGCGCCGCTTCTGCTATCCGCTGTACGATCTGTGCAAGTACATTGCCCACAGCCCCTACAAGCCCTTCAAAACCACCTTCATTAAAAGCGTCCTGAAGCTGCTGTACCATGCTCTGCGCTTCTTTTACAACGTCCTTCGCCGTGTCCTGCATGGTTTCATACAAAGAAACGCCCAGACCTTCAAGACCGGATTGCAGAATAGTGATCTGGCCCTGTAAATTGTCCTGCATGATCTCTGCCATTTCAGCAGCGGATCCGTTACAGTTGTTTATCGCACCGGACAATTTCTCAAAATCGGCATCCGACGCGTTGACTACGGCAAGCAGTCCGGACATGGCCTCCTGCCCGCCCAGCATTGCGGCGTAATTGGCCTTTTCATCTTCCGTCAGCCCTGCGAAGCTCCTGCGCATATCACCGATGACTTCGGACAACGGTTTCATCTTTCCGGAACTGTCCGTGATGGACAGCCCCAGAGCGTCCATGGCCATCTGCGAGTCCTTCGTCGGCTTTGCAAGCCTTGTCATGATCGAACGCAGGGAAGTACCCGCCTGTGATCCTTTGATCCCGGCATTCGCCATCATGCCGATCGCCGTCGCCGTATCTTCTGCAGAATACCCGAGTGCTCCGGCCAGAGGCGCCACATACTTGAATGTTTCGCCCATCATGCCGACGTTTGTATTCGCGTTGGAAGAGGCAGCCGCAAGGATATCTGCAAAATGCGTTGAATCCGACGCCGACATACCGAACGCCGTCAGCGCATCCGTCACGATATCGGAAGTGGTGGCCAGATCTTCTCCGGATGCTGCGGCCAGGTTCATGATACCTTCAATGCCGCCGAGCATGTCTTCTGTCTTCCATCCGGCCATCGCCATATAATTAAGGGCTTCCGCTGATTCAGTCGCGCTGAATTTCGTGGAAGCCCCCATTTCTTTGGCCTTTTCTTTTAACTTTTCAAGCTCTTCACCAGACGCACCCGAGACCGCCTGCACCTGCGACATACCGGCCTCAAAGTCTGAACCGACCTTAATCGCCGCACCGCCCAGCGCTGTAATCCCGGTTGCCGCGGTCCCCATGATCTTTCCTGTAAGGGCCAGTCCGCTTTTGGCCGCCCCGCTGATCCCGTCTATTCCCTTCTGGAATCCAGAACTGTCTATCTTTGTATCAAATTTTAATGTTCCGTCATTACCTGCCACTTAAAAAACCTCACTTGATAAGCTGTGAAATGTCACCCCCGTTCGCGAGGATGGCTTCCATTTCCTTTTCAAGCCTTATCTGTTCAGCAGGTTCAGGGATCTTATAGATCCGCTTCATGCGCTGATAGAACCTTTTCTTTTCCTTTGACATCTTTGCCGGAATCTCCATAGTGCGGTATCCCATGATCTTACAGAAAAGAACCGTTTCCGGTAATCCTAAAAACAAGGCTCGAAACTGCCACCAATGAAGTCTGTTCTCTGTCAGGTCGATCTTATATGCTTCTAAAAACGCAGCGTAAATATAACCGGCATCATGCTCATAAGAAAACGGCGGCCCTTCCCCGGAAGATTGTCCTTCTTCCGTGTCGGATGTCGCCGTTTCGTCAGCACCACAGCGATAAAACCACATGATCCCGTTCAATGCTTCCTGTACTTTGTCCATATCGTCCAGCAGCGTAAAAACAGCATCCCCGTAGTACAGCTGCAGAACCGTGTTCAGCTTTTCATCATCCGGTATGGTCAGATCACTCAAAGTCTGTTCAAACAAAATACCTGTGCGGTAGTCTGTATTTATAGGGATTCGGACATTCGCCACAATGACGGTACAGGGCAGGTCATCCATTAAGACATTCATGTACGCTCATGCTTTCTCTGTTTTTTCTGGTGCCCCTGCATAGACTGGAAACTGTTCTGCCGCTGCGTATATTTATTGGAAAAATTGTTGAACTGTTTCTTTTCAGTCCTCTGCGCTTCATCAATTCTGGCCACCGCTTCCAGATGCACCATAATATTCTTACTACCCTGAAAAATACTGCAGGCAGTACCTTCACCAAACACTGTGTCAAAAAATGTTTCAATAGTCTGATTCATCGCCTTGTACTTTGCCACAGTCATGCCCTGCATAGCCTTACCTGCATTTATTTCTTCCCGCATTTTATTTACTGCCGGTTCAAATTTTTCCATGAAATCCGCGTCCATAAAATCCGCCTGCAAAGTTACTCCATTGATCTCTATATTCATTTTTTTCTTCCTTTCCTCCACCGCAGCACATAAAAACAGCGCAAAGCCACGGTGATACTCTGCGCTGTCCTGATCGTCCCGCTGCCCTGCCCGGGTCAGCTGCCGTTCTCAGTAGTTTTCTATATTGATTTTCGTGTTACTCTGTAGGTTCTGCGGGTTCTTCAAGGTCAAACCTGCCCTTGAACTCCCCTTCCGTGAAAGTCTTCGTTACTGTGTCGAACTTTCCGAAAACCGGATCACCTACCGCGTGAAGCGTCCCGGATGCAGTGATCTTCTCTCCACCTCCGCCTGTAAAGTCGCTGACTTCGTTCGACACCACGAACTTCCGGGCCGTGTATTCTGCTGTGGCCTTTGACGGCGTGCCTACGGGGTTAAACAGATCCACCTTCAAAAACACATGCTGTGCATCCTCCCCGGTGTGATGGTCCCGCCCGTCCTTCCACAACGCATAAAGCGCTTTCTGTGAAGGAACAGCGTCAAATTCATAGGGAAACTCTGTTTCATACCCTATGATGTCAGCGCTGGAAGTAGTTTCATTGATATAGGTTGTATTGTCACTCTTTGCGCCGGGACTTTCGTCTAACTTCGTAAAACCGATCCCGCACAGTTCCATCTTCCCGCCCACTTCCAGATAATCGGCGATCTTATTTCGGATCAGCGCGCTTCTGCCGCCCGTAAAAATCTGCAGATCAAAATTTTTCATTGTCTGGTGCCTCCTTAAAATATTGTAATTGCAGCTGAACCTGATAGAAAGCATTCTCCATCGTTGCGTCCAGCATGTATCCCGGTGCAAGAACATTCAGGGTCTGCGCTTCGCAGCCCTCCGGCATCTCAGGGAGATTCCCGATCATACTCTGTTCTTCCACCCAGTTGCAAAAATCTTCGTAAAAACTTTCACTCTGTATTGCCATGATCCGATCCATGGAATATGCTTCCCGGCTGTTGAAATTAAACTGGTACTGCCTGATACTGGAACCGTCAAGGTACGTTTCCAGTATCGGTGACGTGATCGTCGATTCTAATGCATATTCCACAGGTTCGCTTCCCAGCGCATCCACCCGGAATACCCCGTCTTTCAGAAGCGGGCATTTCAAAAAATAAGCTGTCAACCCTTCAATGATCGAATTAGCCAAATTTTCACCCCTTTTCCGCTGCCCTCCTGAGATCCCCCTTATGGGCAGCCTTCATCCGTTCAAACCACTTGGCCCCACGCTGTGGATCATAGTCCCGCGTCTGTGCAGTCTGGTAGTACTGCCGGCGGGCGTATGGCGCAATATATTTTACCTCACCGCTGCCGATCACGGTCCCAAGTGTACCGGATTTTTCCAGCATTCCCGATATGTGCGGCACCAGCGGAGAGCAGTAGCGCAATACCTCACTGTCAACGATCATTTGCTTGCGGTTAAATGCCGCCGTTCTTTCCTGCCCGAAGTTGGAATGCCATACCAGTTCGCAGGTTGTCTCCCCCGTTTTGATGATACTTCCCCGTGGTGTGTCGATCCGATGTACGCCCGCCATCTACTTACCCCCGATCCGCCAGTGCCTTGAATACAGGGTTCCCCCGTCCGTATTATCGGCGTATTCCGTGACATGAATCAGGTCAAGTCCCTGTTCCTTTGCGTACGCCGTTAATTCATCCTCATACAGCAGGGAATTGTCACTGGCATAGTCACCCCGGACAACCAGATCCCCCTTCTGAATCGTCCAGTGCTTTGCTGCTTCTTCATTGTCCAGCTTTGCATAGTTCAGATCCCGCATATATTCCCGGTTATCCTGAATAACAGCGATCAAAGGGACTCTGATCTTATACTGAACATCGTCGCTCCATACCCCGTTATCGGCCACTCTGGAGCCTTTCCCTTCGACATAGGAAACGCCCCTGATCACCGTTGGAATATAGATTTTCCTTCGCGTTTCTTTGTCTGTCCTGCCATTAAAGACAGTCACAGCATCCACATTTGTGATCACACTTACACCCCACTTTCCGCGTTAGCCATCCGGTAGGCAGCAGCCGGATCCTGATAACCTGATACATACAGCGCTTTATATACTCGTCAGTTGTTTCCCCGTCTCTGCGGGCAACAACAAACGACAAAGAAAGGCCGTCTTTGTTTTCAGACTTGACATTCCCACCTTCCGCTGTTTCTCTGACTGCCATATAATAGGCGTCCGCAGCAGCACAGACAGCGCTTTTTACAGCGTCTGCCTGTACCTTATCTGCGAAAATATCACCATTCAGATATGTCAGATACCGGATGTATGTTTCAGCTTCCTGTTCAGCCTTTGGAAAAGTTTCAGCCGTTAATACTGAACCGCTGAACACGCTGGAATAATAACCAAAATCAACGTACATTTTCCGCCCCTTTACACTCCGCTCTGCTGCTCCAGAAACTCCGCAATGATTTCAGCTTTCAATTCCTTCGTGATGATATAACCCCTGCTCTCTGCCACCGCTTTAATGTCAGGAATGTTCATACGTGAAAGCTGTGATTCCGTATAAGTACCGTTTTCCTGCTCATCGTCCTGTCCGTCATCCGCTGAATATGCCGCAACGGAAGCGCCGGATGCAGCGCTTGTCAGGATAGCGAACGGGCAGCGCTTTGTCTTATCGGGAACCATAGCATTGATGGGGTTCGGGATTTCCCAGCCCAAACGCATGACGGCCCGCAGCGCTACCATGTCATTCTGCATCAGGTTATATATAATTTCGCCTGTCGCCGGATCCTGAATTACACCCTGATCAAAAATCTTGAAAGTAATGTCCTGACGGATGCTGTATGCCAGCTGTGAGAAGTCCCCGGAAATCATCAAAGCCTTGCTCCTGTCAAAGGCTCCGTTACGGGGGAAGCTCATCGGGGAACCGTCCAGCGTATACGTCGTACCGGTCTGCATATCAGACTTGAAGACGGGCTGTCCCGTGGTGTCTTTCAGGCCCCGCAGCTTTGCCCGCATGGTGATGTCAGCCATGTGGCCATTCACAAAGTAGCTGCTTTCCTCAACCTTTGCAATCACGCCACCTTCACCCAAAATAGAATCATACAGATCGGATCCCAGTGTCACAATAGCCCCGGCATCTGTGGCCGTGGTCACAACATCATCCCGCCATGTCTGCGGCTTATCCTGACCAAACAGAATAGCACCATCAATCTTCTGACCAAACGCTTCAATCAGGCGGGGCCGTACCTCTCCCCAGATATCATAGTCGGCATCGTCAAGGACGGCTTCGGAAATCGGTACAATGACCGCAATTTCTTCTGCATAGATCACTTTTTTATCCCATGCCATCGTTGTCAGCTTCTTCTTTGCGGATCCGCCCTCACCGTTGACAAAGTACGCCACCGGGAGCAGGTCAAGCACGGGCATCTTGTACTGTGCCGCCGTCATGTTCGCCAGCCTGCGGCCACGCTGTAACACAGTGGACTGTTCCACCACACCCTGAATGATTTCGTGGCTTTCCTGTACCGGTATCAATGCTTCTGCGTTGCTTCTGGTGATAGAAGTACCACCGGTAAACAGCTGTAAATTAAAAAGTTTCCTGTTTCTGTTCATGTTCCTTTTCTCCCTTCTTTATCTTCCAAACGCTGAACGGATGGAAGCGTTGATTGAATCATTGACTGTCTGGCCCGTGCCGGAACCGCCGTCAGGCTTGCCGGTAGACACAACCTTCATTCCCTGTCCCGTAAAACGGGGATTCTCTTTCAGGAAAGCGTCAGCCGCTTTCTTGAAGTCGGTCTTGTCATCCACCTGTTTGCTGACTTTGAAAAGCACATAGTCCAGATCGTCAGGCTTCACGCCTTTGTCACGCAGGTAGTTGGTGTTCTTCATTTCCTCCACCTGCGCCAGCGCATCGTCACGCTGCTGTGTGATCGCTGAAACATCAGGCTGGTTCTTCGCCTTTTTCTCTTTGTAGTCGCTGATTGCAGCCGTGATCTCTGCTTCGCTCATTCCCTGTTGCTTGAAGTAGCTGGCAAGTGCCGCTTTGGATGCACGTTCAGCCCTTGCGTCAGCAATTTCTTCTGCCTGTTCAAAGCTGTAGCTGCCTGATCCTGTTCCACCGGTGCTTCCTTTCTGGCCGCCGTCACCATTCCCGGCTGATCCCGCACCTGTTCCAGTGCCGCCGTCACCGCCGTCCGTGAAAAGCTGTAAGTCAAATAACAATTTCTTCTTCATGTTCCAATCCTCACCTTTCTGTGATATTCCCGTATTTTATGCCCCGTCAGGCATGAAAAAAGCACCCTTTTTCAGGATGCATCATTCACTCATTATAAAAATTCAATGACCGGGTATTCCGCAGCGATCCCACAGATACCTAAAAACCATGTATCAACCAGCGCTTTGCCCGTGTCGTTTATGCTTTGCCACTCAATACAGACATTTCCTCCTTCTACGCTCTCATATAGGCTCATATGAGCGATTTCTTTCAGCCCCCTGATAAGTGTAAGGGTAAGAGCAGAAACAGCACTGCAGATGATATCCGAACCCCGCGGGGCCGTGTTTGCGTGGCCTGACACATGGATCCTGTCTTCTGCAACCAATACTGTGATCATATCATTCTCTCCCAAGTAAAAACCGCCGGCTCAAAATAGCGGCGTTCTCTATGCCATAATGAAATCTGCAATTCTATCCTCTCCAAGTTCTCTGATTCTCTGCCGGGCATCGTCCATTGTAGGAACTCCTGGGATTACTAAATCCGAAGAAGGAACTTCTTCAAGAATCTCATAGATCCTCTCCAAATTCTCAGAATTATTTAATAGTGGCTCAGGAATATAAATCTGCATCATTTCACCCCCAGTCTGTTCATAGCAATAGCCAATACATTACTTACTCAAACTTCCCACATTAAAAATGGGATTTGCTCCTTGAAAAATCAATACTTTAGCTCACAAAATAGCGTTCAGGCAGCCGCTGAACCGCACTCCAATGCTTTTTGCATGTACTTTGGCAGCCGCTGAATAAAGCTGGCAGTGAATTCCTCCAGCTGCTGTTCTGTGATGTGGAAATATTCCATAACGGTATCCATTAGTGCATCTATGATAATCCT